>Ga0224508_10004697_pt1 | contig 11104 bp, 10 predicted proteins | sample SF_Jan12_sed_USG_4_FD_170157 | JGI IMG/M metagenome (GOLD analysis project Ga0224508, IMG submission 170157) | Sediment microbial communities from San Francisco Bay, California, United States - SF_Jan12_sed_USGS_21 | ecosystem: Environmental > Aquatic > Marine > Sediment | place: USA...
TGCTTGCCGATCGGGCGTCACCGATGACCTACGACGCAGATTTGCCGGCCGAGGTGCTTGACGAGGACAAGCTGATCGATAGTCTGCCGCTGGATTTCGGCGACGACAAGGTCAGTATCGTCTCGGCCGAAGACGTCTTTAACTAGACGAAGCCGGGCAAGCGCGCAGCGGACGAGTCTCAAACCTCGATCTGCTGCCACTTGCGGCCGCGCCACATCGTCATGAAAAGCCAACTCTGCAATGTGCGAGTGGTGCCCTGCCACAACCAGACTCCGAGGAGCCCGTACCCCATTACCGGTCCGATGACGAACGCAAGCGGCAGGAACAGCAGCCATTGCGTGCCGATACTGACCATCATCACGCGACGGGCATCGCCGGCGCCCAGCATGCCGTGCATGAACGCAAAACCGATCGCTTCGATCGGCATTGTCAGGCCCATGATGCGCATGGGCCAGCGCGCCAGTTCACGTGTCGTTTCTTCGTGAATGAAAATGGACGAGACAAGATCAGGCACGAGCCACATTGGCAGACCGAGCACCGTCAACAGGACGACCGTTACCTTGGCCACATCCCAGGCCCATTGATAAGCATCCTCGGGCTCGCGTTTGCCAAGCGCTTGTCCGACCAGCGTCGCGCAGGCGAGGCCAAGGCCCAGCCCCGGCAGAATGGCGAATAACAATACCGTAACAAGCACGTTTGCCGCAGCAAGTGACGGTGTGCTGATCCTGCCGATGATCCAGAACATCGCCACAAGTCCGGCCGCAAAAAACAGCTGTTGCAGGCCGGAAGGGACTGAGATCCGGATCAGCGATACGATCTCGGCGCGCGTCGCCAAGCGGCGCAGGAAGCCGTCTTTGCGCACGTGCTTCATGCCGAGATAGAAATAGATCATCGTGCCGACGGCCATCGAAATGGCGCTCGCCATGCCAGCTCCGGTAACACCCAGCGCAGGCGCGCCGAAATGGCCGAAGATCAGGACATAGTTCAGGACGATATTCGTTGCATGCATGAATATCAGTGTCGTCATATACAGGCGCGACAGGTCCAGTGCATTCCAGTAACCACGAAACGCGAAATTCATACCGACGAATACGATCGCGCCGAGCCGCCATTCTATGTACGGCACGCCGCGCTCGATGACGGCGGGGTCCGTGTTCAGGTACGGATACACGGGTTCGGCGAGTTGAATCAGGACCAGCGAGAATACCGGCGCGATGATCAGGACAAGGACCAGTGCGGCATTCAGTATCGCAGCCGCGCGCTCGGGATTGCCTTCACCCTTTCTGCGTGCCGCGCTGGACTGCACACCGGTCGAGATGCCGAGGATCAACGCCTGGCACATAAAGACGACGAAACCGCCGAGACCAACGGCAGCCAGCGCGGCATCGCCAAGAAAACCGACCATTGCCGTGTCAACGATATTCAACAAGTTCTGCGACACCATGCCGCCGATGATCGGCAAAGCCAGGCCAAAGATGCGATTGCGCCGAGCCGGGTGCATGGTGTTATTTTCTACTCCTGTCTTTCGGATTGGACTGGGTGGCCAAGACAATGACCTGGATTTCAACTATCTCATATGAAGAGGCGCGCGGCGCGTTGCGGCGCTTGTATGACCGCATCAAGGGCCCGAACAACAATATCGACAACATCATGCTGGCGCACAGCCTGCGTCCGCACACGATGGAGGGTCACATGACGCTCTACAAATACGTGCTGCATCACCCGCGCAATACGCTGCCGAAAGCCTACCTCGAAACGATAGGGGTCTATGTCAGCCTGCTGAATCGCTGCCGGTATTGTGCGGACCACCATTTCGCGGGATTGTCGCGTTTATTGTCAGACGATGAACGGGCGGCAGAGATTTGGCGCGCGTTCCAGGACCGGCGTCCTGCCGCCGCATTTGCGGGTCGCGAGTTGGCCGGGCTGCAGTACGCGGAACGGCTGACAACCGTCGCGGCTGAGCTGTCGGCGCAGGATATTCAGGATCTTCGCAGCGCCGGTTTCGATGATGGTGAAATCCTGGAACTCAATCAGGTCGCGGCCTATTTTGCCTACGCGAACCGCACCGTGCTTGGGCTGGGCATCGACACGCACGGCGATATCATTGGCCTGTCGCCCGGCGATTCGAGCGATGCCGACAATTGGAGCCACCAATAATGGGTTTTTCGGCCCGGATGTTGCTCGACAGATTTGTAGCTTTTCTACAACAGACTGGCGAGCAAATGCGTATATCGCCCCGGAATAAGTCTAGAGAATTGACAAACAGTGGTATTTCTGCGACCTTTTCAATCTCAAAGCGTAGTCTTTCAGCAACAAAGAGGCAACGCCACGAACAGCTAGACACCTTCAGGTACGGCTTGGCGGGGGACTCAGGGGGCCAGGAACCACGTGCTAACGTTGGTTAAAAGGCGGTTTCGAAAGAAACCGCCTTTTTTATGGGAGCCAACTGGCAATCGCTGCCGCAATCTCCGTCGCCGAGTCTTCCTGTATGAAGTGAATACCCGGCACGGTAACCTCGGTCTGATTGGCAAACGTGCGGCAAAACTCGCGCTGCGGTCCCGTCAATATCGCACCGGGCTCGGCATTGATGAACAACTTGGGGATCGGTGACGTCGTTAGCCACTCACCATAGGCTGCAACGATGGCGTGCACATCTGCGGGCTCGCCGTCGATGGGAATTTGCCGTGGCCAGGTCAGCGTCGGGCGTCGATGCTCGCCCGGCTCGGCAAACGGTCTGCGGTAAACAGCCATCTCGTCGGCACTCAGATTGCGGATAACCGATCCCGGCAATACTCGCTCGACGAACAGGTTCTTCTCGAGGATCATCTGCTCGCCGGCCTCTGATCGAAATGCCTGGAAAATGTCCTTCGCAGCAGCGGGCCATTCATCCCAGGTCATGGGACAGACGATTGCTTCCATGTAGGCGATTCCATCGACCTTGTCGGCATGCTGCCGGGCCCAGTCGAAACCGAGCGCCGATCCCCAATCGTGAACGACAAGTGTCACGTTGTCGGTGATACCCAGGGCTTCCCATGCGGCGAATAAATACTCGCGGTGCTCGGCATAGCGGTATCGGTCGGGGCCCGACGCATCGAGCTTGTCCGAATCTCCCATGCCAATGAGATCGACGGCGATACAGCGACCATACCCGGCCAGTGCCGGCATGATATTGCGCCACAGATATGACGACGTCGGATTGCCATGCTGGAACACAATCGGGTCGCCTTCGCCCATCTCGACATACGCCATGCGCTTGCCCAAAACCTCGATTGTCTGCTTCGAATGTTCCATTGTTGAGTTCATAACGATCCCCGGGGCTATTGATGGGGATTATGCTCTGGTAGATTGGTACCCCACAACAACAAGAATACCGGGGGATATGATGCATCTTGACAAGCGAATGGCCTACTGGCGGGCCAACCTGCGCCTCGTCGCTATCTGTCTCATCATCTGGTTCATCTGTTCGTATGGTTTCGGCGTGCTATTTGTCGAGCAGATGAGCCGTATTCGCATTGCCGGTTTCCAGCTCGGATTCTGGTTCGCGCAGCAAGGATCGATTTATGTTTTCGTTGCCCTGATATTCTTCTATGCCTGGCGCATGAATCGCATCGACAAGCACTACGATGTGCACGAAGACTGAGCCGCCACGATGAGTCTTCAAGCGCTAACGTATTGGGTTGTTGGGCTCAGTTTTGTGCTCTATATCGGCATCGCGATATGGTCACGCGCCCACAATACCGGCGACTTTTATATCGCGGGCAAGGGCGTATCGCCGATCGCAAACGGCATGGCGACGGCGGCCGACTGGATGAGTGCTGCGTCATTCATTTCGATGGCAGGCCTGATCGCGTTTCTTGGTTACGACGGCTCGGTATACCTGATGGGCTGGACTGGCGGCTACGTTTTGCTCGCCCTGTTGCTCGCTCCCTACTTACGCAAGTTCGGCAAGTTCACGGTTCCCGAATTCATCGCTGAGCGTTATTACTCGAGAACAGCACGCATCGTTGCGGTTATCTGCCTGATATTCATATCGTTTACGTACGTAGCAGGGCAGATGCGCGGCGTCGGCATTGTCTTTTCGCGTTTTCTCGAAGTCGACGTAACCGTCGGACTGCTGATCGGCATGGGTATCGTATTTGTGTACGCCGTGCTGGGCGGCATGAAGGGCATCACCTACACCCAGGTGGCGCAGTACTGCGTTCTGATCTTCGCGTACACCGTGCCTGCGGTATTCATCGCCATTCAAATCACTGACAACCCGATTCCGCAACTTGCATTCGGCAGTGAAGTAAGCGGCACAGGCACTGCGTTGTTAGACAAGCTTGACGATATCGTTACGTCTCTGGGATTCAATCAATACACGTCGGGTACGAAGAGCAGAATCGATGTGTTCTGCATCACGATGGCACTGATGGTCGGGACGGCCGGCCTGCCGCACGTCATCGTGCGCTTCTTCACGGTACCCAAAGTTCGTGACGCGCGGGTCTCTGCTGGATGGGCATTGTTATTCATCGCGATCTTGTACACGACCGCACCGGCTGTCGGCTCGATGGCGCGTTACAACCTGATCAATACGATTCAGCCGGGCGCAGTCGGCAGCGTTGACGGCAACCTGGCTTACGACGACCGGCCCGATTGGTTCGAAACCTGGCAACAAACCGGGCTCGTGCGCTATGACGACAAGAACGGTGACGGCCGCATCCAGTACTACAACGATGCCAATCCGGATTTCGCGTCACAGGCCGCCGAGTACGGATGGCAAGGTAACGAGCTCGGTGTGGATCGGGACATCATGGTGCTCGCGAATCCCGAGATCGCCGGTTTGCCAAACTGGGTGATCGCACTTGTCGCCGCAGGCGGTATCGCGGCTGCGCTTTCGACGGCAGCAGGCCTGTTGCTCGTGATTTCAGCAGCTGTATCGCATGACCTGATCAAGGGCATCCTGATGCCGCATATATCGGAAAAGCGCGAGCTGTTGGCCGGGCGCATCGCCGCCGCATTTGCCATCATGATTGCGGGTTACCTGGGCTTCGATCCGCCCGGCTGGGTCGCTCAGGTAGTCGCTTTCGCTTTCGGACTCGCAGCCGCGTCACTGTTCCCTGTTATCTTGCTTGGTATCTTCTTCAAACGAGTCAACAAGCAAGGTGCCATCGCCGGCATGCTGACCGGTCTCGTGTTCACTTACGCGTATATCGAGTATTTCAAAGGCCTGTTCCTCAAATGGGCGGGCTCACCGTGGGGGGAGAACACCGCGCAGCATTGGTTGTTCGGTATCTCGCCGGAGGGCATTGGAGTGGTCGGCATGTGCCTGAATTTCATCGTTGCGATAGCGGTTAGTTACATGACCGCTCCACCGCCGGAACGAATTCAACACATGGTTGAGCACATTCGAGTGCCGCGACATTTTGCTGAGGATTCTGCATGACAATTCGCGCGGCGTTTTTGCTGACCAGCGTACTGTTGCATTTCGCAACCGGGGTCGCCGCAACAGAGTTATCGGCCGACGAACAACGCATGGCCGAATGGATTGACGCACACGCCGAAGACGCAATCGACCTGCTCGCCGAGACGGTAAATATCGGCAGTGGCACGATGAATCACGCCGGTGTCCGTGAGGTCGGGCGCGTGATGCGCCGCGAGCTCGATGCACTGGGACTCGAGACTGAGTGGATCGATATGCCGCCGGACGTCAATCGCGCCGGGCATTTGTTCGCCCGTAAGGGTGGCGGCGGGACCAGGATTTTGTTGATTGGACATCTCGACACCGTGTTCGAGGCTGACGATGCCTTTCAGTCGTTCGAGCGGGACGGTGATATGGGTTTTGGTCCCGGCGTTGACGACATGAAGTCGGGCAACGTCATTATTGTATATGCGCTGATGGCGCTGCAGGAGATTGGCGCTCTCGACGACATTCCACTGGTAGTCGCCTACACGGGTGATGAGGAAAAGACCGGTGCGCCGATTTCGATCTCTCGCGAACATCTGGTCGAGGCCGGCAGATGGGCGGACGTCTCGCTGGGTTTCGAATCGGCTGTGACCTACGACGATACGGACTGGGCGACGATCGCACGACGAAGTTCAAGCAGCTGGGTGCTCGAAGTTACGGGCAGGCAAGCGCATTCTTCCGGAATATTCCGGGAGAATAATGGCGCAGGCGCAATTTTCGAGGCGGCGAGAATCCTGAGCGAATTTTACGACGAGGTTCGCGGTGAGGAGTACCTCACGTTCAACGCGGGCACGATTCAGGGTGGCACGAACGTTGAATACGAGGTGCAGCAAAACCGCGGCACGACGTTCGGAAAAACCAACGTCATACCGAAGAAAGTCATCGTGCACGGGGATATGCGTACGATTTCGGTCGAGCAACTCGACCGCGCCAGGGAAAAAATGCGGGCGGTGGTTGCGCGAAACCTGCCGAAGACATCGGCGACGATCGAATTCTGGGACCGCTACCCGCCGATGCCGCCGACGGACGGCAATGCCCGATTGCAGGCAAAACTATCGGAGATCAATGAAGCACTGGGACGTGGCCCGATGCCGGCGCTCGACCCGGCGCGGCGTGGGGCGGCAGATATCTCTTTTGTCGCACCGTATACAGACGGACTCGCGGGACTGGGTGCCATTAGCTACGGTGGCCACACGCCGAATGAGAGAATCGATCTGACATCCCTGCCGCTCGCGATAAAGCGGGCGGCTATCCTGATCCACAGGCTCGGAGCCGAACCTCATCCGTAGTAAAGTACGCGGGCCATGAGTCACGCACACGCCAATAGCAATATGCGCCGGGTAACGATCGCGCTCGTTTTGACCGGTGCATTCATGATCGTTGAGGTCATCGGCGGCATTCTGTCCGGTTCACTGGCGCTCCTTGCCGATGCCGGTCACATGTTGACCGACACGATGGCGCTGGCTTTGGCAGCGGTCGCATTTCATGTGAGCAAACGGCCGCCCGACGCTCGTTTAACGTACGGCTATCACCGATTTCAGATCCTCGCCGCATTCGTCAATGGCCTGAGTTTGCTGCTGATCGTCGGCTGGATCCTGTATGAGGCATTTAACCGTTTCGTGACGCCACAAGAGGTGCTCGGCGGGACGATGTTCGTCGTTGCGTCGGCCGGTCTGGTCGTCAACATCATTTCCTTCGTCGTGCTGCATGGCGGCGACAAGGAGAACCTCAATATCAGCGGGGCGGCGCTGCACGTGGCTGGCGATTTGCTGGGTTCAGTCGCGGCCATCGTTGCAGCCGTTGTCATCATCTACACCGGATGGATGCCGATCGATCCGATTCTCTCCGTCGCTGTTGCAATTTTGATCCTCAAGAGCGCCTGGGCGCTGGTTAAGCGCAGCGCACATGTTTTGCTGGAGGGAGCGCCCGAGTGGCTGGACATGAACGCCATGCAAGACTGCCTCGTCGCGAGTGTTCCCGAAGTTTCCAGCATTCATCATGTTCATGTGTGGGGCATGACACCACAGGATCTGATGCTGACGATGCATGTGCGTGTGCATAACGAGTCCACGAACCCGACCGACATCATTCGTCGGGTCAAAGTGCTACTGCGCGAACAGTACGGAATCGGCCATTCGACGGTCGAGATCGAGACCGACGCCTGCTCAGATCACTAGGGTGCCTGTGCTTCTATTTATCTGTCGGCTGGACGTTGCCGATATACGGCAGGGTGCGGTTTTGTTCGGCATAGTCGAGGCCATAGCCAACAACCCATTCGTCACCGATGCCGAAGCCGACGTAATCGATCTCCACATCGACTTCTGCACGCTCCGCCTTGTGCAAGAGTGTGCAAGTGCGGATCGACGCGGGCCCGTGTGACCGGACCATGCCGATCAGGTAGCTCAAGGTATGGCCGGTATCCACAATATCCTCGACTATCAGCACGTGGCGTCCTTCGATGTTGCCACGCACGTCCATGACCAGCCGAACTGCGCCGCTTTGCACGCTGCCGCTTTCGTAGCTGGATACCGCGATAAACTCGATCGTTCGTGGAATTGTCATTTGGCGTGACAAGTCAGCCAGAAAGATGAACGCACCCTTGAGCACACCGATCAGGACCACGTCACCTTTATCGTGGTAGTCGCTGGAGATTTCCCCGGCGAGCTCGGCAACGCGTTTCTGAATGTCTGCCTCTGAAATGAGTACTGGCGGCTGGCTCACGCTGGATTCCGAAACGATGGGATGCCCGAAAGCATAGGTGATCCGACAGGTGGATGCCAGACGCGAATGCGGTAAGGTACGGCTTCGATGAGACGCTCAATCGCAATCGCCGGCAACATGGGATCCGGAAAATCGACACTGGTCGATTTTCTGTCGCGGACGTACGACATTACGCCGTTTTATGAACCCAATGACGAGAATCCGTACCTCGCCGATTTCTACAAAGACATGCGCCGTTGGGCCTTCCAGTCGCAGCTGTACTTCCTGAGTAACAAATTCCGCTTGCATCAGGAGCTTGATCGCCAGCCCGGCGTGGTTGCTCTCGACCGGACCATCTTCGAGGATGCCGAAATATTCGCAACCGCGCTGTACCAGATGCGCAAGATATCGAAGCGCGACTGGGAGACCTATCAGGGATTCTATGCTGCAATCCTGGATGCGATCCGTCCGCCCGACCTGATGATCTATCTGCGCTGCTCGATGCGTAACCTGCGGCAGCGCATACGATTGCGCGGCCGCAAGATGGAGCAGGACGTGCCACTGTCGTATCTCAAGCGCCTCGAGCGCCTGTACGACGGCTGGATCGAGTCTTACGAGATGAGTGACGTTCTGGTGCTGGAGACGGACGATCTCGACTACATTCACGACCTCGTGCATCGGCTTGACGTGATGCAGCGTATCGAGGCGGTACTGCCCGTGTCACACTTTTGACATATGCGTAGAATCCACTATTGCAATTACTAATGCGAATCATTATCATTTCCGCCATATTAGGAAACTGCTAGAAAAAACCGTTACTTAGCTTCAAATTCGGTGATTTCGGCACAGCGACAGGCAGGCATCGAATGGACAGCAACGGCAAAACGCTCGCAACTCTGAAACGCGGCCAGAAAGGTGTCATTGCTGCGGTGGACGCGACTGATCCGCTGGTGCAGCGCCTGATGGTGCTCGGCCTGGTGGAGGGCGCCGAAATCGAACATGCCAGCAGTGCGTTGGGTGGCGACCCGATGGAATTCCGCCTGTTTGGCTGTGGCATTTCGCTGCGCCAGGAACAGGCCCGCAGCTTCACCATCGCGCCTTGCGAGTCTGGTGGCTGACGCAACAGAAATACGCATTCCCGTAACAGACATACCCGTAAGCCGGCAGCCCGATGCCAGCATTGCGGTTGTCGGCAGTCCCAATTCAGGCAAGAGTACCCTGTTTAATCGGCTAACCGGTCTGCGGCAGCGTATCGGCAACTACCCGGGCGTCACGGTCGAACGCCATATCGGAACCTTGAAGACCGACGGGCACACAATCGAGTTAGTCGACTTGCCTGGCACGCACGGACTCAGCGCGCATTCCTACGAAGAGCAAATCGCGATCGATGTCATATTCGGTCGCATGCAAGGAACACAGCCACCCGACGCTATTTTGGCTGTTGTCGATGCGACGAATCTCTATCAAGGTCTTTATCTCGTGCAACAACTGCTCGAATTGGAGCGGCCCGTTGTTGTTGCGCTGACAATGTCGGATGCTGCTGCAGCGCGAGGATTGAATGTCGACGTCGAGGCACTTTCGGCGCGGCTTGGCGGTATCAAGATCTGTCCGGTCGTTGCCATAACAGGAAAGGGCATCAATGAACTGCGCAATGCCCTGATCGAGCTTGCGGATCAGCCGCCGCCTGAGCCGACGGCCGCGTGGCCGGAACTCACATCGGCTGCCCGAGATCTTGCGAAGTCAGCGACAGTGCCATTACGGCTGGCCGAAATCGGACGATTGCTGATCGACGGCGCGAGCGGCGCCAATCAGAATGTGCTCGAATGTCTTGGCCCGCAAGCAGCAGCCAATGTCGATCACTATCGCGAGGAGCTATTCGGCTTTGATCCGCCAATCGCTCGCGAGGCGCGCGTACGCTATGGCTGGGTGCGTGAAGTGCTGCGCGATGTCCAAAACAATGTGCCGCCTTTTTATTCATGGCGAACGCGTCTCGGAGCCTGGCTCAACAGGCCTATTCCCGGGACGATTGGCTTGTTCCTCATCATGGCGATCGTTTTTCAGGCGGTCTTCGCCTGGGCGACGCCCATCATGGACCTGATCGACTACTCGACTGCATTCATCGGGTCGGTTGTTGCCACGCGCCTTGGCGACGGTGCATTCGCGAGCCTGATCGGCGACGGCGTAATCGCCGGCGTTGGCAGTGTTCTTATCTTCCTGCCACAGATCCTGATTTTGTTCGTGTTCATCATTCTGCTCGAAGACTCCGGCTACCTTGCCCGGGCGGCCTACCTGATGGACCGTGCGATGCGATCGGTGGGCCTGTCCGGACAGTCGATCATTCCGATGATCTCGAGTTTTGCCTGCGCCGTGCCCGGCATTATGGCCACACGTGTGATACCGAACCGCAGAGACCGAATCGCCACGATTCTCGCCGCGCCATTCATGACATGCTCCGCGAGACTACCTATCTACGCGTTGCTGATTGCCGCATTTGTTCCGCCACAAGAAATTGGATTCCTGAATCTTCAGGGGCTCGTGTTGTTCGGGCTGTACATGTTTGGCATCATCGCCGGCATCCTGACAGCATTGCTCATTCGCCAGACTGCGCTGCGAGGACCCAAACCGTCTTTCGCATTGATGCTGCCCGAGTTCAGACGACCCAACGTGCAGACGGTGTTGATACAACTGTGGGGGCGCGCTCGCGTCTTCCTGTATCGGGCAGGAACCGTGATATTTGCAGTCGCAGTCGTCGTATGGGCGCTGGCGTATTATCCTCGCGCAACAGATATTGATCCCACACTGAGCGAGAATCAGGCGGCGGCCGCACAACTTGAACAAAGCTGGCTGGGTCGCGCCGGCAAATTCGTCGAGCCGGCATTCGAACCACTCGGATGGGACTGGCGGGTTTCGTCGGCCGTCATTGCGGGCTTCCCGGCACGTGAAGTCGTCGTCGCGGTG
>Ga0224508_10004698_pt1 | contig 11103 bp, 4 predicted proteins | sample SF_Jan12_sed_USG_4_FD_170157 | JGI IMG/M metagenome (GOLD analysis project Ga0224508, IMG submission 170157) | Sediment microbial communities from San Francisco Bay, California, United States - SF_Jan12_sed_USGS_21 | ecosystem: Environmental > Aquatic > Marine > Sediment | place: USA: California...
GGGAACAGTGGGTACATACCAGTGCGATTGTTTACCCAGACTGACCAGACCGGCTTCCGTAGCCTGTGGCATTAACGTGTCGGCATTTGCTCTCGATTCGTTGCCACGTTGCTTTAAGCGCGGCCTTGGAAGCACAGGCTGAGTTGATTCGTAGAACGCCGAACCACTTCGGTAGCCCCATTCGCTTACTACCGAGCGGTAGTCCTCGCCCGTTGCGCGCTCACGGATGCGCAGATGGTCGGGAACTCTGAAACCTCGATCGGATTCTGCCGCGGCGACGGAAAAACGCACGAAGCGAGCCCAGACCGGTTGCTGCAGTTTGATCGATGTGCCGCTCTCCGCTCGTGACCAGTCGGCAATCGGCTGCCATGGGCCTACCGGCGAGTCGATGCTGACCGATACCAGCATTTCTTCGATAGGCACAGCGCTGGTGGACTCGCCAGGCTCATCCCAATCGATCGATTCTATCTGTGCTGCCCTGTTGTCGTTGAATCCGATCACCCACTCCAGCGGCCGGTTCGGTAAAACACGTACGGACGGTTTTTCACGGGTTTCCGTCAACAGGACATCGTCCCATCCGGGCGAAATCCACGGGCTTGCCCACACGACATGGCCACCGAAGGCTTTGTCGGCAATGTTCAGGCCTGCACTACCCGACGGATTGAAGCCAGGCTCCGCAACAACTTTGAAGCCACCGAGCGTATAACCATGGTCGATGCCCTGCTGGTACCAGTTATTTCGAACCAGCAGGCGAGCGAACTTTGCCGGCACAGGATCGTCAAGGGCAAAGAACTGGTCGACGCCAACTGTATTGACCTCACCACTCATTACAGTCTCGAATGTGTCACCGTCCATCGACAACTGAAACGAGACGTCTTTCGGTGTTCGGCTGTAGTACGGCCGCGCCAGCGGATTTATGGCGAAGCCGGCAACCGGGACCGACTCATTGCCGGCAAGATCCACCGTGATTGTCAGGGGCTGATCGCTGGTATTTACGAATTCCGGACCACTACCATTACCAACCATGCCGTCGAATGCTTGCAGCAGGTTTTCCGGCGGATACATCGCCTCCGGAACCGAAGTCGGCACCGCGCCAAACCGCAAACGCGCAACATCCATACCACCCTGCAATGCTTTCGGTATGTTCCATGCATGGACAGGGTTTACCGGCAGTGCATCGCGATCCACCGCGATGTCTGCGAAGGTGCTCACGAAACCCTCATTCTCCGACGAAGCGCGTACGCCAACACGAACCGGGATTTCGGCCCACGCGTCAGGACCTGCATGGACTACAACAGATACGCTCTCTTCTGCACCGGGTGCGACGACCAGTTCATCGCGGTCAAATTCCAGTTCCCAGCGCGCATCGCTGATCATCGAATCGAGCGCCAGTTGGTAATCGACTGTGCCCTCGTTGCGGACACGAATTTTCCCTGTGATTTCCTGACCAACTCGCTCATAGGCGGCAACGGTGTATTCATCGAGTGCCATTTCAAGCTGCACGGGCAGTGCTGGCGATTCGGAGGAATCATCCTGTTCGCAGTCTTTGACGCAGCCGAACGGATCGAGACGCTCGAGGGAAACGGTGTATTCGGCATCGCTAACCTGACGCGCGATGAGTTTCAGATAGTAGTCGCCAGGAGGGAATACGTCCTCCATCACGATCGAGCCTTCTGCGGCCCGCACCTGAATGATTGGTGATGCAGTGTACGCCGCGTTGTAGAAGAGCTCCGCCTGCAACTGACCATCCGGGGGTGGTGTCGCCGTTAGGCGAATATGATCGTGATTGCTCAAATGGAATCGATACATATCGATATCCTGCGGCTCGGCCAACAGGCCGGTGCGGGTCTGACCGATGCGCAGGAACTGCATGCGGCTCGTGTCATCGTTCGGTTCGAGTTCTGCATTGGGATCGGGCGGACCCAGTTTTCTCGCGAGCAACGTGTAGTCGCCGGGCGCACGTCCCGTAACAGCAATGTGATGTACGCCAGGGAGCAGGAACAGATTCTCTAACCGCGCCCGACGCTGGCCCGCACTCACCTGCAACGACTGGCTCTGGTGTCCGGAGCCGTCGTGATATGCAAGACTCAGCAGGCTGTCACCGATGGCCTGCACCCGCCATAGCTGCGGCTCGTCTGCGACGACGAAGCGGTAGAAGTCAACGTCGCCGTTACTGTCAAAAGAGCCTTTGATGCGATTGTTCGTCGGTGTGCCTATCGCGTAGGCGATCCTGTCATTTGGCTCGGTCTCCTGCCCGGCCACGGGACTCCCGGCGCTCTCGAATGTGAGGCGATACTCGTCATCGACACTGCCTCGGGTGATAAGTAGACCGTAGGTGCCGGCGGGCAGCAACAAACTGTCTAATTTGGCAACGCCGGCGCTGACGCGGCACTGAATCTCCGTGCCATTCTTGTTCAGCAAACAGAGCTGCAACCCGCCTCCGGAGGTACTCTCCAGTGCGATAGCCCGCAATGAATCGGCGCGTGCCTCGTCGACATCGAAACGGTAATAATCCCTGTCGCCATATTCTGCAATTCGGCCGGTGCAGCAGTTGTCGAAATCTATTTTGTTCGCATGATTCCAGTATCCGTTCGGCTCCGCCTCATCACCATCGATACGTTGGCCGTCCTCTTCGATCTTGATGGTCTGCACAAATCCCGGCGTTTCCCCGGCATTGAGATTGGGCGTTACCTCAACAAAATATTCTCCCGCCGGCAGCGCCAGTCCCCGAAACACTAACTGGCTGAGCAGGTTAGTCGTTCCCTCGGCCAGCCTTTCGCCATCAGCTCTTGTCAGCACGCCATGAACGCTTCTCCCAACAGGAACCTGCACCGCGACATTCCAGCGAAAGCTCGTATCGGCCTCCGGTATATCGATTCGGTACCAGACGCTCGACGCGGTGTTCAGGAACGTACCGACTTCCGTGCGTAGCCGTACATGCGAGGCGGATTCCTTGTCAACATGGAGCGCCTCGGGACCGGCTGCGAATGGCGCACCTTCGATCAGCTTGACGCGGTACGCACCGACGTCCGCCGCTACTGCCGCTGTTTCGCTTGTGGATTCCGTGGAAAATGTTGCCGCTGACATCGGTGGCCGATAACTCGTGCCACCGCCCGCCTGCGCAACGCCCAGCAGGTATTCACCTGGCTCGACAATGAGGTCGTCGGCGACAATTGGCAGCGACCCTTCGCGCGTTGCGATTGTAAACAGGCGATCGACTGCCGCAACATTGCTCTCATCGCCATATTCCAGTCGCCGCGTTTCAACGATTGTCAGCCGACCCGGAATGCCTTCAAGTTGAAGTGTCCATCGCTTGCCGGCGCCTTCATCGGAAACCTGCCATATGTAGCCGTCCTGGTCACCACCGTCCATGGTGCCAGCGAGAATCGCCGCACCTGAAAACTCGATTGCTGTTTGTGGTGTATCGTTGGGTTCCTCGTCGATGACCGTGTGCTGGGCTTGTGCGGAATCGACCGTCACCGACTCCAGAGCGCCGCACACCAACAGCGGTATCCAAATCCGGACTGAAAACCTGGCGCAGGACATTGACTGTGGCGAATTACGGCTGCTTGTTGAGGGCGGCATCGAATGATATTCCCTTATCTTTGGCGTCCCCGCAAACAAGCTCACCTGAGACCTCCGCCTTAAACTCTTCGTCGATTGCGTTGAGTATTCTACCTCTCGGCATGTTCCTGACGTCGCCCTGGCACTTCGTCCCGTCGTCGAGCGTCAGACTCACCAACGCGAAGTTCACGTCATCCTCGCCCGGGAAAAATTTCACTTGAAGACTACTCTGCGCGCCGCCGGTCATGTCATTATTCATTCCCGCGCCCATGGCGATCGTGCCAGTGGGGTTCGAATGGGACGTCAGGATGCCACCTTCGATAGAGCCCGTGAGGTCGCCTGAATATTCGACCTTCCACTTCGGTCCTTTATTCGCCACAACGTCACGTACGTTCGACTCCACTTCCGTGGCAACCTGTTTCGTCGTCGGGACCTCAGCCACGGCCGCCTCGGTTTCGGACTCGCAGCCGGCCAGCGCCACGAACAGTGCAGCCGGAATCGTCATTTTGGCGATCTTGGCGGAGGCTCTGCCACTGATGCGAATAAGGCAATTTGTCTTTTTCATATCGGTTATCGCTTTTGGTTTGAGATTGAAGATGTGTTTCCGGCTTCCAATTGAGCCGCAACCATCTCCATGAGTTACGTGCTGCCGCAGGCTTCCAGATACTCGGGAGTATTCATGGTCTTGGCTACACACTTTGAAATGAACTTGTTCTTGTTGTCCGTATCGCTTAACCACTCGTCCGTTTCATTCCCGCTTCCATCTGAGACGCACGCGGAGACTCCCTGACACGTCGCTTCGTTTACGATAAGAAAGGCCTTGCAAAATCCGAGGGCAGCGATCGGGGCTCGCATTCGACGGTACTCGCGCTTTCGCTTGCACGCGCACTGGGCCTGGTCGTCATTCAATCCCTCTGTTCCCGCCCCAGGGTCCTTCGAGCACTCGTAGGCGTCGACCGCAACCTGACCAAGATGAATTACTGCGCCGCCGATCGTACCAACAAGAGCAACGGCCAGAACGACGAGATAACTCGTCGCCACCGCTCCCCGCCCGCTAGGCCCCATTCCCAAGGTGACCCCGCTACCCGCATCGACCCGCCACCAAGACCGGTGGTCTGGTGACTCCGATGCCAGCGGTGAGGCTATTACTGCATAACCATCTGCAAGATCCACAGACATGAAACCCTTGAGATCATCCGGTAACGAAGTTGCCGCCAACACGTCGGACTGATCTGGCCTTAGCAGCACCCGATCGGAGGGTGCAGATCTCCAGACCGTTTCCATTCGACGGAGGTCACTGGGGACCTGGTACGAGGAGCCCGCGATCGCCAGTCGTTCAGTAAACGACTCCCAAATGCCTTGGCGAATATTGGCGATTGGGTCCGGAATCAGTGCCTCCGGTTGCCAGCGCAACGATAGACGCGTGTTGCTGACAATGTCTGTGTAGAAGACGAGTCGGTTCTTGAAATCGGCGTCCGGGCCGACTCCACGGGCCACGAGATTGGGCGACGGGCGATAGGATATCAGTGTGGATTGGCGACCCGGATCTTCCTCAAAGAGCTCGTAAAGAAGGAGAACCCCTTCGAATCCGTGGGCGTAACGCCCGTTCTCGAGCGCAGCTTCGAGGCTCGCTACATATTGATCTTTGAGATACTCGGTCGGCAACTGGCCGCCGTTGACAACGAACATCTGGGCGGCTACGAGCTCCCCGAAGTCCAAGGGAGCATCAAACGAAGAGAAGTCGACACGAGTGCGTGCGGCCGGCCCCAACCTGTCGAGCACAATGCGGCGCTGAAGGGTCTCCTCACCGCCTGGCGCGATGAATGTGTAGTCGATCCATTGGGCAGTCAACGCGACGGGCTCCACCTCCAACGGCTCTTCGTCTCCCAGCGAGCCAAGGGCTCCGACCGCATTCTCCACCTTCGATCCCACTGTTTCGAATAAGGCCTTGGCATTGATCTGGTCCATCCCTACTACATCCAACGAGTAAACGGTTCCGTCGAGGTTGAATGCTCTCGCACCCGGCGCGAGGCTTCCATTGAGCATAGGGAGAATAAGGTCCGTCTTCTCGATGACGGCGTCCCAGCCAGCGTCCAGTGTCTCCTCAGAAAGACCGGATGGAGTGTTAACGAAGCTCAGCAACGTGCCCATCAAGTTTGCCGCGGGCCTCTCCCACGGATCCATTACAGGATGAACGTTGAGTTCGCTCCCGAACTTCTGTTCCACAAATACCTGCATGCGCACCCGATGCTGCAATTCGGCCGGAATCTCGCCAGCCAAAGTCTCGATAGACTCGAGACTGGAGAAACCACCCGCGTCTTCACGGAATACCGGTTGTTCGGACTTCCAGCCGTCGGACGGCCCCGAACGGTATTCGACCCAGAAGTAATCCTGTGCCTGCGCCTCCAGGCGCGCCAGTGCTCTAGAATCCCCAAGCTCGACGCCTCCGTCCTCCAGAACCGCGACGATCCCTGCGAGGGCTGAGTCAATGCTCTCAGAGGATGGGAGTTCCCACTCTGGACCAAAGGTGGCATCCATGCCGATAAGGAGGTGATCGAACTCCGTTGTACTCACATCGTCTTTAGTCCGATCCCCGAATGCCGAGGGAGGCTTCGCCGATCCGGGTTTTTGTCTTTCTGACACCGGGCGCATTAAGCGCAAGAGCGTTCGCGCCTGTTCCCGCGACAAGCGACCCCTTAAGATTCGGGCGTCCAAACCAGCATCCTTTAGCAGCGTAGCGAGAAGGACTGCCTGATCCAGGCTGTTTCCCGCACGGCTCATCAGGGTTCCCTGGGCTCCTCGCAACAGACCCTCGTATTGCTCGAAGTGAATCTCTTCGCTAACGAACCGAATGATTGCTGCCGGATCCCAATCGAGACTGTCGCCCAATGCTTCTAGATCAAATTTGCTTCGATCGATCTCAGAACGAAGATCGTCGATCCGGTCAGTTTCTGACACGGTTGCGGTGACGGCTTGCGCGTAAGCGGGCCCCGCCGCCGACATTTGTCCGGCCCAGATAATCGAGATGATGATTATCCAGGACAGCGCTTCACGCATCATTGTCTTGCCTCGCATCATGGTCCTACCTCCCAGAGGCGCTATCGAAGCTCCATGACTACTGGAGCTATTATGTACAGCGTAATAGACGGTCCGGTCCGCCACGCGTAGCCATTGATTGAGGATCATGTCGAACTGGTTCGGGATGTTTCAGGTTTCACTTCTCGATCATGAAACGCACGACCAAAGGCGGATCGAAAGTCTGCGGAACCGGCAACGGCGCATGCAATCGAAACGCGCGCCGCAAGAATACGGAGCCCGTAATTCGTTCACGGGAAGAATCCGCGACTAGCACAAATCCGTCCATTGCATTGAAATCTCCGGCTGCGGCGCCCTCGAGTCGCAGTTGAAAATTGGTATTCCCCAGCAACCCCAATTCGTAAACACCGCGTGGCCAGGAAACCTTGTTGAATTCTGCAAAACGTCCGCCCAGATCAAGCTGCAGCTTCATATTGGCCGGGTACGTTGAGTCTCCGAATGTGGCGGAACCTGCTGCTTCCAGCTCGAAGACCTTAGTGCCGCTCTCTTTAGTGCCCAGGTTCGCAGTCAATTTATCGCTGTAACTCCTTAACAGCTTGGCGTCCTGCTTTATGTGAAATCCTATACTTTCAACCGGTATTCCAAGCTTTCCTCCCGTACAGTATTCGACATCTTTCGGCCACAAGAGGCCCAGGTCCTGCAGAAAGCGCATCTTTGTGTAGAGGGCGGCGAAATGCGACGGCAAATTCCGGGTTTGGTATTGCCCCATTAACAAGCAACCGATATCTAGGCGAGCACTATCCGGCACGGCATACTGCTGGTACACCTCCGTTACAGTCTTGGCCATGTAGGTGTTGCCGATTGTGCCAGCAATATCCTCGGCCCAGCTCGCAGAGGCACCTAAAGAAATAAAGCCGCCGGCGACCGTGGTCGTCGCGTCTGGCACTGCAGAAGGATCATTGGTTGGCAAGCTTCCGAAAGGTCTGGCCCAGTCCTGTTCGACGAACGATTTATGCAGCCTCTGCCATTCTTCGGGCAGGCCCATTTCGAGCCGGACCTTGTCAATTGTTTGACTTGCCAGGTTGCGCGCAGGAAAACTCCAGGCACCGATGTAATTACCCGGCTCCGAGCCTTCGAATGTGAGCAAGGTTTCAGCGGCGTGGCCAGCTTCGTGAATGATTGTGCCTTGCAGCAATATGCGGCTACTGGCCTTCTCTTCCAGCGAGGCTTCCGACAGCAGGTACGAGACGTTAATCAACAGCAAGTCGCCGGCACCACTCGACTTCACGGCGCCGTAGAGACCGAATTCACCTGGCACATGGCCGAACGCAATGCGCGCCACGCTTTGACAGAGCATTGGTGTCATGCGCCGCAACGCCGCTTCCGTTGCCGCCAGTTGATAAGGACCCGGCGTGGCGAGCTTCACGACATTCTCGAATTCAATCCCGGTAGCGAGATGCCGGTCCTTTTCGCCTTCGAGGACCATTACGTGCGCGCAGTGGGGCGGCAAACCATTGAATGGCTTCGCTGCCGCCTTTGCATCGCGAATTCCGAGGAACGGACCAATTTGAATACCGGCTGTCTTTTTCACTGACGGGACTTCGGTGTCCATCAGGATTCCCCCGGTGGAGTCCTGTATCGCAAATCTGGCGATATCCGGTGACTGCCGCAAATAGGCGTGCGTATCGACTTCTCTTTGAGTCAGGTCTAAGTGCGCGGTACCCGCCTCCCCTTCAATCCGCAGATGGTCTGGAAAGCGTATGGCCTGACCATCAATAACGTCACCGTTCGAATTTAGCCCGACCAATGCAAGATCTGAATAAACTGCGCCTATTGGAACGCCTGTCTCGGCCACAACTTTGACCGAGTCCACAGGCTCTATGCGGATTTCCCCGGTAGCCGCCCGACTGATTCGCACCCGCCATAGTTCTTCAGTAGCCGATTCCTGGGCGGTACCTTCATCGGAACAACCAGACGTATTCTCGCAAGCAGTGGCGTACTCAGGAGTCGCCATCTCTTGGGCTAACCAGTCATTTTGAGATCCAGTCGGGGTCTGCTCGGCCTGCTTCTGATTGCATCCGGCCACATATAAGATGGAAACAATCAGAAGGATAAGCGCAAATCGTTGGCCGTATGTTCTCGCGATTTTGGCCCAGCTCGCAAATTCCGGACTAACGTTTTGATGTGAATCTGACACGATTCAACCTCCACTGCATTGGGATACATTGACTCTTGCGTGTAATTCAAGCTAAAACCGCAGCCGTCGGCAAGCTAAGAGACTTCGGTGCGGTCAGCATAAAACCGAGTCCGCACATCTACTTAATTTGCGGATTACCGTTCGACTTCCGCGGCAAGAATACCAACGAGCTGTGGCGTCACCTCACCGGTGACCGCGAGTCCTTGTTCAGCCTGAAACTGGGAAACGGCAACCTGAGTCATCGTGTCCAGAGCGCCGTCGGTGTTTCCCGGCTCGTATCCCAGTGCCTGAAGGTGCGACTGCGCGAATTGGACCACATCGCCCGACGTCCGCACCGCGGACGAGGTCGCGACGGTGCCCGTCGTCGCTGTAACTCCAGCCGACCCAACGCCCGTGACACCAGCGCCGGTATTTCCGGTTGTTGCAGTGGCAAGGCCCATTTGCTCCATCATCGCGCGCTCCTCCGGTGTCATCTGCTCCATCGCGCTGGCCGTTGCCTGCAAGGCTTGTTCCATTCCAGCTGTACCCTGGACCGTCGCTGGGTTGCCAGATGAAGACTGAGCGGAGGCACCGGCTATGGCTTGGTTGAGGTCTGTGATTTCAAAAACATCCGGAATTACGATTGGCCCGCAGATGTCCCACCCATAGTTCGGCACTGTCCAGACACCCGCAATTGTGCTTTCGCTGGAGGACTCAACACCGCCATACATACCCGACGAGGCGTTGAGAAAGGGTGCCATAGTAACGCCTTGAGATCCCTGCAGGTCTACGCCCACCGTGCTGGTCTGCCTTCCACTAAGCGGAAGGCCGTGGTCGATCAAGGCGGACATTTGTTCGATCATGCCGCCCATCAGTGACCCTTCGCCAGCTGCTGTCGCCACGTAACGCTCAAAATTCTGATAGAACGTTCGAATGACATCGAGCCCGGGGGCGTCGGGTGCGATCCAGGCCGTGCCCTTGCTTTTCACCTGGATCAGGTCGAGGCTGAAATTAGTTGTTGTCACAAGATCCTGCGATTGCGCTTCCATTAAGGGACCCATGCGTCCAACGTAGTCGTACTCGTACTGAGCGGCCTCATACTCGCCGCTGTCCAGTGAAAAGATCTTTGACCTGTTGAGACTGTCGACATTGGCGTCCACCATCTTTCCCGTGTTGCCCTGTTTATCCAGCTCCTCCAACGACGATTCGAGTGCCAATTTCATTCCTTTGCCGTCCGCACCGAGAACGACCATCACCGTCTCCGGGGATTGCGGCGGCACTGTCCAGCGTAAGAACTGGGTAGGAAACTCTAGCGAACCTCTAAACATAACCATGCTGCAGGTTGTGTACAAAATCGTAAAGTCGCCATCGATTGAATCGTTACAAGAATCGAGAAGTGAATCAGCGAGTTCCTTTTTCTTGTCATCCTTAATAGCTTCATACGTATCAATAAGGATGTCCGCGATCACAGGGTTTTGACCAAAAAATTCCACGAAAAGAAGTTGTGCGGCCTCTCCACAAGGATCAATTGTGTCTAGATCCGATTTTTTTCCATTCAGATCACTGACAAATTGATCACCGATTTGCCTCGTATTTCCTTTGACTACTACAAGGTCATTGAAATCGGCCCAGGAAGAGTTAGTCGTTAACGACATCGAACAGATCAAAGCAGTGATAGAGCGTGTAATCATTGTTTGACGATGGTTGGTCATGATCTTAATTCCAAGTAGATTGCGGGCAGGCCCCACGACTGGTGGATTAATGCAGCACGCTTCACTGCGTATAGCGGCATTCCTCGAGATCGTCTTCGGTTAAGCCAAGGTCTTTGGCTGCAGCAGCCAGATCATCGGCCGTTGCATTGGCCGCGTAGACATCGTTAACGGAACTTGCGAGGTCGTAGTTGCCGCCTCGACTGGCAGTCCGGGTGACTGCAGACAATAGCCGGCCGAAGCCACGCTTCTTCTTTTGAGCCGCTTGCGCGTCGGCCATTTTTTTCTGCAGACAGGCCTGCCGCCGTGCCTGCAAGTCTGCCTGGTTAGGCTGTGCAACTGGCGGTGCCTCCGCAGTGACCGGCTGATACCGCCCGCGGCCGACAGCCTTGACAATGCCGGCGAGCTGCGGGCTGGCTTCACCCGTTACCTCGAGGTCGTGTTCCGCCTGAAATTTGGAGATCGCAATGGCAGTCTGCATCGTCATTTCGCCATCAGTACTGCCGGGGTCGTATCCCTGGGCATGCAGATCCTGCTGCACTATCTGGGTCAGATCATCGGCAATGACCGGCACCGTTACCAACAACAACATTGAAAGAGCGAACAAGATCTTTTTCT
>Ga0224508_10004699_pt1 | contig 11102 bp, 2 predicted proteins | sample SF_Jan12_sed_USG_4_FD_170157 | JGI IMG/M metagenome (GOLD analysis project Ga0224508, IMG submission 170157) | Sediment microbial communities from San Francisco Bay, California, United States - SF_Jan12_sed_USGS_21 | ecosystem: Environmental > Aquatic > Marine > Sediment | place: USA: California...
GGCGGGTACCGACAGTCTTGGACTCGCCGCGACCGGTAGCGTCGATGTTACCGTCACGGTAACACCGGGTGGTGATCTCGGCCCGTATGACAACACAGCATTTGCCCAGGGCTTTTCACCGGCCGGTTCACTGACGCTGGACAACTCGGTTGACGGACTGGATTCCGATCCCGACGGTAACAACGATCCCACCGACAACACCAGTCCGACACCGGTTAGCTTTGTTGAAGACCCGGTCATCGGTACCGCCAAATCGGTCAGCGCCGGTCCGGTCAACAACGGTGACGGTACCTACACGCTGACGTATTCGATCTTTGTCGAAAACACCGGCGATGTGCCGCTGACCAGTGTGCAGGTAGTTGACGATCTGGCGGCGACTTACGCGCTTGCAACTGGTTTTGTAGGCGGCCCGGTAAGCAGTGGCGACTTTGTCGTAAACGCCGGTTACGACGGTAGCAGCGATACCAATCTGCTCGCCGGTACGGATACGTTGCTTGTCGGTGGCTCAGGCACCATCGAGATCCCTGTTACGGTAACACCGGGCGCTTTTCTCGGTCCGTATGACAACAGCGCAACTGCGTCCGGTACGTCGTCTGGCGGTATGGTTGTGAGCGACATTTCTCAGGCTGGCACCAATCCCGATCCGGACGGCGACAACGACCCGGGCAACAACAACGTTCCCACGCCGGTGTCGTTTGTCGAGATGCCACAAATCGGCGTCGCCAAGGCGGTCAATATACCGACGAACAATGGCGATGGGACTTTCACGCTGACTTATTCAATCTTCGTTGAAAATACCGGTAATGTGCCATTGAGTGTCACCCAGGTTACTGATGATCTGGCAACGACCTTTGCCGGTGCAGCCGGTTTCATGGTCGATTTGGTCAGCAGCAGTGACTTTGCGGTCAACCCGGGTTACGACGGCGACGGCGATACAAATCTGCTCGCCGGCACGGACGTCATTGCAGCTGCCGCGGCAGGCACGATCGATTTGACCGTGACCGTCACACCGGGCGCCAATCCTGGCCCGTATGACAACACGGCTGTGGCTTCGGCCGAAACGCCCGCGGGCACACCGGTCAGCGATATTTCCACGATCGGTACCGACCCCGATCCCGATAACGACGGCCCGGCCGACGACATGACGCCGACGCCGGTCAGTTTCGGTCTGGACGCGGCACTCGAAGGCAACGCCTGGCTGGATAACGATATCGACGATTTGTTCGATAGCGGTGAGCCACCGCTGGAAGGCTGGATTATCGAAGTTCTCGACTCCAGTGGGACTGTCGTTGCATCGGTACCGGTGAATCCGGACGGCAGCTACAGCGTCGGTCCACTACCCCCGGGTATGGGTTACAGCGTACAGCTGCGGCATCCGTCGAGTAGCGCGGTATTCGGGAAGATAGAGGACATCACGCTGCCACCGGGTCTGACGGTAATCGATCAGAACCTGCCAATCGATCCGAGTGGCGTGTTCTACGATTCGACGACTCGCATGCCGGTTGCGGGTGTGATCGCGACGTTGGTCGATGGCAGCGGAACGCCACTTCCGGCCGCCTGTCTGTTGCCGGGTCAGCAAGACCAGGTGACAGGCGCCGACGGCCTGTATCGCTTTGATGTCCTGCTCGGGTCCGATCCGGCATGTGCGTCGGGGTCGACTTTCGATATCGTGTTTACGGTACCGGCGGGTTACGTTGCCGGTGAATCGACAGTCATTCCGGCGACGCCGGGACCGCTGATTGTGACGGGGCTGCCCGATCCATTCCAGGTTCAACCACAAGCCACCGCGCCGGCGGGTGGTGCATCAACGCTTTATTATCTCAGCGTGCTGCTGAGTTCGGGCGACCCGAACGTGATCAACAATCACATTCCGATCGATCCGATTGCACCGGCGGCAAACCTGATGATTAGCAAGCGAGCGGATCGCAGACAGACAGTAGTCGGCGATCTGGTTGCCTATACCGTAACGGTGGAGAATCCGGGTGCTGCCATAACCGGGCTGACCCTGAGCGATCTGATACCTGCCGGCTTTAGCTTTGTGCCGGGTTCCGCCCGGCTGCAGCCGGCGACCGGTGTCAGCGCCAGCGGGCAGCGACCGGTTTTGTTCAGCGGCATAGATGTAGCCGCGGGCGGCTCGACGCAACTGTCATACATGTTGCGTGTCGGTGCGGGCGTTGTTCAGGGCGATTACACCAATACGGTTACCCCGCTGATTGGCGGTGTTCCGGTTGGTAACAGCGCAACTGCAACGGTAACGGTAATCACCGACCCCGACTTTGAGCAGACATCGGTTGTTGGCATGGTTTTCAACGATGCCAATGGCGATGGCTGGCAGGATGACGGCGAATACGGCATCCCAGGTGTGCGTCTGGCAACCGTGGAAGGCCTGATCATCGAAACCGATGCCTTTGGCCGTTATCACATCGCCGGTCTGGACGGTGGTCGGCACGATCGCGGCCGCAACTTCATTATCAAGGTCGATACCGGCAGCCTGCCCGATGGCGTCGAGTTCACTACTGAGAATCCGCGGGTCCAGCGCATTACTGAAGGCTTGTTGAACCGATTCGATTTCGGTGTGCGCATGCCGGCGGGTGCAGCGGGTTGTTGCGAACAAATCGATGTAAAGATCGGCGAAATCTTTTTCAATGAAGGCAGTGCCGATGTTCGACCCGAGTTTCTGCCACTGGTGCAGCAACTGGCGGACCGGTTGCGCGAGAGTGCAGGTGGCAGACTCTATATAGAGGGCCACGCGGAACCGTCGGAGGCCGTGGCCTATACCGCGGACGCTTATACCGTGACGCAGCACTTTGCGCCGCGTTCGACCGAGCTGAGACCGGAAGACAAGGCCGAGCTGGATGCGATCATTGCCAAATGGCGTGGTGCCAACAATGTTTCGGTCACGACGGTTGGACATACCTGTAATACCCCGATTGCGCTGAAGAACCGCAAGGAGTTCAAGGACAACTATGCACTTTCCCGCGCACGCGCACAGAAAGTCGCTTCGTACGTGCGATTGGGTCTGGGTATTGCGCCGGAGCAGGTCAGTATCGACGGCAAGGGCCCGGATCAGCCCGTTGCCAGCAATGATACGCCGGAAGGTGGCGCCAGGAACCGTCGGGTAGAACTGACAATCAGCGGTCAACGATCCGAACGTCAGATTACCGGTCCGGCCGACCTGGCACGGGATCGTGCCAATGCCGTTTATAAATTGCTGCAGCGTCATCTGGGTGATGAGCTGATCAGAAAGATCAGCATCGAAACAGGTGCCCCGGCCGACAGCGTAATGCAGGAGTCCGAGATGACCAGTGATATGAGCCCAGGCTGGCTGTCCCGGGGCGCGGGTGCGCTGCTTGGACTGCTGGTGACCACGGCACAGGCGGATACGATGCCGGAATCGTGCACTATCGAATCGTGCCGTACGGATGACGGCTATGTCATCCAGATAATGCCATCTTCCGAGGCGCCATCACCGAACGACACACGTGCGGCGCTGGCGGATAACAAACGCGTGGATGTCAGCGGGCAGTTTTCGGTGCCGGTGTCCGGTGGCGGCATGCTCTGGGCCACCGAGGACCCGTCGACTGTACAGCCACGGTTGGCGGTACATGCACATGAAATCGTGCCGCTAAGAGGCAACGCTCTGGCCATGCCGGTCAGCTTCTTTGTGTACTCAAACTACCCGGTGTTTATCGAGAAGGCCGAGTTACAGATCTACCACGGTGACGATATCGACCTGATTGAGCCGTTGGCGACTGTGCCCTTCAAACCCGGCGTATTCAATCGGGTCGACTGGCAGGGTACCGGCTTGTCGCGTGCCGTTGGCGTTGGCGATGAACTGTACTTCCGGGTACGCGCATATGATGCGCAGGGCCGCTATGACGAGACCCATCTCGATCATTTGCGACTGGTGACCGAGGACGAATACGAGCGTTCGGCGGAGTCCGATCCTGATTTGCTGATGCCCTATGATGTCGGTATGCAGTCGACATCGACGTCCGCACTGGGCCCGCTGGATGGCAACGTGCTGGTACTGCAACCACCGGCTGGCGAACTCAAGATGACGCGTGGCAGCTACACGCTGACACCGCATTTCGACAGCCGCAAAACGATCCTGAAACAACAGGATCGTAGCGAGCTGGACACCATCGTTGCTGGTTGGGCCAACGCAAAAGAAGTACGCCTGCATATCGTCGGACATACCGACAATGTTCGCATCGCACCCCAAAACCGGCATGAGTTCGCGAACAACCAGGTGTTGTCCGAGGCGCGGGCCCGTGCGATTGCGGAATATGTGGCTGCCAAACTGGGGCTGCAGAGTTCGCAGATAACCAGCGAAGGTCGGGCCGAGAAAGAGCCGGTTGCGACCAATGACACCGCCGCCGGCCGTGCACTGAACCGGCGTGTCGAACTGACCCTCACCGGTAGGCGTGCCGACAGCCAGGTGCAGAGTGCTGTAGCAACAACACTGGTCGAACCGCACAGCAACACGATCGTCAATATCGACAAAACGCTGGAAGAAGCGCTTAACCTGCTTGGCGCACGTCTCGGCGAAAGCAGCGTTTCGATGACGGGCCGTCGTTATGCCAATGCCGACGTGGCGCAGTCGTCCGCTCACGCACTGCAGGCTGTGTATGGTCGCAGTGACCTGCGGTTACAGCGCATACCGGTCAACGGCAGTCGCGTTCGCATTAATGGCCAGGACATTGGCAGCAGCATGGGTTTGCGTATCAACGGTGAACCGGTACCCCTCGATAGCACCGGCAAATATGCCGTCGAGTACCTCATGCCGGTCGGGAAGCACAACTTCGATGTCGAGCTGATTGACGAACGCGGTAGCGTCACGACGCGCAAGCGGCTACCGGTTGAAGTATCCGGCAAACATATTTTTATGGTCGCACTGGCAGATTTGACCGTGTCAGACAACAACGTGTCGGGCAGCATCGAACCGCTGGCCGCCGACGATCGATACGACGACGATCTGCTGGTCGAAGGCCGCCTGGCGTTTTATCTGAAGGGCAAGATTAAAGGCAAATACCTGATCACCGCACAGCTGGACAGCACGGAAGAGGAGATTGGCGACTTATTTAGCAACCTGTTCGATAAAGATCCGCAGAGTGTGTTGCGGCGCCTGGATCCGGATCGTTATTACCCGGTTTATGGCGATGATTCGACCACGATCAGCGACACTGATACACAGGGCCGCTTCTATTTCCGGGCCGACTGGGACCGGTCACGGGCTACCTGGGGCAACTTCCACACCGGGTTTACCGGCAATGAGTTTGCCCAGTACAACCGCAGTCTCTATGGCGCCCAATATCAGCACGAGAGTCTGAATGTAACCTCGAAGGGGCAGGCGAAGACTGAGGCTATAGCCTTCGTTTCCGAAGCACAGAGCGCCTTCGGTCATTCGGAATTCAGCGGTACCGGTGGCAGTCTGTATTACCTCAAGCACCAGGACATACTGCCCGGCAGTGAGAAAGCCTGGATCGAAGTGCGTGATCGCGACAGCAATCGGGTTCGCGAGCTGATCACGCTGCAACGTGGTGTCGATTACGAAGTCGATGAGATCCAGGGCCGGATAATCCTGTCACGCCCCTTGATGCAGGTAACCCGTCTGCATGCACCGGGACTGATCAAAGACACACCGCTCGACGGTGATGAACCGGTATTGCTGGTTGATTACGAGTATCTCCCAAACAGCTTCCGTCCGGACAAGGTCGCCATGGGCGGTCGCGCGAGTCACTGGATTACCGACGACATCGCAATTGGCGCAACGATCGTCAACGAAAACCGTGACAGCGAAGATTACGGTCTGCTCGGTGGCGATATCGTGTGGCAGCCTGGTGAGGGCACCTATGTGAAGGCCGAGTTTGCCCAAAGCGAAGCGTCGCAGGCCAATCGTTTTCAATCGTCGGACGGTGGTCTGACCTTCGATTCGATTACGCCGGTCTCGGCGGGTCGCGAGGGCGATGCCTGGGGTATCGAGGCACGGGTTAATTCACGCGAAGCGATGAATACCGATAACGAGTGGGTCGGTGGCGGTTGGTACCGTCGTACCGATGATAACTACTCGGTTGCACGGCGGGACCCGGGCGTCGATACCACAGAATACGGTGTGGAACTGACCGGCAAATTGTCACCGCGGCTCGATTTTTCAGCGCGCGGTAGCGTGGTCGAGCGTGAAAGTGTCGATGAAGACCGGCGAATCAGTCTGCAGGCGGACTATGCACTGGCGGATCGCAGCAAGTTATCCGGCGAACTGCGCGGCGTGGAAGAAACGCGCCTGGGCAGCACCGCTGACGGCACTTTGTTGGCCTTGCGTTACAGCCATATCCTGAGCGATGCGGTCGAGGTTTACGGTATCGGTCAGTTCACCATCGAGAATGACAGCGGCAGTTACGATAACAACGATCTGGCAACCGTTGGTGCCAGTATCAATGTCAATGGCAGCACGACGCTGCATGGTGAATACAGTACGGGTCACCGTGGTAATGGCGCGTTGCTGAATCTCGATTATCGTCTGGACGATCGTCACGAAGTCTATGGCACGTTTACCCAGTCAGTCGATCGTACCGATCTGCGCGAACCCGGCACCAAGATGGCGTTGGGTCATCGGTCACGCATTACCGATCAGGCGACGTTGTTCAACGAGCGGCAGTTTGTCGAAGACCGCGGCCAGGCCGGTATCGCCCATGTGTTTGGTCTGGATTTCGATCTGGGCTCGGGTTGGGCCTTTGGTGTTTCGGCACAAAATGGCGAACTGGAAACCGAGACGGGCGCGATAGATCGCGACGCGGGCACGGTCACCGCAAATTATCGCAGCAACCGCATCAACTGGCGCGGTAAAGCGGAGTATCGCAATGAGACCGGTGTCTCCGATGTGCGCCAGGTGCTGACGACCAATCGCCTGGATTTGAAACTCAACGAAGACTGGCGCTTGCTGACGCGCATCAATCATTCGGAAACTGAAGATCGTACGTTGAGCGACCGTGATGACAACGCCGTGTTTAGCGAAGCCGGTCTCGGTTTCGCCTACCGGCCAGTGGCAAACAGCCGTCTGAACCTGCTGGCGAAATACACCTTCCTGTATGACTTGCCGGCGCCGGATCAGATCGGCGGTGGTACGGATCAACGTTCGCACGTCGTGTCTTTGGAAGGTATTTACCGTCTGAATCCGCGCTGGGAACTCGGTGGCAAGCTGGCACAACGCAGTGGCGAACTTCGTGTCGATCGCGACTTCGGGCGGTGGTTTGAAAGCACGACGAACTTCCTCGCACTGCGGGGCCGTTATCACCTGATTCGTCGCTGGGACGCCATGCTCGAATATCGCACACTCGACGTCGACGAGGCCGGAAGCACCCGCGATGGTTGGCTGGTGTCGCTGGACCGGCACATGAACGATCACTTCCGCCTGGGCGTGGGTTACAACTTCACCGATTTCTCGGATGATCTGACTAACCTGGATTACGATCACGACGGTTGGTTTATCAACGCTATCGGCAAGTACTGATCGCTCAAGTGCGATGAGTGCAGACGCGCTGGCGCCGCTGCTCGACGGCGCAAAGCAACTTGGTATTATTCTGCCCGGCAATCGTGCCGGGCAGATGATCGATTACCTCGAACTCCTCGGCCAATGGAACCGGGCTTACAATCTCACCGCCGTAACCGATCCGGGACAACAGATCAGTTACCATTTACTCGATAGTCTGTCAGCATTGTCACGATTGCACGGGACACGCATCGTCGATATCGGAACCGGTGCCGGACTCCCGGGCATTCCCCTGGCAATCGCGGATCCTGACCGAAAATTTACCCTGGTCGATGCTACTGCCAAGAAAACGCGCTTTCTCGGCCACGTGACACGCACGCTCGGCCTGGGAAACGTCGAAATTGTGACCACCCGGGTCGAGGACTACCGGCCGCCAACGCGCTTTGATACCGTGGTGGCCCGCGCGCTGGCGGCGTTGCCGGAGCTTGCAACACTCAGCGAAGGATTGCTGGCACCGGGCGGGATATTGCTTGCAATGAAAGGTCGCGAACCGGTCGATGAGATGCGCGAGCTCACCGAGGCATGGCGGATACGCGAATTGCAGCGTGTGGATGTACCCGGTCTGAAGGCCCAGAGACACCTCGTCGTGATCGCAAAGAACTGACAACACCGATGGCCAAAATCATCGCAGTAGCAAACCAGAAAGGCGGCGTGGGCAAAACCACGACGTGCGTGAATATCTGTGCCTCGTTGGCGGCCACCCGCCGTCGAGTGTTGCTGGTCGACATGGATCCGCAGGGCAATGCGACGATGGGTTGCGGGCTCGACAAACGTGAGCTGCCTGTCTCTACCTGTGAAGTGTTGCTCGGCGAAGCCAGCGCAGTCGATGCCATTGTCGATCTGGAACAGGCGGGGTTTCACCTGTTGCCGGGTAACTCCGACCTGACGGCAGCCGAAGTGGGCCTGATCAATGAGCAGGGCCGCGAAAGCCGTTTGCGTGAAGCGCTCAAGCCGGTGCTGGATCGCTACGATTATATTTTTGTCGACTGTCCGCCGGCACTGAACATACTGACTGTCAATGCATTAACCGCCGCGAGCGGCGTGTTGATTCCAATGCAGTGCGAATACTATGCGCTCGAAGGGTTGTCTGCGCTGATCAACACAATCGAGCAGATCGGTGGTGCGGTGAACCCGCAGCTCCATATCGAGGGCATACTGCGCACGATGTTTGATCCACGCAACAATCTTTCGAACGAAGTCTCTTCACAATTGATCATGCATTTCGGAGATCGTGTTTACAGCACGATAATTCCGCGCAACGTGCGTCTGGCTGAAGCACCCAGTTATGGCATGCCGGCAATGTACTACGATAAGAATTCGCGCGGCGCCCTGGCCTACCTTGCCCTGGCCGGTGAAATTAACCGCCGCGACCAGGCCAGCGCAGCACGCGCAACCGCTTAGGAGCAACCGGGCGAACTCAAAGGAGCGGTGACTTGCCGCGATCTGCCAAAAAGGAAATGCGTAATGCGCAGACTTGACCCGTTCGCTTCGTTAATCAGGTGCTTTCACGCCGCGTCGACGAGAGGATCGGTTCGATGTTGCCATTACTACGCGCGGTCTGTACGCGTCGCTGCATGACGGCAACGGCGGACCGTATGTCGCTCTGAACGGAACGGAATGCGTCGGTATCGCGGATGGACTCCAGATAAGGGTCTTCGCTGAGATTCCAGTTATCGTAAATCCGCGAACCGCGGAACCCCTGATCGAATGCCTGTCTCAACCTGGCCAGGGCTTCGTCCGGCCTACCCTGCAAAGCGAGAATCTGAACGTCACGACTGCCATGCCCGGCCATGCCGAGACGGGGCATCGTTTCGACGACGCTCAGGGTTTCGTCCAGCAATGCCTGCGCACGTGCGTTGGCAGGGTCCTCACGCAACAACAGGTAAGCATACTTCAGGGCGTTGTGGGCATTTTCTGTATCGACCTCAAAATCCGGATCCGCCAGGGCGGGGTTTAGGTGCAGCGCGTAGTCCAGCGATTTTGCAAAATCACCGATTAACAGTGCCGAATCGGACATGGGATCGACCAAGAATTCTTTCGAACTCTTGAAACCCGCGGCTATCGCCTGTTCCCACGAAACGATGGCTTCCCGATAGTCGCCAACAAACATCTTCTGGAAGCCATCGACGATCGGATACAACGGATGATCTTCCGGCAGACCGGACAGGACCGCGCTGGCCTGCTCAGTCTCGCCAAACTGCAGCAATACACCTATCAGACTCTGAGCGGCCAGCGGATCGGTGTTTAGTTCGCGTGCCTTGATCGACCAGGCATAGGCTTCGTCCAGGCGGCCGAGCCCGGCCAGGTGAATGGCCACATTGTCGTAAGCCGTGGGCCACTCGGGATTAATGCGTACGCCTTCCAACCATTCTGTCAATGCTTCATCGTTACGTCCCATTTGGGCATACAGACCGGCCAGGTTGGATCGCGGTATCCGCGCCAGTGGATCGAGGACCAATGATTTTTTGTGGAGTGCTGCGGCGCCGTCCAAATCGAGCTGGACACTCTTGAGGCTGGCAAACCAGGTATAAGCCTGGGCATGATTGGGACTCAGCTCGATGGCTTTGCGAAACGCCGCCTCAGCCTCCGCAAATTCTGCACCGTCTTTTTCGCGTTGTCCCATATTCATTTTTAGCAAACCCAGAGAAGCGTAGGCATCGGCATTTTTGTCGTCCAGTGCCAGCGCCTTCTCCAATGCCTGTCTGGCCAGTCGATGAGCCTCGGGTTGTGGGATGGCTTTGTGATTGATCATCAGCAACAAGATACTGTCGGCCAGTCCCGAATAAGCAAAGGAGTACTCCGGATCCAGCTCGATCGCATCCTGATATTGCTGGCGCGCCTCCTGCAAGGTCTCGAGTCGACGTTTGTAAACGTTGCCGCGACCCGCCATGCAAAGACTGTAGGCCTCCAGATTCTCCGTCGGTATGGCCGCCATGCGGCCCTGCTCTTCCGGTGTCAGTTGCGTTCTTAACGCATTGGTAATCTCCGCCGAGATCTCACTCTGGATGCGGAAAATATTTTTCGCGGTCAATTCCCGGTCATAGATCTTGGCCCAGATATGTTCATCGGTCTGGGCATCGATAAGCTGCACATTGACCCGAACGTTGTCACCGGCACGTTGTACCGAACCCTCGAGCACGGTATTGACCCCCAGTTCGCTGGCGATCTCGGGCAGGTTACGCGTCGGGTTACGATATTTGAGTACCGAGGTTCGCGAAATGACTTTCAATGCCTGGATGTTGGCAAGACCTGTCAGCAGGTCATCGTGTATGCCGTCGGCAAACAGTGCATTTTCCGGGTCCGTGCTGCGGCTCTCGAACGGAAGTACCGCAATCGACGAGTTGCGTTGAGAAATGCTTGCTGTCTGTTCGGCGTCACGCAGGCCGGTCACGTTCAATGTGATCGAAATGGTCAATGCAACGGTCAGCAGACCAATGATGCCGTAGGTCATTTTGCGACCGGGGTAGGGTGCAACCGATTCGGAACGATCGACATCGACTTCGAGCTTGACGCCCTCCGGTGTCCATTCCAGGACCCAGGCCAGCACCAGCGA
>Ga0224508_10004700_pt1 | contig 11098 bp, 10 predicted proteins | sample SF_Jan12_sed_USG_4_FD_170157 | JGI IMG/M metagenome (GOLD analysis project Ga0224508, IMG submission 170157) | Sediment microbial communities from San Francisco Bay, California, United States - SF_Jan12_sed_USGS_21 | ecosystem: Environmental > Aquatic > Marine > Sediment | place: USA...
ATCGGTTGTACGGGGTGGGCCCGGAGGCCCGCCCCTCGACCAATTGCTAGTTCACCGCGTCGATGATCGTCTGGCGACCCTCGGGGAACGCCTGCGGGGTCCAGCTGTTCTGGTACGCGTGACCCTTGCTCGCGCCGTCGGCGTGGCAGGTGACGCATGCCGTGGTCGCTGCGCCCTGAAGCACATCGTCAATCCGGTCGTCCCAATCTGTGCTACCGGTGTCGGTGGTCGACGCCATCGCCTTGGTCTGGTCAGGAATGACGGTGAAGGCCTCGTTTACGTCCGTGGTGTCCGGATCATCCTCGGTGTGGCAGGCCGTGCACTCGTTCAGCGACCGCGGGTAGGTCGGTGCATGGAAATGGTGATCCTGCAGGTCCCCAGCTTCGCTGCCGAAAACGGGCAGATCATCGCCGTCACCCGGCCAGTTCGGTACATCCGACTCATCGCGCGCGAACGCGTAGATGCCGCGGCCACGATAGACCAGGTACGGAGAATTATACCTGCCGTCCGGGAACTCGTAATTGGCCGAGTGGATGCGATGTATCATCGTCTTCATCTCGAAGGCTTCGCCGGCCTTGCCGTCGTAGGCTTCGGACGCATCGACACCGTAGCCAGCACGTGCATACCTCTCGTTGGCGGCTGCGTTGTGGCAGACGAGGCACGTGTCGACGTTGTCGACACGGTCGCCGCCGTGCTGGTAAAGCGTACCGACGTGGCAACCCACACATTTCCCGGTGTCGACGACAGCGCGGCGATCCGGTGCAGGGCCGCCAAGGCCCACGAGCCAGTCGTAGGTCGGCGTCTTGGCACGCGCGACCATGGTCGGCATGATCTCGGGGGCGGGGCTGACGACGAGCGGCTTGCCGTTCAGGGCCAATCTGCCGACATCGACATCGACATCGGGATCGGTGGCCTCCACCGGGAATATGGTCGTCGCGACGCCGTCCACGCAGTCCGTGTTGTCGACGGTTACGTCAACATCCCTGGCGGGCTGGCCTGCCCCGGTGGTCGACGGTCCGAGGATGAAGTCGTCACCCTGGGCGTAGTTGCGGTAAATGCGGATGTCGCCCTCACTACGGCCGACGTGGAACACCGGGCCTGCAGCGACGGTGTCGTTGCACACGTTGACCGGCGTGCCGTCGTAGGAGGCTTGCCAGGTGACCGCGAGGTTCGTGGTGTCATCGGCAACGTTGGTGATTCGCCAGTCGAACTTCGCACCCTCGGTGACGGAGAGGTCTTCGCCGTTCCAGAGTACGCCGTCGTTACCGAGCAGAGCGGCGTCGCCAGCATTCATTATCTTGTCGTTATGGAACGCGGCCACGTTTGCCCGCGCAATGCCAGTTTCAATTTCCGGGGTTTCCGGATTGTCACCATGGCAAAGCCCGCAGTTGGCCGTTTCCGGGTCCGGAAGAGTCAGGTGGAACCCGAGGCCGGTGAAGTCCCAACTTACATTGACCATCGAGCCGTGGCAGGAGAAGCAGCCTTCGCCCGAGACCGGCATCGCGTTCGCCGCAGCCAGCTGCGCGTCTTCGCTATGGCAGACGCTGCAGTTGCTCATGTTGGTCGGGTAGGTGATATCGGTGGTTTCAATAGGATCTCTCCAGGTCTTGATACCGCTGTGGTAGCCGTGAACCACCTGCGAGAGTTTAGGTCTACCATCCGAGCCATGGCAAACGAGACACTGCGTTGCACTCATCTGGGACGCAAAGTGGATGCTTTCGCCCTCTGCACCGTGGCAGGCCTGGCACGCTTGGTCGCTGACCAACTGCGCGAACAGAGCCGAGGGATAGTCGCCAACGACGTAAGCCCGCGTCTCCCTGTCACCGTCGATTGCGGCCCGCACCACGTAGCGACTCGGAACCGCCGTATCAAGACCGGCGGCAACGGTGTCGATGTCAACGGTGTAATTGCCGCCCCCATTAGAGGTGAGCGTCCCGAAGTCCGCGATGCTGACGCGTGTCGTGCCGTCGGTCACGTAGATCCTCTGGAGATCGTTGTAATCGTCGGATGCGACCCCGTCCACCGCGACGTCGAAGGAGATCGAGAGTGTGGGTGCGGCCTCGGCGAAGGTCACACCGCTGACCGTCTCGCGCGGCGGCAGCGCGTGGAATTCTGTCGCGTCGGCAAATGAGCCGTCGTCATGGCATACCGCGCAGCTTTCGAGAGGCGTTATGGAGGCCCCAGGTCCCGGCGGTCCCGCAGGCCCCGCAGGCCCTGTGCCGCCAATCGGACCGGCTGCACCGGCCGCACCGGCTGCGCCATCGTCGCCGTCACAACCGGCGAGGCCGATTGCCAGGGTTACGGCTACCAGAAATGTCCAACCCCACCTGAACAAAACGTTGAACTGTCTCATGGTGCTACTCCTAAATTCTTCTTTGGTTTTGCAAGAGACCGGAGGTTGCACAAAAACACACGGACGGACCACCGGCATTGAAACGAAGCTTACGATTGACGGCCAAAAGCATCACTGACATTTGTCAGTTTCGGCCAAAAATCGGGCGGTGGATTACACTTATCGGGGAATGTTCTGAATTCGGCTATTACTTATCGCTTTTCAGGGCGTCTTCGGCCGGAAACGCCTCTAGGGTCGAGCCGCGGTGCCCGCAAGCGCCGCGGCCGCCAGCAGCGACCAGCCCAGCCAGGGCAAAGTGCTTAAGGTAAGCACCAGGGTTCCCGCGATGACGCCGGTCACCGCCACGGCAAGCCAGAATCGCTGCCGTCCTTGCTCACCGAGCTGTCTCTGAATCTCGCGGAGTTCCGGCGACTGCAGATTGAGGCGAATATTGCCTTCGGACGCCTGCTCGCCGAGCTGGCGCAGGATGGCTGGCAGCTCGCGCATCGCGTCCCGGAGCTGCGGCAGGTTGTCGCGAACATCCTTCAGCAGGGCCCGCCCGCCGATCTGCTCGCTCATCCATTGTTTCAGTACCGGGTGCGCGGTTTTCCAGAGATCTAGCTGCGGATACATTTCGCGGCCGAGTCCTTCGATGTTGAACAGCGTCTTGTGCAACAGGATCAGCTGCGGCTGCAGCTCGACGTTGAAGCGCTGTGCTACGCGAAACAGGCGCATCAGCACCTGCGCGAACGATATCTCGGCGAGCGGTTTGTTGAATATCGGCTCGCATACGGTTCTTACCGCGGTCTCGAGCTGATCGATACGAGTGCCCGCCGGCACCCATCCAGAGTCCAGGTGCAGCCTGGCAATCCGGTGATAGTCACGATCGAAGAACGCCAGAAAGTTCTCGGCAAGGTAGCGCTGGTCCTCGGGGTTCAGGGTTCCGACGATGCCGAAGTCCACGGCTGCGTACCTGGGCCGCTCCGGATCGGTCGTAATGACAAAAATATTGCCCGGATGCATATCGGCATGGAAGAAGTTGTGGCGAAAAACCTGGGTGAAGAAAATCTCCACGCCGTTTTCAGCGAGCACCTGGATGTTGGTTCCGGCCGCGCGCAGTGCATCCATGTCGCTCACCGGGGTGCCGTAGATTCGTTCCTGGACCAGCACTTCGGGACGGCAGTAGTCCCAGTAGACGTCCGGAACATAGAGCATGTCGGAACCTTCGAAGTTGCGCTTGAGCTGCGCCGAATTGGCGGCTTCGCGCATCAGGTCGAGCTCGTCGAGAATCGTGTGCTCATACTCGTTAACAACTTCGAGTGGTCTCAATCGCTTGCCGTGTTCCCAGTAGCGGTCGGCAAGGCCCGCGAGCATTCGCAATACCTCGAGATCCCGTTCGATCTGCTCCTTTACACCGGGCCGCAATACCTTGACGATGACCTCGCCGCCGTTGTGCAACTTTGCCGTGTGAACCTGTGCAATCGACGCGGCAGCCAGCGGCTCGACATCGAAGCGGTCAAAGACGTCATCGACGTTTCGCTCATACGCTTCGTTCAATATCTCAATGGCCTGCTCGGCCGGAAACGGCGGCACGGCGTCCTGAAGCTTGGCGAGTTCATCGGCGATATCGGCCGGCAACAGATCGCGACGAGTAGAAATTGCCTGCCCGAACTTGACGAAAATCGGCCCGAGTTCCTCGAGCGCCAGCCGAATGCGTTCGCCGATGGGCGCGGAGCGATCACGGCGCCGGGGCGCTAGGTAAAACAGGAAGCGCAGCGGCCGTAACAGATGGGTTTCCTTGATGATGTCGTCGAGGCTGTACTTCACGAGCACGCGCTGTATCGAGAGCATGCGAACGATCGTCCGCGCGCGCGCCATCAGTTGTTCTCCAGGCGCTTGATGCGTGCTTCGAGGCGATCGACGTCGTCTCGCAATGCGTTGACATTGGTCGCGAAACGGTCCACTTCGTAGCGGCTCGGCAGATCGCGACTTTCCTCCTGCAGATACTCGCGAATATTTGCGCCCATCGTGGAGCGTGCTTCGCGACTCCAGTTGCCGACGCCGCGGGCGATTTCGCCGATACGATGTGCTGCAGCATCGCCGACGAAGCCCGACAGTTCTTCTTCGATATCGGGTTTGGCGTAGGTCAGAAGCTGCTGGAATTCCTGGGCCAGTATCGGGTCCCCCGTAAATTCCAGCGACCCATCACGGACCGCACTGGCACCCGGGACGCCAGCCATGCGGGCCAGCGCAAACAGCGAGCCACAAATCAGGATGTCGGGTTCAAGGTCGGTGTCTGTAACAATCTCCAGGTGCTCTTTGTGGACGATGAACCAGGTTGCCAGGGCCGTATCGCGCACACGGACAGCGACAATCGTGCCCGCGAGTTTTTCGCAGAGCTCGCGCGCTGGTGTCGTTGCGCGAATGTTGCGGTTCAAGACATTGGCGACCGGCAGCATTGCGGTTTCGAGCGGGTTCATCGTGAATCAGATCCGGTAGCCGACGTGCAAAGCAACGATGCCGGCTGCGAGGTTTTCGTAACGACAGCGCTCGAAACCAGCTTCTTCCATCATCCCTTTAAGCGTTTCCTGGTCAGGATGCACGCGGATGGATTCGGCGAGGTACTGGTAGCTGTCCGCGTCCCTTGCGATAAGCTGGCCGAGTACCGGAAGCACCTTGAACGAATACAGGTCGTAGGCGGGCTTGATGGCTTTGTTGGGTTCGGAAAATTCGAGGATCATCACTTTGCCGCCCGGTTTCAGGGTGCGGTACATCGAGCGCAGTGCAGCCATCTTGTCGGTGACGTTTCTGAGACCGAAAGCAATACTGATGCAGTCGAACGTATGCTCGGCAAACGGCAGGTTCTCCGCGTCGACCTGAGCGATCGAGAGGTTGCCCGCGACGCCGGCGTCGACGAGGCGCGCGCGCCCCTGTCGCAGCATGGCAGCGTTGATATCAGCCAGGATGACATGGCCTTCCTTGCCCACTTTGCCGGAAAATGCACGCGCCAGGTCGCCGGTACCACCAGCAAGATCGAGTACGATATCGCCGCGCCTGAGCGCGGCCTGGTCGACCGTGAAACGCTTCCAGAGTCGGTGCAGGCCGGCCGACATCAGGTCATTCATGATGTCGTAACGGCTGGCAACCGAATCGAACACGTCGCGAACCCGATCGGCTTTCTCATCCGCCGGCACGGATTGGTATCCGAAGTGCGTCGTATCGTCGGGTTGTTGCGGCTTGGCCATGGCGTTTCGTTGTTATTCGTCGTTATTGGCGCGAGTCGCGAGGATACCCCTCAATAGACTGCCGGACCAGCAGCAGCGGCATTGCGGCCGCCGCGGCGCTTCGCGCCCACTGGGCGCTCCTGCTACAAAATGTAACGGCTGAGGTCCTCATCCTGCGACAGCTCGGACAGATGCTCGTCAACATAAGTGGCATCCACCATTAGCTCGGTGCCGCTCTTGTCCGAGGCATCGAATGACACGGTTTCGAGCAAACGTTCCATGACCGTATGCAGGCGTCGTGCGCCGATGTTCTCGGTGTTTTCGTTGACGTGAAAAGCAACTTCTGCAACGCGCCTGACGCCACCTTCGTCAAACTTGAGAGATACTTCCTCGGTTCCGAGCAATGCGCTGTACTGCAAAGTCAGCGACGCATCCGGCTCCGTCAGGATTCGCACAAAGTCGCCGGTAGTCAGCGATTTCAGTTCAACGCGAATAGGAAAACGGCCCTGCAGTTCCGGGATCAGGTCCGAGGGCTTCGACACATTGAATGCTCCTGATGCGATGAACAGGATGTGGTCGGTTTTCACCATGCCGTACTTGGTGTTGACCGTCGAGCCTTCGACAAGCGGCAGCAGGTCCCTTTGCACGCCTTCGCGCGAGACGTCAGCGCCCTGTGTGCCGGACTGTCGCGCCACCTTGTCGATCTCATCGAGAAACACGATGCCATGCTGCTCCACGGCTTCGAGCGCCCGCGTCTTGAGTTCTTCTTCATCGAGCATTTTGGCGGCTTCCTCATCGGTCAGTAGTCGAAACGCTTCCCTGACCTTGAGCTTGCGGGTCTTGCTCCGATTGCCGCCGAGATTCTGGAACATGCCCTGCAGCTGGCTCGTCATCTCTTCCATGCCGGGCGGTGCCATTATTTCCACGCCAACCGGCATTGCCTGTATCTCGATCTCGATCTCTTTCTCGTCGAGCTTGCCTTCACGCAACATCTTGCGAAATTTCTGGCGGGTGTCGCTGTCGGTGGCGGCCGGTTCGGATTCTGCCGTGAAGCCGACGCCGCGCGAAGGCGGCGGCAGCAGCGCGTCGAGTATGCGTTCCTCCGCCGAGTCTTCGGCGCGATGACGAACTTTCGACATCGCGTCCTCTCGGGTCATCTTGATCGAAACGTCCATGAGGTCACGAACAATGCTGTCGACCTCGCGACCGACATAGCCGACCTCGGTGAACTTGGTCGCCTCTACCTTGATGAAGGGCGCTTTGGCGAGGCGCGCGAGGCGCCGCGATATTTCGGTCTTGCCCACGCCGGTCGGGCCAATCATCAGGATGTTCTTCGGCGTGATTTCGCTTCTGAGCGGTTCGTCCACCTGGACGCGCCGCCAGCGATTCCTGAGCGCGATGGCAACGGCGCGCTTGGCCTCGTCCTGACCGATGATGTGCTTATCCAGTTCCTGGACGATTTCTCTGGGCGTCATTTGCGACATGGATTATTCCTGAAACTACAATTCTTCGATGATGATGTTCTGGTTGGTGAAAACGCAGATCTCGCCGGCGATGTTCAGTGCTTTCTCGACGATATCGCGCGCTTCAAGATCCGTGTTTCGCAACAGCGCTAAAGCGGCGGCCTGCGCGTAGGGCCCGCCGGAGCCGATTGCCATGAGGTCATCTTCAGGCTCGATGACATCGCCGTTGCCCGAAACAACGAACGAACTCTCGGTGTCGGCGACCAACAGCAGCGCTTCGAGGCGCCGCAGGCGCCGGTCCGTGCGCCAGTCTTTGGCCAGTTCGATAGCGGCGCGGGTCAGGTTGCCGTATTGCTCGAGCTTGGATTCGAACAGCTCAAACAGCGTGAAAGCGTCAGCCGTGCCGCCGGCAAAGCCCGCGATAACACGCCCGCCGGCGAGTTGCCGCACCTTGCGCGCATTGCCCTTCATGACCGTATTGCCCATGCTGACCTGGCCGTCGCCGGCGATGGCGACTTTGCCATTGCGGCGGACTGAGACAATGGTCGTCCCTCGAAATTGTTCCATGGTGTGATTCCTGCTGGAGCGCGTGTGGCTAGTCTTTTTTACGCGCGCGTGGATGCGTCTGGTCGTATATCTGGGCCAAATGCTGGAAATCAAGGTGAGTATAAACCTGCGTTGTGGCGATGTTGCTATGCCCCAGCAGCTCCTGCACGCCCCTGAGATCGTGGCTCGATTCGAGCAGGTGGGTGGCGAAAGAGTGCCGGAAGAGGTGGGGATAGACGTTTGTATCGATGCCCTGGCGCTTGGCCCAGTGCGAAACCCGGGCCTGCACGGAGCGGGTGCTGATACGGGTGCCGCGATTGCTGACGAACAAGGCCGTCTCCCCGGCGTCGGCCATCCCGGCGCGTGAGGCCTGCCACCGGGCGAGCGCAGTCAGCGCATGGCCACCGACCGGGACGATGCGGTCCTTGTTGCCCTTGCCCGTGACGCGCACGGTCTTGTCGTGCATGTCTACGTCGCCGCAGTCGAGATCGGTCAGCTCTGAAAGGCGCAGGCCCGAGGAATACAGGAGTTCGAGTATGGCCCTGTCACGATCAACGATAGCGCCGTCGCCCGGGATATCGAGGAGTCGGGCCATGCGGTCGGCGTCGAGGTTGCCGGGAAGACGTTTCTTGCCTTTCGGTGCAGACACCGACGTAATAGGGTTCTTGCTGACATGCTTTTCACGCATCAGGTAGCGAAAGAACGTACGCGCCGCCGACAGCTGGCGCTGAATGCTCCTGGCGCTGAGGCCCTTGCGGAAGCTCTCGGCCGCAAAAGCGCGGATGTGACCGTCGTCGAGATCGCCCCAGCCATCGATCCCGGACTTCTCACAAAAAGCGAGCAGCGCCTGAAGATCGCGACGATAGTGTTTGCAGGTCAGCGGAGAAAGTCGCCGCTCGAATTCGAGGTGCCGGATGAAGCGATCGATCCAGCCGGAATCATTCACGAAACGAGCCTTAGTAACGCTTCAGGGCGCCCGCGATGAGATCCCCAAGCCGGGTCAGGAAGTCGATACTCATGCCGGGATGGAAGCGGTCCCTTTCGTTGCTGCCCACAGCGAGAAAGCCGATGGCAGCGCCCGCGCCGATCGGCACCAGCGCGGCCGATCCGATTTCCCCGGCATCGGCGCGAAACAGGAACGTACACTGCGAGTCGCGAATCTGTCCGCAGCGAGGGCCACTACCGCCAAGAAAGGTTTCGAACGGCTTCAGGGCAGGGTCTTTCTTTTCTACAACGCGGAAGAACCGCCCGACATCGATGTCGCCGAAGGCTCCCGGATCGCCGAAGATAACGAGCACGGCCTGGTCCGCGCCAAAGCCACTGCGCATGGCCTCTTCGAGCACAATGACGGTCTTCTGAAGGTCCCGGGCAGCCATCAGCTGCAGGGCCAGTTCGTGAATCTTTGCCGCGAGCACGTCGTTGGCGTGTGCCACTTCGATCAGCTCCTTGAGCTGTCGCTTGCGCTTCAGGTCTTTCTGCCGCAGCACCGAGACCTGGCGTTCCACGAGCGAAATGGTACCGCCGCTGGAGTGCGGCAGGTTGAGCGAGCCCAACAGTTTCGGGTTTTGTTCGAAGAAGTCGGGATGAGTGGCCAGGTAGTCATGAACGGCCTGCTCTGACGGTTCTTCGTCGACGTAGTCCGGTTTCGCTTGCGTACTCATAAATCCACGGTTCCTTCAGAGATCAGTTCGGCGTTTCCCGTGAGCCAGACAGGCTCTGTGCCTGCGCGCCAGCTTACCACGACTTGGCCGCCCGGCAGCTGCACGTTGACTTCGGCATCGAGCAGGCCGAGCTTCTGTCCGGCGACTACAGCGGCACAGGCTCCGGTTCCGCAGGCCAGGGTTTCGCCGACGCCGCGTTCGTGCACCCGCAGGTCGATGTTCGCCCTGTCCCTGATTGTCATGAATCCGACATTTGTTTTCGCAGGAAAACGTTCGTGGTGTTCTATTTTTGGCCCGAGATCGGCGACGGGCGCCGTAGCGACGTCGGCCACCTGCAAAATGCAGTGTGGATTGCCCATCGAGACCGCCAGAATATCGAGTTCGCGGCCGTCAACATCGAGCCGGTATTTCGGCGCGTATGCGTCCGCCACGAAAGGTATGCGGGGCGGATCGAATTCCGGCGTGCCCATGCTGACGGACACCAATCCGCCGTCGTTGAATCTCACGGATACCGGGCCGGCCGGACTCTCGAGGGTCAGGCCATTTGGCTGCGTCTGGTTCATCGCCAGGATGCTCGCGACGCAGCGAACGCCGTTGCCGCATTGCTCGACTTCGGAGCCATCCGCATTGAATACGCGGTAGCTTGCTGCATGGCGCGGATTTTCGGGCTGGCCCAACCACATCAACTGGTCAAAACCGGGACCGGTTGCTTCATCAGCAAGTTTTCGCAATGTCGATGGCGCAGGCGGCGGCAGGTTTGATTGACGTTGGTCGACAACAAGGATTTTGTTTCCGGCGCCCTGCATTTTGTAGTAAGCAACTTGCATTTTTGGGAGTGTAGCAGTCGTAAAAAGATCGAATGGACTTTTGATCTCGGCCTCTGTAGTTTTACATAAACCACTTAGCAAACTAACAACATTGCCCTTGGGGAGAGTCATGCGGCACATAATGGTCATGAACGCGAAAGGTGGCTGCGGTAAAAGCACCCTCGCAACAAACATCGCTTCCTACTTTGCCAACGAAGGCGCGACCGTCGCGTTGGCCGATTACGATCCACAGCGCTCAAGCCTCGACTGGCTTGAGCGCCGTCCCGAAAATCGCGCCGAGATCCACGGGGTTGCGAGCTTCAAGGGCGGCCTCAGGCACGTTCCGCGAAATGCTGATTTCGTCATTATCGACGCGCCGGCGCGTTCGCACGGCACTGAGCTGACCAACCTCGTAAAACACGCCGAGACCATCGTCGTGCCGGTATTGCCATCGACAATCGACATGCAGGCGACGACCCGGTTCATCGACGAACTCAAGGCGGTCGGCAAGGTTTCGCGCAAGCAGGCAAAAATCGCCACGGTCGCCAATCGCGTTCGTGACAACACACTTATTTTCGACGATCTGGACGAGTATCTCACCAAGATGCGCGTGCCTTACATCGCGGCACTGCGCGAAGCACAGAATTACGTACGGGCTTATACGCGCGGTCTCGGTATTTTCGAACTGCCCGAGTACCTGGCGTGGCCGGACTGGGAAGAGTGGGAACCGCTGACGGCATGGCTGCGCAGCGTTCGTAGCCAACCGTAGGAGCGCCCCCAGGGCGCGAAGCGTTCGTGTAGGAGCGCCCCCAGGGCGCGAAGCGCAGCGGCGGCCGTCAGGCCGCAACAATGTCGGACCTGTCGCGGGCATGGCCCGCCCTCCGTAGGAGCGCCCCCAGGGCGCGAAGCGCAGCGGCGGCCGTCAGGCCGCAACAATGTCCGACCTGTCGCGGGCATGGCCCGCCCTCCGTAGGAGCGCCCCCAGGGCGCGAAGCGTTCGTGTAGGAGCGCCCCCAGGGCGCGAAGCGCAGCGGCGGCCGTCAGGCCGCAACAATGTCGGACCTGT
>Ga0224508_10004701_pt1 | contig 11097 bp, 8 predicted proteins | sample SF_Jan12_sed_USG_4_FD_170157 | JGI IMG/M metagenome (GOLD analysis project Ga0224508, IMG submission 170157) | Sediment microbial communities from San Francisco Bay, California, United States - SF_Jan12_sed_USGS_21 | ecosystem: Environmental > Aquatic > Marine > Sediment | place: USA: California...
GCGCCAGGAGTCAAAGCCGTCGATGTGGAGAGTCCCGGAGGTCGATTCGACCGAGCCGCCGATGGCGCCCCAACGCGCCGATTCGATCGACGCACCGCCGTTGGTCAAGCCGGTAAGACCCGAGAACCCGCCATCGTTGACCTCGACCAGGAACGCACCGTTACCGGGGTCGGCGCTCCAATCGATCTCGATCTTGTTCCAGCCGGGTGTGAGCGGCAGCTCTTGTCCCGGCGTCATGGCCACTACCCCACCGCCGTCCTGCCGCGCCGACAGGTGCACCGCATCGACACCACCCGGATCCTTTCTGAGCGTCAGCACGAACTGAGATTCGCCCGACCCAGAGTAGGCGGCGAAATGCTCGATCTCGTCGTCTGTCCCCAGGGTGAGATCGTCCAACCTCACAAAGAGCCTGGCGTGGTAGGCGGTCTCGGCAATCGGCGACGGGTCCTCGACCGAGTCGAAGTCCGAGGACAGCGCGGTGTCGATGACCGCCGTGAAATCCCCGCCGAGGGCCACCGAAAAGGCTTCGCCGAGTGAGATGACCTCTCCCGAGCGGAAGGTCGTTCCGCTTCCGAAGACCTCCAGATTTTCCGCCGAGAGGTCGAGACAAGCCTCGAAGATCCCCTCGATCTGGGGCGGCTGTGCAGTAAGAGCCAGGGTGTCGTCCACCGTGCACTCGTCGCCGACCACCACCTCGAGTCCATAGGTCCCGGCAAAGGCAGAGGTGGTCGTTACACTGACACTACCCGCCCAGGACGGCAGGACGGCGAGGGACGAGACGAGCAACAACGCCCAGCAAGCAAGCGACTGTCTCGTAGCCCTCCGACGCCCCATGGCCTACCCTCCTCCCCAGGCTGTCGTATCGCCTGACTCGAAGCCATCTGAGAAGATTGTCGAGCCCGGCCCTCCCTTGTAGTCTGGCGGCAAGTCGGTCCCGGCAACGACGCCGAGCGGCGAATAGTCGGTGTACCCCGGAAACACGACTCCCAGCTTGTTGTTGCCGAGCCGGCGAATGAGGATCTCGGACAGCACCCGGCGGTAGTCGGTGGTGACGGCAAGGTCGTCACCTTCGAAGAGCTGACCGGCCGCCAGACCGGGCCAGTTGCCGTGAAGGCCTCCCGAAGCGTTTCCGCTCATCACCATCATCATGTTGCCGTGGCCGTGGTCCGTACCGTCATCGGCGTTCTCCACGAAGCGGCGACCGAATTCGCTTTGCACCACCACGGTGAGACGTTGGGTGAAATCGGAGACGCCCGATCCGTTGAGATCAGTGTAGAGCGCATGCATACCCTGCGAGAGCTCTGTCAGAAGGCTCGGCAGCCAGTAGTCCTGGTTGGCATGGGTGTCCCAGCCCCCGAGGTCCAGCGTCGCCACATGCAGACCGAGCTCGAGCTTGATCATTTGAGCGATCACCTGTAGGTGTTCGCCGAATTCGCCGGATGGATATGTCGCCCCGTTTGCCGGCGTGTAGGTGTCGCTGACAAAGAGATCGATCACATCCACCGCATCCAGCGCCTGCAGGCCTGTGATGTGGAGCAGCGAGCTATCGGCTTCGTAGAGGTTTCTCAAGCTGGTCCGCTGGGCGTCTCGCCACCGCCAGGGTCCCGTGTTGAGCGCAAAGATCCCCGGGTCGGCCAGATTGACGGTCTGGCGATCCCCGCGGAGGGAGGTCTGCTGCAGCCCTCCCATGGCAAGGGAAGGCATGATCATGGTTTCCGGAAGCGCCGCCGACGACTGCAGGTGACGCGTCAGCCAACCCGTTGGAGTGGTGCGGACACCGGGGGTTCCCAGCTCCATGAACTCCATCGACTCGAAGTGGCTTCGATTGGCTTCCCCCGTTCCGGCAGCCTGGACGATCGAGAGCTTGTTGTCTTGGTAGAGCTCCTGTAGCGGTGCTGCCGCCGGATGCAGACCGAACTGAGAGCTCAGCTGCAACGCGGCGTTGGGGCCGGTCACAGGCACCTGGAGCTCCGCACGGGCGGTCTCGTAGTAACCGCGATCCGGTCCCGCGACCGGCGGCATGAGGGTTAGGCCGTCCATACCGCCGCGAAGAAAGAGCACCAGCAGGACTTCCTGGTTTCCCGGACTCTGGGCAAAGGCCAGCGTGTTGAAGCGCGAGCCCGCCAGGCCGGCGATTGCTGCCGAGCAACCCACCATGAACCCCCTGCGGCTGATCTCACACATCGTTCACTCCTCCTGGACCGACAGGCTCCTCAACGCCACAGAAAATCCGGCGACAAAAAGATGAGCCCCACCATCGTCTGTAGCCGATCGCGGAGTTCCGAGTCGGTATCGAGCGGCAGGTCGAAGTCCGCGTTGACGCCCTGCGCCATGAGGTCCACGACCTGCTGGCGGTCGGCTGAGCTCATGGCCCGGGCCAGGACCCGGTCGATCCAGAAATCGGCTAGCGCGTTGGCCGAACGCACTTCAACGGGTGTCTGGGCGAACGCATCCAGCCGGTAGTTGCCCGAAGGATCCTCGACATCGATCAACCAATTGGTGAGCTTCCAACTCAGGACCCGAGCGCCGGAGCTCACCCAGGCCTCGCTGAAGTCCGGATAACCGTTCGGCGGATGCCAGCCAAAGGGATAGTGGCCGGTGTTGTAGAAGAGCCAGTCGAACGTATTCGTGTCCGGATCGTCGTCGATGAAGGGGAAGTCCGCATCTCCGGCTCGCAGGACGCTGACCGCGGTATCGAAGGGTCTCTTCACCTTGACTGCCCAGGTGGTTCGGAACTCGCTCGACAACAGCACTGTCCGCACTACCTGGGCGATCTGATCCGGAGCGGTGGACTGGTCGAGAAAGACCTGGGCGGCCGTAGCCACGATACTCGCGGACGGGAAGTCGCCGATCAGACGACGGCAGATCTTCCTCGCCACAAAGCTCGCGGTCCCCGGGTGTGTGGCGAGGATATCGAGGACATCCTGCCCGTCCTTCTCCGCCGGTTGATTCGCCGGAAGTTGGACCCCCAGGACATTCTTGGCTCCATTCTCGTGCCAGTCAGAGCGGTAAAGAAACGCCGCGTTGCCGCTCTCGAGATCCCACCAGGGATCGGCATTGATCGACCAACCGGTCAGGCAGCGGGTGACCGCAAAGACGTCCTCGTCCACAAAACCCGCCTGCAAACCCTGGGCGTCGGTCGGAACCTGGTTCCTGGGTACCGCACCGTAGTAGTTCTCGTCACCCAGGGTGTGGAGCTCCATGAGCTCGCGGGCATAGTTTTCGTTCGGCCCATCCGCGGAATTAAGCCAATTGTCGAGATAGACGAGCATCGGCGTGCTCTTGGCCACGGCTTCCAACATCGTCCGGAAGTTCCCCAGCGCGTTGGCGCGGATGACGTCTCGGTCGTAGTAGACCCAGGTCGGCGCTTCGTAGAACTCCCAGCCGTAGATCGAGAAATGGTTGTGCCAGAAATCCACCATGACCTCGAAAAGCTGCCTCTTGCTGTAGGCGGCGCGCAGAAAGGTCGCAAGCGTCGTCTCGGTGGCCGGACGGATCCGCTCGCTCCACTCTGGATCCGCAACCACATGATCGGCCCAGAGTTGAGCAAGAGACTTCCCCAGCGTCGTGTAGCCGGATGCCGCGATGCGTGCTTCGGCCGCACTGTCGTCAATCGATCCTGGGGCGAGTTGCTGATCGACCCAGGCCTGGAGCCGTTGATCATCGTCCGCGCCCAGAGCGTCGAACGCCGCAACGTCTCCCGGCCGTGGTCCGTACGCCGCTCGGCTGAGCGCGATGACGGAAACCGGCGGCACCACAACCGGGGCGCGCGAGGGACCCTGCCGCGATGCGGGTGTCTCGAGACCGGCGCCGCCCGAGCGGCGCATCGCGGCGTCATCGAAGGCCCTGCGGATCGAGCGGGAAATCGGCGAGTTCCCGGGATCTGCCGTCGCTCGACGCCGGCCGCTTCTCGCCATCGCCTCGACAAGAGCTTGGCGGCCGCGACCGGGTTTGTGAGCAGGAGCGGGCATAGGAGATCGTCTGCCTCATTCCTATGGCCTCTCCGTGCGTGAGGACTATGCAATCCGTCACACTCCGCCGGCAACGGCCTCTCGAGGCCGTCTCTCCAGAACTCTCAGTCGGCCCGGTGGACCACGATCTGATCGAACGGAATCTCGATCTCCGCCGCGTTGAGGGCGTCGTAGAGCGCGATCCTCACATCGTGCAACATGCCGAGATAGTCGTCGGTCGTCGCCCAGGGCCGCACTTCGAAGTCCAGCGAAGAGGCGCCAAAACCGCTGAAGTTGACCGATGGCGCAGGATCGCCCAGAACGGAGTCAACGCTCTTGCAGGCTTCGATCATGACCGCCATCGCCCGGTTGACGTCGGAGCCATAAGCGATGCCGATCGCTATTCCTGCGCGGAGTCGCTTCTGGGAGGTGTAGTTGATGATGACATCAGAAGTGATCGAGCCGTTCGGAACGATGATCTCTTCGTTACTGGGCGTCGTCAGCGTACTGGCGAAAAGCCCGACGTTCTTGACCTGCCCATTCTCACCCGCCACCCGCACCTTGTCCTCGAGGGTGAACGGACGGAAGAGCAGCAGCATCACCCCGGAGGCGAAGTGGCCGAGGTTTCCTTGCAGTGCCAAGCCAACCGCAAGGCCTGCCGCGCCGAGGAGAGCAACGAGGCTGGTGGTCTGGACTCCCACCTTGCTGAGCGCTGCGATGACGGCAAAGGCCAGGACGGCGTACTGTGCCATCGAAGAAAGAAACCGAGCCAGTGCTTCGTCCATGCCTCCACGGCGGGCGGCTCGCAGACAGAGCGCGTGGACCCATTTGGAGGCGATCCAGCCAACGACAAAGATGAGAAGAGCCGTCGCCGCGCCGACGATCAGGCCCTGGTAGGGCTGCAGAAATTCGGGAAAGAGTTCGTCCATCGATCAGACTCCTATTCTCTGGATTAACATCGATTCGCAGAAAACGCGCCCCGAGCTTAGACCATGGAAGCAGCGTCGGCAAAGCCTTCGAAGCGGCGATTCAGCCACGACTCCCATCCGCGACACGGTCGCAGATCCAGGCGTGAGACCGATCATTCCATTGGCGGTCATCGCGATGTGCACCTACCTTCTTTGGCGCGGCGGGGGGTACCCCGATGGCCTCGAGGATCGGCATGGAATCGACCATAAGTCCGAACCAGCCTGGCAGCCCGGGTGAGAAGCCCTGCTGGCTCTGCGGGACCGAGCGAAACTACTGTTTGCGTCGGATCACCAGGCGAATCGGCACACCCGGCAAGGCCAGTTCGCTGCGGAAGAAGTTCTCCAGATAGCGCCGGTAGCTCGACCGCCGATCGAGGGTCCGGTTGGCGAAGAGCATGAAGGTCGGCGGTCCGGTCTTGACCTGGGTCGCGTAATACACCTTCCACGGTTTGCCGCCATGGGTCGGTGCGTGATGGCGAGCCAGGGCGCGTTCGACCAGCCGGTTGAGCTCCGCAGTCTCTAGCTGAGTTCGGAACGCGGTGAGGGCACGCTCTACGGCGGGAAAGATCTTCTCCACCCCGCGACCGGTCTTGGCGGAAACGTTCACCCGCTCCGGCGAGGACAAGAGCGACTCGAGCCGCGGCCAAGAGTCGTCGAGTTCGCGGCGCTTGTCCTCGTCCAGGAGATCCCACTTGTTGAACACGACTACGACGGCACGGTGGAGCTCCTTCACGAGCCCGGCGATCGTCAGGTCACCGGCGGTTACCGAGTCTACAGCGTCGACGATCAGGAGCGCACAATGAGCACGTTCGATCTGCCTTCTGGCCATGAGGATCGCCAGCTCTTCGGCGGCCCCCGAAGCGCGGCTGCGGCGCCGAATTCCGGCGGTATCCACCAGCCGGTAGATCTCCTCGTTGTGCGTGAGCAGGGAATCGATGGGATCCCGAGTGGTTCCCGCCACATCCGAGACCAGCGCCCTCCGCGACCCCAGAACCCGGTTGAGGATCGACGACTTCCCCACGTTGGGTCGGCCGACGATCGCCAACCTCGACTCCCCCTCCACTTCCTCCACTTCCGGACGCGGCGGCAAGACCTCGTCCACCAACTCGTGGAGCCGGCCCAGTCCCACGCCGTGTTCCGCCGAGACCAGCGCGGTGTGCTCGATGCCCAGACCGTAGAACTCCGTAAAACCGTCCTTGGCCGCCTTGGTGTCGCTCTTGTTGACCACCAGGACGGTTGGCTTTCCCGTTCGCCGGAGGCGCGCCCAGACCTCCTCGTCGGCGCCCACGAGACCCGACTTGCCATCCACGACAAACAACAGCAGATCGCTCTCCTCCACCGCCAGGAAGACTTGATCGTTGAGGCCCAGTTGGTCCTTACCCAGAAGCAGTCCGCCGGTATCGATGAGCTGGACTTGCCCCGTTTCGGCGTTCCTGTCACCCGAAGCCTCTCCCAGGCGGGCCAACGCCACGACGCGGTCCCGGGTCACTCCCGGCTGATCGTGGACGATCGACTGCCGTCGTCCCACGAGCCGGTTGAAGAGAGTGGATTTCCCGACGTTCGGCCGCCCGACGATGGCGACCGTAGGGGTCGGCATGCTCATTCCTGAATCTATTCCCGAGGCTATTCCTGAGTCTATTCCTGAATAGTCCTGTACAGAACCCGCCAGCCGCCGCCGTCTCCGCGCTTGAGCTGGTACTTGACCCGGTTGGTCTGACCCATCTGGCGGCCCATCGACTGCTGGGTACCGGCTCTAAAACGTTCAACGTCCCAGGTCTCGACGGTCGTGACGAAGGCGTTCGAGTTGTTCCAGATTTGCGTGTCTTCGACGGTGACCTGCTGAAACACCGGTTCGAGAACGCTGCCCGCGTTGGTGAGTTCCTCGATCCGCTGGTGGACGCGGGCGACTTCCTTGGGCGCTGCCCAGTCTTCGATCAGGAGCGCATTTCGCTCGGCATAGGCCCGACCGAGCACCGGCAAATACTCCTCGAGAAGCGTCTCGATCTCCTCTCGGTCCGCGGTCTGCTGCTCGGGACTCGGGCCGCAGGCCGCAAACAGCAGCGGCAAAACGAGAACAAGGTTGAGGGCTCGGCGCATCGTGAACAGTCTACCGAACACGTCTCGAACTCCCCTTCGTGGGCCGGCGCCGCCGGCCTCGAGTCCCGGGTCGGCGGGGACGCTCGGACCCCGGGCGTTTCCGTCTCGCGTCTTCGGGCGGCTCCGGCATACCCTCGATCGAAAGATCGATCATCCGCCGGTGGATGTCCACGCTCCTCAGCACGACTGTGACCTCATCAGCGAGGCGAAATGAACGCTGGGTGCGCTTGCCGAAGAATCCGTGACGCTCGGGCTCGAAGTCGTAGAAGTCGTCGCTCAGGAACTCGACCGGCACCAACCCGTCGGCGTAAAACTCCACCAACCGGACAAAGAGACCGTACTCCTTGACCCCGGTCACTCTACCGGCAAACGTCTCGCCTTCCCGGCCGGCGAGAAGCCGCAGGATCTTCCACTGGAGGACGAGCCGTTCGGCGCGCTCGGCCCGCCGCTCGGTGGTACTGGTGTGGTCGGCGATCGCGGGCAGCCGTTCTCGCAAGAGAGTTCGCACATCTTCTTCGACCCCGCGGCCACGAAGAAGGTTCCTGAGTTGACGGTGAACAAGCAGGTCCGGGTAGCGTCGGATCGGGGATGTGAAATGGGTGTAGTGCTCGTTGGCCAGTGCGTAATGGCCGAGACTCTCCGGAAGGTAGACGGCTCGCTTCATTGAATGCAGCACGAGGGTCGCGACAAAGGCCTCCTCGGGTTTGCCTTCCACCTGCCGCAGAAGATCTTGCAGAGCACTTGGATGTACCTCTCCGCCTCCTCCTCCATCGCCACCGCCCTCGGCGAAGACCAGATCCAAAGCCAACGGCCGCAAGAGTTCGCGAAGCTCGACAAGCCGCTGGCGGTCCGGCTCCTCATGGACTCGGTAAATGGCGCCCAACTCATGCCCCTGGAGCTCGGTCGCCACGGCTTCGTTAGCCGCGATCATGAACTCTTCGACGATTCGATGCGCTACGGTCCTTTCCCCAGGACGGATTCCGATCATCACGCCGTCCGTGTCCAGGATCACGTCCCCTTCCGGAAGGTCGAAGTCGATCGAGCCGCGGGATTGTCTACGGCCTAGAAGAATCTTCATCAGCTCCCGAGACCGCTCCAGTAGATCCACAATCTCGTCGCCGTAGGTCGTTCGGTCTTCCGCCGCCGGCTCTTCCAGAAGACGGCCTACCTCGGTATAAGTCAACCGCCGGTCGCTCTGGATCACGCCTTCCACAAACCGTCGGGCGATAACTTTCCCTTCACCCGAAATATCTAGAAAAGCGGACAGGACAAGACGCGGCACCTCTGGCCGTAGGGAACAAAGCCCGTTGGATAACCGCTCCGGAAGCATCGGGACAGCACGATCCGGAAAATAGACACTCGTTCCGCGACGGTAGGCCTCGAGATCCAGCGCGCTTCCCTCCCCGACGTAGTGACTCACGTCGGCGATGTGGACACCCAAGCGAAAAACACCGTTCGCAAGACGTTCGACGGTGACCGCGTCGTCGAAATCCTTGGCGGTCTCCCCGTCTATCGTGACCGTGACGAGTTCGCGAAGATCCTCTCGCCCGACCCCGTCGTCCTCGGTGGGGTCCTCGGGCAGACCGTCCGCCGAATCCAGAACGTCCCGCGGGAATTCCTCCGGAATCTCGAAGTTCCGTAGCGCCACCAGCACGTCCACACCCGGCTCGCTCAGTCTTCCCAAGACCTCTACCACCCGTCCACGCGCCCGCGACGAGAGACGTCCCGGGGTCGCTTCGAGTGCCGCCACGACATAGCGCCCCTCGTACCGCAGAGCGTCCGCTCCCAACTCGACCTCGATCCGCAGACGTGGGTCGAACGGCAGCAGCCGGCAGAATCCCTTGTCGCAGGACACTCGCCCCACTACCTGGGAACGCCGGCTCGAGACCTTGACCACGACCGCCTCCGGAAGATGGTGCGCGGGCCGGCCTCGCCTCGCCCGCTGCTGTTTGCGAGGCTCCACCAACACCGAATCACCGTCGCGTGCGCCCTTCAAGTGTCGATGGGCTACAAAGTAGCCGGGCTCGCCTCGCTCCCCGGTGCGGATCAAGGCATCGCCGCCGGTCATCGCCTGAAGACGCCCCGCAATCCAGGGGGTGTGCCGCAAGGCCATCCAGCGGCGGCTACGCTCCACCGCTTCTCCAGCCTCCTCCAGACCGGCCAGAGCGCCCTCGGCGTCTCCGTCGAAGCCGGTGATCAGCTCATCCCGACTCAACCCCTTCCGGCCGGCCTGGGCCAGACGGTTCTTGAGCTGCTCTCCGAGGAGGGCCTCCTCACCCGGTCGTCGTTTCGACACTCTTTTGCTCTCTTTTCTCTTGCCGCTCGCGTCTAGCTGATCGGGGGGTGTTGACTTCCAAGAGGGACTGCTACAATCCGCGGGCTGCGAAAGTGGCGGAATTGGTAGACGCGCAAGGTTCAGGACCTTGTGGTAGCAATACCGTGGGGGTTCGAGTCCCCCCTTTCGCACCAATACTATCCTTCTCGGTACTCTTGACGAGTTTCCCTTGTCCCGGCTTCGAGCTTGTGACATTGTTCACGAGCTTCCGGACGAGAACTCTTCGACCCCGCGATGCCAGCCGACCATTACCCCGTTCTGCTCGCCCTCGGAGTCGCCCTCGCCCTCGGCGGCGTCATCCTGTTGCTCTCGCGTTTCGCGAGCAGGCGCATCGGCGGGCGGGTTCAACTGACACCCTACGAGTCAGGCCAGCCTCTCCTCGACCGGTCCCGAAAACGTATCTCCATCCTCTTCTTTCTGATCGCCATCGACTTTGTGGTCTTCGATGTCGAGGCGGCGTTTCTCTACCCCTGGGTCTTAGTGATCCGGGACGGCGGCTGGCCGCTGTTCTGGGCGGTGATGATCTTTATCTTTCTGATCCTGGTCGGGTTCGCTTATATCTGGCGCAAGGGAGGACTAGACCTGCCGATCGGAAAGGCAGCGGTGAAAGCGAGGCGACCATCCTGAGCTCGAGCGACGGCCTTTCGGCCGGTCTTTCCGAAAAGACTCGGCAGGCGATCGAGGTCCTGCGGCCTCGCTATCCGACCAGCGAGGCGCTGCTTCTGCCGGCACTCCATTTTGCACAGCACCTCCACGGCGGCTGGCTTCCCGACGCGGCAATCGCCGATGTCGCATCGATTCTCGACTTGGCTCCCGCCAAGGTCTACGGTGTGGTCACCTTCTACGACCTCTTTCATCAGAGACCGGTCGGCCATCATCGAGTGCGGGTCTGCACCAACCTGTCTTGTGCCCTGCGGGGAGGGAACGAGATCCTCGCCGCGGTCGGCGGCAAGCTGGGCGTCCACGAAGACGAAGTCACAGCCGACGGGCGGTTTTCGTATACACACTTCGAATGCCTCGGGGCGTGCGAACAGGCACCGATGATGATGATCAACGATCGGTATCACGGCAATCTCACCCCCGACACGGCGGCGGCCGTCCTCGCGCAGCTCGAGACCAACCTGGACACCGACCTCAACAAGACTGAGTCATGAGTTTCGAACCCGTTCTCTTGCGCAACGTCAAAGCGCCCGGCGAGCCTTCGCCTCCACCGCTCGACTACCGCAGCTACCGGGACTCGGGGGGCTACCAGGGGCTGGCCAAGGCCGTGTCGATGGACCCCGACGAGGTCATCGAGATGACCAAGGCCTCCGGCCTACGGGGCCGTGGCGGCGCCGGTTTCCCGGCCGGGCTCAAGTGGAGTTTCATCCCCAAGGACATCGACAAGCCAAAGTATCTGGTCTGCAATGCGGACGAATCGGAGCCCGGGACTTTCAAAGACCGCATCCTGATGGAAACCGACCCTCACCAGTTGATCGAGGGCTGCGCGATTTGTTGCTACGCAGTGGGCGCCAACGTCTGCTACATCTATATCCGCGGTGAATATGTCGAGCCGGCGAATATTCTGGAAGCAGCGATTACCGAGGCCTACAACGAGGGCGTGCTCGGCAACTCCGTTCTGGGCAAGGGTTTCAAGCTCGACATGCATGTCCACCGAGGCGCTGGCGCCTACATCTGTGGCGAAGAGACCGGCATGCTGGAGTCGCTCGAAGGCAAGCGTGGCCAGCCCCGCGTCAAGCCCCCGTTT
>Ga0224508_10004702_pt1 | contig 11094 bp, 7 predicted proteins | sample SF_Jan12_sed_USG_4_FD_170157 | JGI IMG/M metagenome (GOLD analysis project Ga0224508, IMG submission 170157) | Sediment microbial communities from San Francisco Bay, California, United States - SF_Jan12_sed_USGS_21 | ecosystem: Environmental > Aquatic > Marine > Sediment | place: USA: California...
CCGGTGCGCCGCGCCCACAAATCGACGGCAGCGAGTTTCTCTCGATCACCCAGACCGAGAACGAGTTGTCGATCGTCTGCGCGGAAGGTCGCGAGCCGGATGACGCCCAGATCGAGCCTGGCTGGAAGGCCTTGTGCGTACGCGGACCGCTCGACTTCTCGGAGATCGGGATCCTCGCCTCGCTCACCGTGCCGCTCGCCGAAGCCGGTGTTTCGGTTTTTGTCATCTCGACCTACGACACCGACTATGTGTTGGTACGCGAACCCGATCTCGAACGAGCAAGGTTGGCCCTCACAGCCGCGGGACAAACCCTCTCACCGTAGCCGGAAAGAACGGCCGGCTCTCGGCAGCTCGGTCGAATGCCTGGCTGGAAACGGCGCTCGCTACCCAGACTTCGCCCGTGGGCTCGCGCCTCGTTGTTCGCCCGCGCGGGCCAAGTCCCCATGCGAGGTACCTTTCGCGCCTGCGGGCTCACAGCGTTCCTGCCAGCCCATTCGCCGAGCTGCGACACTCCTTGGCTTCGCAGGAACAAGGCGTCGGGCTCGTGCGAGCGGAGACTTGGAGGCGCCGCGAGGTTCCGGCGAGGTGAGCGAAGGCGAGTTGAGGATCAGCGGCTTGCCCGCACCGCAGCGGCCCCGGTGCACCCAGTGTTCAACTACTTCGCCCGCGGCCTGGCTGGCAGGGGCGCCAGCCGCTTCGACGGAGCGAGGAGACGCGCAAGGCGCCCGAGACGAGTCTTCAGCGAGCCCGCCGGATGGCAGGCGCCTCGCAGCGGAGCGAGACGGACCCGCGTCGTTTCCAGCCAGGCATCCGACCGAGCTGCGATCCACGCCGACCGATACCGTCGACCATCGAGAAAACGGTCTCTGTCGGCGGACTCTGTCCAAGCCGAGGCCGGCGAATAGCCCGCTATGCGAGCACCAAATCGCGAGCCGCAGGGCTTCCCGCAGCTCGCGAAGGTGCGAGTAGGCCAAACGATCTCTGCCGGTCGCCAACACACCGCCCACGAACTGAACTCGACCGCAGGTGCGGGCCCTGAGACGACCATCGGCGGGGACAGAGCCGCCGACAAAACCACTGCTCCCCTCTCGAGTCCTCCGCTAGCCACCGTGCTCGTAGATCATCACTCCGATGTCGTCGTCGTTGATCTCCCAGCTGGTCGAGTCGCGGCGCCGGTTGGGGCCGAACGAGTACACAAAGACCACCTCGCGGCCGCTGTCGCTGTCGCATTTGTGCCGGATCCAGATGGCCGAGTTCCACAAGTCGATAAAGAAATCGGCCCGGGTCTCGGGCAACCCCTGATCCACCATCGCCGCGAATCGCCCGCTGTAAAGCCCATCGGTGTTGTACTTCTCGACGTACGAGAACAGCCTTTTGTGCCGGCCACATTTGGTGATCGGCCGCCCGCCGGGACCGAGGTCGGCAGCCAGGGCCACGAGCTCGGCTCGAGCCGCCGCCAGCGTCTCAGGATCGTCGCGTACCTGGAGCCGCGACAGCCCGACCGAGCTGAACCCCAGAACCATCACAACCACCGCACACAACAGTGACGACCGCAGGCCAAGACCTCCATCCCAAGCCTGCTGGTTGAAGAGACCGAACGCCGCCAGCGCCGCGAGAAAGAATCCCGTGCCCAGCATCAACTCGACGATCTCGCCCGAATGGCTCCACGGATACGTCTCATAGACCCAGAACGTGACCCCAAAACCGGGAATCAGGAACCACGGGGGGGCAACGATCCGCGCACGCTCCAGGAGCTTCTTGACCTTCGGGACAAAAGACACCAAAGCGAGAACCACTCCGTAGCCGAGGATGACGACCTTGACTCCGAGCTTGCGGAAATCGGTGCTCCAGACATTGTGGATGTTGAGCTCCTGCTGGAAGTTTTCGGCAAGAAAATATTCTGGGGGGCGATAGCCGAAGATGCGCTGCGCCCAGGAGATCTCTTCCATCGCCACGAAACAGCAAAACAGTGAGACACCGGCGAGAAACCAGGGGATGGCGCCCGCGCTACGCCGCTGATGGACCGCCGCCAGGGCAAACAATACAGCGGCGATAAAGAAGGCCCAAAAAGTCATCCACTCGAGCGGATTGTCTTCCTGGACACTGGCGTAGTACAGACCGGAGTCCATCGAGTTGAACCACCAAGCGACGATCAGCGGCACGAGCATCAGCAGATTGCCAAGCGCGGCCAACGCGTTCGTCGACGGCTCTTCTGGTGGTGGAGCTGCTTTCTTCTTGCTCATTTAGAGCAGCAGTGATGTTCGTTCATTCGCGTGCGGGTACGCCGTGGCCAGCAGCCCCCATCTCCTCGACGAGGAGTATGAAGCGATCCTCATCGAGCACCGCAACCCCGAGAGCCCGCGCTCGCCCGAGCTTGGAGCCAGGCTTGTCTCCCGCGACGACGTAGTCGGTCGCCTTACTAACAGACGAGACCACTCGTCCCCCGGCGTCCTCGACCAGCTTCTTGGCCTGCGGTCGGCTTAACCGCTCCATGCCGCCTGTGAAGACAAATTTCTTGCCGGCGAGCGTTGGCGTTCCCTCGCTACGCTCGGGCTCGACGGCCTCCATCACCTCTATGCCGCCGGCGAGCAGCTGGTCGAGGACCTGGCTGTTGTGGGGTTCGGCAAAGAACGATGTGATCTGCTCCGCCATCTTTGGGCCGATGCCGTCCACCTCTTGTAGCCGCTCCCCCCCGGCCCGGCGTACCGCTTCGAAGGTTCGGAATTCAAGGGCCAGATCTCTGGCCACCGTCGCTCCGACCTCGGGGATACCGAGCGCATAGAGAAACCGGTGGAGCTCGACTCTTGCGGCGCTCTTGATCGCGGCGACGAGATTCGTGGCCGATTTGTCGCCGTAGCCCTCCAGCCCGACTAGCGACTCGGCACGTAACTCGAAGAGATCCGGGAGATGGCGTACCAGCCCCTTTTCGACAAATAGCTTGGCTCCTTCCTCTCCCAGACCCTCGATGTCCAGGCCCCGACGCGAGGCAAAGTGGATGAGTCGGCCGGCCAACTGGGCGGGGCACTCGAAACTGTTGGGGCAGATCGAAAACGGGCCACGCTCCACGAGCCGTGTACCACACGAGGGACAGCCTTCGGGCATGCTGAATCTGCGCTTCCGACGCCGCCCCCTCTCCGGGATCCGCTCGACCACCTGCGGGATGACGTCACCGGCCCTCTCGACCCTCACCCGATCGCCTTCGCGGATGTCTTTGCGCGCCACCTCGTCGCGATTGTGGAGACTCGCCCGGCTGACCGTCACGCCCCCCAGCTCGACCGGCCGCAACATCGCCACGGGAGTGACCGCGCCGGTACGTCCGACGCTCGCCAGGATCCCGAGTACACGGGTGACCTCTTTGCGTGGCGCGAACTTGAACGCAAACGCCCAGCGCGGGTGGTGTGAAGTGACCCCGAGCTCCTGGCGAAAGGCCAGGTCGTCGAGCTTGATCACCACTCCGTCGATCTCATAGCCGATGTCGTCACGAGAATCGACCATCGACCGGTGGTAGTCGACGATCTCTTCGACACTCTCGACACGTCGAGGCAGGTCGTTTACCCTCAAACCCCAGCCCCGCAACGCCTCGAGCAATTGCCACTGGGTCCTCACGCCGGGGACGTCGCCGGCCAGAATGTCGTAGAGATAGACGTCCAACGGCCGTTCCGCGGTGACCTTGGGATCGAGCTGGCGCAGCGCTCCGGCCGCGACATTGCGGGGGTTCGCGTAAGGCTCCCTGCCCTCTCCGACGAGCCGCTCGTTGAGACGCTCGAAATCCCCGATGCGCATGATCACCTCGCCGCGAAACGCAACCGCGGAGGGAAACTCGCGTTCTTCACTACGCAGCTTGAGCGGCACCGCGGGGATCGTGCGCAGGTTCTCGGTGACGTCCTCACCCACGCGGCCGTCGCCCCGGGTGGTCCCCCGAACAAACACCCCGTCTTCATAGACGAGCTCGACAGAGGCACCATCGAGCTTGGGCTCCACCACATAGGCGACCTCGGCCCCCGACTGCAGACCCTTGCGGACGCGCTCGTCGAACTTTCTTACTTGCTCGTCGTCGGGGTGGGAGTCGAGACTGAGCATCGGCGCCAGATGCTCAACCGTGTCAAAACTCTCGAGAGCCTTACCGCCGACACGCCGGGTGGGCGAATCTCGCGTCTGAAGGCTCGGGAAATCGCTCTCCAGCTCCTTGAGCTCGCGGAACAGAAGATCGTAGGCCTCGTCGGAGACGCGGGGGGCGTCGCGGACATAATAGAGATAATCGTGCCGCTCGATCTCCCGCCGTAGCTCCTCGGCTCTCTTTCTCGCGTCAGCGAGTTTCAAGAGCTATAGCCCTATGCCGGCCCGAGTTTTTCCCAATCCGATTTCGGCGCATCCAGGGCGATGGCCAGACCGCCGTCCGAGCCGACAAAGACCGGGTCTTCAACGACTGTAACGCTACCGCCGCCATACTCTCGAAGGGCAGCCTCCAGAGCCTCGGCGAGACCCCTGATTAAACCAGTGCCGCCTGTTAGGATGATGTTGTTTCGCACTTCCTCCTGGTACTCGGGCTCGACCTTCGCGATGAGCTCGAGCATCGTCTCGGTGACCGGTGCCACGACGCTTTCACAGGCTGTGCGAATCTCGGTGGTGATATCGAACTGGGTTGGCTTTCCCTTTACGGGTGCGGTCACCACGATCTTGCCACTCGGCTCGCCGACAAAGGCATTCTGCTCCTTCCACTCGCGCACCATGTGCGAGGAGAAATTGACCTCCGGGTGACGCTCAGCGATCAGCTTGTTGAGCTGCTCGTCGATCGAGTCACCGGCGTTGGTCAAAGTGCGCTGGTCCTCGTCGGTGGGATAACGACCATTCATGACACAGAAGTCCGTGGTACCTGCACCGATATCGATGATCAACGAGTGGAGCAACGCATCCAGGGCATAGGCCACGGCAAACGGCTCGGAAACGATCATCAGCGAGTCCACCACACCCGACATCGCGTTTCTGAGCTGTTGCATGTTGACCCGCATCGCCTCGGCGGGCACACCGACGACCGCCCGCACGGTGCGCTTGGTCTGGCCCTTCTTGACCCCGGCCCTGACCAAGAGGTGGCTCAGAAGCTCCCGCACCGCCATCAGGTCCTTCTCCGAGCCCTCTTTGATCAGACCCCGTTCGAGTGGCCGGTGAAGATCCAGCATGACCCGCTTCTTAAGCGCCTCCTCGCCGATCATGATCTTCTTCTTCAGAACCTTCATCGCCACCATATCGGCGGGCCATCCGACATAGCTCTCGACAACGTGCTTTTCCCCGTCGGATGTCGAAATCGAGCTGCGGGACGTTCCGAGGTCAATCCCAACATTGAGCACGTCGTCGCTTGCGCTGGCGTCCTTTGCGGTCATGCTTTTAGCTCCCTATCTGGTTCGACCCGCCGATCGAGCGGGCGTAAGTGTCTATGCCGCTGAACAACGCCTCGGCAATATATTGACGATATCCCGGCGACGTCAGCAATCTTGCTTCTTTCTCGTTCGAAAGACAAGAGACTTCCGCCAAAATGGCCGGCATCTCGGTTCCTGTCAGCACCACAAAAGGCGCCTTCTTGACACCTCGGTCCTCAACCTGGGGGTTTACCTTGCGCAGATGATCGTAGAGCCCCCGCTGCACCTCGGTCGCCAGGCGCTGTGACTCCCCCTGCCTCACATCGACGAAAACCCTCTCCAGCAAGCGTCTGAAATCATTCACCGAGTAGCCCGAATCGCGATTTTCCCGAGCCGCGAGTTCGTTGAGATAGGGATCGTCGGTGGCTCCCAGGAAGTAGGTCTCGACCCCTCTCACCTGACGCTCCTCGATCCAGTTGAGGTGAATCGACACGAAGATATCGCCACCGTTCTCGTTGGCCAGAGCCGCGCGATCGTCGAGCGAAACAAACTCGTCGTCCTGCCGCGTCATGGCGACCTGATAAGAGGCCTCCGCCAGCAGTTCCTCGAGTCTCTTCGAAATATCGAGTGCCAGCGTCTTCTCGAGAACTCCATCCGGCGCCTCGGTGCCGACGTTGTCCCCGCCATGGCCGGGATCGATGATGACCGTGCGCACCGCGAGCGGAAAAACCGAACGATCGAGCGGCCGTGGTGCACTCAACGAGTTGCTCGACGCCGCCAGTAGCGCCGGCTCCTCGCGTACCGCTTGAAGATGCGCCTCGACCGCTGCCTGCTCCGCCTCCGCCCGCTCTCGTTCCGCCTCCGCCGCCTGTTGCTCCGCCCGAGCCACTTCGACTCGCGTCTTGTCGGCCGCGATGCGCACCTCCTCGGCCCGCGCAAGCTGAGCGACACGACGCGTCTCCAGCCAATCACCAGCGACAGCCGAGACCACATAGGACGAACCGAACAAAGTCACTGGCACGGCTACCAGGAAGAAGATCCGAGCAAAGGCGTGGGCGTGTTCCCTCTTGGTCTTCTTGCGAAACCGGACACGTCCCTTGATCACGTCTACGTTGTTGTAGACGGCCTGTTGCAGCAGCGCTCGCTTGAGAGGAGATTTCGTCGACACGATGTAAACACTAATTTTACTACAACTTAGCCAACCGCCGTGGACCGTCGGCTCGAGACCGGTGGTACGCCGCCGCGCCTGGGCGCCCGACGAAGACACCGACGGTGTCGCTAGCGGTAGTAGCCGGAGATCGTCCTGGCCCGTGCTCCCGGTGAGTCCACACGTACCGCAACCTCTCGCCAGGCCTCGTCTTCCGTCTCATCGGCGTAGTAGCCGATGAGGTACTGACTGCGAATCTCCCGATCCACCTCTTGATAGATGGCCTCGAGGTCCTCGCCTACACGGGTGACAAAGACACGCCCCCCCACATTCCGAGTCAATGACTCGAGACGGTTCATAAAGCCCCGGATCGTCAGTCCTTTGCCCGCGGTCCGATAGATCTCGTCGTTTGACACGACGACATAGAGCGGCACGCCGACCCGGCGCGCAAACTCCAAACACGTTCGATAGGAAAAATTCGGATCCTCGTCGGCACCGTCGGAGTAGACGATCAAGGCCTTCTTACCCGGAACTCCTTGGAGCTGCACCAAGGAATACACGATCCCCTTCCAGATCGAGGTGCGGCCTGCCGGCCGAAGACTGAAAAGAGCCTGCCTCGCGGCCGCAAGATCCGAGGTCGTGTCCTTCTGCAAGAAAGCCTCGTCTCCAAAACCGACCACAAACGCGCGGTCACGCTTCGCGGCCAAGCCGTCCAAAAACCGCGCTGCCGCGTTTTGGACATCGGGGAGTTTGACGAACATCGACGCCGAGGAATCGATCGCCAACCCGACCGTCAGTGGCTGGTCACCTGCGTCGCCAAAGGTCGAGATCTCCTGCCGCTCCCCATCTTCCACCACCTCGAAGTCATCCCGACCGAGGCCCATGACCGGCCGCCCCTGCCTATCGGTGACCACGGTGTAGAGCTCGACCAGCTCGACCCGCAGTCGTTCGCTCCCCTCGGGGCTGTTGAAGAAAACGACATCCTCGGTGGTCGAGCCGTCCATCAGGTGGCCGACGACACGCACGAACCCGGCAGGCGATTCCGCAGGCACGAAGATCCGCTGCGAATACGGTGGCGTGTAGCGTGTTCCCGCGAGCTCCTCCTTCCAGAAGAAGTCCAGTCGCTCGAGCCGGTTACCGCGCGGCACCCGCACCGTCGCCTCGACATCGACCGGTCCGGTGCGTGGCCGGCTGGAGTCGCCGTTCGATCCCGCAGCCGGATCGAGTATGCGAACACGGAAACTGCCCGAACCCTCGTTGATCACCAGAGCATCGCGACCCAGCAGCTTCCCATCGCCACTGTAGGCCACGGCCTCGACCCTACGGGTCTGGGGTAGACGCCCCAGGTCCAGGCGGGCGGAGAACGGTGGCATGCGACGCGATACGGCCAACTGACCATCCAGAAGAAAATCCACCCGATTCACACGTGTGTCCGAAACCACCGTCTCGAACTCGATCGTCCCCATGACCAGCCGAGGTTTCGGCGCCAAGAGGTGCACGGCTTTGGGGGCCGGCAAGACATACGACGGGGCCAGGTCATCGGTCGTCGTGGCGGATTCGGCGCCAGCGGCCTCCTCCGAGCGAACGTGCGAAGAACCCCACAGACCCAGCCCGAGATCCTCGACGACCACGACACTCGGGAAATCAGAATCCAACGAGGCCTGAAAAGGCATCCGGAACAAATACGCCCCCGCGACGTCGTCTACGGGCTGAAGTTCGACGAGTTGCAACTCACTCTGAGTGACGATGAATTGATCGGCATTCCTGGGGGTCCCTGCCGTCGCCACCGTCACTCGCAGCGGACCCGCGCCAGCGGCGTTCTCCGACTCGGTGTCGGTGAGCCACTCCACCCGCAGCGTACCGGCCGGCTCCACCACGGCCGAGATCATCAGATCGCCGTCGCCGGACTCCTCCTCCATCACCCGCCTGGCACGGGCCCTGGAGAGGATTCTTGGCGGGTAGCCCGCGGTCCACCGTGGCGCCGAGATCTTCGCAGACTTCGATAGCCCCAAGTCCGAGCGAATCTCAGTGCGGCCGCTACCGCCCGCGCGTCGAACCTCTACCCGTTTGAGATCGTCCGAGCTCGAAGCGCTCTCGTAGGTCACCCGATAACGGCCGGCCAGCCGCTCGATCTCACGGCCCAGTTGGCGCCCGTCGGTCACCACCGAGCCGCTCGAGTCGTCGGCCAACCGTTCGAGCACCGCAAGGGGTGCGCTCAGCTCCGCTTCGATCTCCGCCTCGGTGCGTCTCTTGAAAAGATCCCGGGGGTCCAGTGAGGGCTTGAAAAGGGTCCGATCGACCTCACGACCGTCCTGGACCACCGTCTCGACCCGTTTGTCCTCTTCACTGGACGACGTCGAGCCATCTCCCTCCTCGGCGGCCTGCAGATCGATGAGCTCCGACGGTGTAAATCCAACAACCACCCAACCCAGTGCGGCCACCGCTCGCGCGGTCTCACCAAGCGACGCTTCGACCGCGGGCCAGTTCACCCCCTCTACCGCGTCCTGCATCGATATCTTGCTCAACATTTTCTCGTAGAAACCGACATCGTGTTCATCCCAGCCTGACGAGACGTAGATCAGCAGTCGAGGAGCCGTGTCCTGGGTGTTGGGTGGACCCGCCTCCTCCGCGAGCCAATTGAGAAAACGCAGTCGATTCGCTTCCACGAGATCGGCCTCGTCGCGAACGGCCGAGCGGACCGTGCGCGCCAGATCCGCCAGCAGGCGTCCCGCCGTGGCACTGACCGCCGCCTCCCGATCAGCAACCAAGGGCGCAACGTACGGGCTCGCCAGAAACCGGTCGCGAATAGCGAGCTGACCGGAAAGCCCCGTTTCACGAAGCGCTATCCAGGACAAGGCTTCCTCCAGAGCCATCGGATCTCGGGTCGGCGGCAAGCTCCGCGTGATCTCGTCGCCTCCCAAGAAGACCTCTACGGATCCAAGTCCGGTGAGGGCTTCGGCCTGCCTGCCGATCTCCATCGCTCCGGCTTTCACCACGAGCGGTGTGGAGAACACCTGCTCCAAAAAGACGACAACGCGCCAACCGCCTACCGGCTCGATGGAGAGCGGAGCGATCACAACGTCCTCTTCCACGACTTCGAGGTCGTTCACCTGAACGCCGCCCACCACTTCCCCTCTACGGTCCAGGACCTGGACAGCCAGCTCTACGTTGATTCCTCCTGCTCCTGCTCCGGTCGCCCGATGCGACACGGTTGTCGTGCCGATCAAGACCAGAAGACACAAAAGCCCGGTTCGAGTTCTTTGTCTTCCGCCCATTGCTATCTTCTTCCCGACTTGCCGCCTGCCCGCGGCCGGTCTGCGCGGGCGGATTATCGCACCAACTTCCCTGAAACTCGTCGAGAGTCTCGAAGCTCGCGCTCCGGTTGCCTCGACTCGCTTGCAAACCGCTGGCCGCTTTCCACAGGCGCCTCGCCAATTGACGAAAAGACTCTGGAATGATAGCCTTTTCGGGGTCTTTAAGCGGAAACTGCAACTTTTGGATCCCTTCCGAGACTTCTCCGCCCCTCGACCACAACAACCTTGGTGTACAGCGACGGATGGTCGTCGCAGACGGATTTTTAACCCTGTGAACAGGCCTTGAAAGGCCACGGAGGAAAACATGTCTTCTTCACTCATTGATCTCTTGACCCAGCAAATCCAGTCTGGCGGTTTGTCGCAGATCGCGGGCCAACTCGGCACCGACGAATCGACAGCCGGCAAAGCCGTACCGGCCGCCCTGGGAACCCTCATAGGTGCCCTCGCCAAGAACGCCTCGAGCGGCCGAGGCGCCGAGGACCTGTTTGGTGCTCTTTCTCGCGACCACGACGGCAGCATCCTGAACGATATCGGCGGAGCCATCTCCAACAGCGGAAACCTCGCCGGTAGCGGAATCCTCAAGCACGTACTCGGAGGCAACCGGCAGTCGATCGAGAAGGGCCTCGGCCAGGCGACCGGTCTGGATGCCGGCGCCATCGGCAAACTGCTGCCGATGCTTGCTCCGATCCTGATGGGTGCCCTCGGCAAGGCGCGCAATGAAGGCAACCTCGACGTCGGGGGCCTGGCGGGCATGCTCGGCCAGCAGCGTCAGCACGTACAGAAACAGGTACCCCGTGGCTTCGGTCTGGGTAGCTTGATCGATCGCGACGGTGACGGACAGATCGCCGATGACCTCGCGGGAATGGTCGGCAAGGGCCTTCTCAAAAACCTCTTTGGAGGCGGACGGTAGAGATCAGCCAGTTATTCGGCAACAGCGGCTGTTGCGGTTGGAAGACACCGCGCCGCATTCGATAACTTTGAACAGGAGAACAGCATGGGACTACTTGATTTTGTAAAAAGCGCCGGAGAATCGATCTTTGGCAAAGACGACGACGAGAAGAGCGCACCGCAGGCTCCCAGTGGCGGGCCGAGCGCGGAAGACGTCGCGCGGATGAAGAACCGGCGCAAGGCCGCAGGCCTCGTGCAACTCGTCCAGGGTCTCGGTTTCGAGGTCGAGGATATGACCGTGAAAGTCGAAGGCGACGTTGCCACGGTCGGTGGCAAGGTCGGCTCGCAGGAAACGCGCGAGAAGATCCTACTCGCAATCGGCAACACCGCG
>Ga0224508_10004703_pt1 | contig 11093 bp, 11 predicted proteins | sample SF_Jan12_sed_USG_4_FD_170157 | JGI IMG/M metagenome (GOLD analysis project Ga0224508, IMG submission 170157) | Sediment microbial communities from San Francisco Bay, California, United States - SF_Jan12_sed_USGS_21 | ecosystem: Environmental > Aquatic > Marine > Sediment | place: USA...
TAATTCACTTCATTCTTTTTTGATTGAAAATTTACAAATCCTCCTTTTTATTTACCATGGGAAAAATATTCATCTTGTTTAATTGATTAACTGATTTTGATGGATTTTCCAATTATTTTTTTTAGAATTTTTATTACTAATCTTCCTTTCTGAAATTTGGCAGTTATTTTTTCATTATCTATTTCTCCGGGTATTGAGATTGATTTTTTGAAATATTGAAATGTCATAGTCTTACCATGCTTTTCCTCAGAATATTTTTTCTGTAGTTTTGCCTCTATGTTGAGCACATTTCCATCAAAAGTAATTTTGATGTCTTTTTTGTTTACCAGTGGCAGATCAAATTCTAGCATCCAATGACTGTCAAATTCTTTTAGATGTAAAAGGGGAGAAAGTATTCCGTGTTCAATGTCATCAAACAGTGATTCAATCATTGACGGTACTGTTTGAATTTCAAAATCTTTTTTAATACTCATATTTTCACCTGTAGATTTGTGGGGCTTTTACTGGCTTTTCTTTCTGTTGTGCTGCCCGGATAGTGTCTTCCATTAAACTTCTATACTGTATTCGAAGTTTGTCGATTTTATTTTGGATATCAGTTGTATTCACGCTGACTTTTAGAATTTTTGCAAGAGTTGCTATTGCACCAATTGATGCTTCTGGATCTGGAAAAAATGGATGGCATTCTGCATATAGCATGAGTGTAGGAATTTTTGTTTTTCTAAAAATTGAAATTATGGATGCATCTGTTCCAAAAATTGAACCGTTCAAGAATTTTGGAATCTCATTACTGTACAACAAATTATCTAAAATTGAGTGCGTTATTAGACCATAAATTTTTGGTGATTTTTCTTGTTGATTTGCTGTCTCCATTCCGCTAATAATTAGAATTTTCTTTATCGTGTTTTTTTTACAAAATTTGTAAACTTCAAGTGCAAATTCTTCTGCTAAATTCTGATTAAATGGAATATCTGAAATAATGACAAAAATATCCTTCTTACTGTATACTCTAATAGGTGCTAGGATTTCTCCATCTTCTACAAATAATGTTGGAGGTAAATTATCTACTTTAATTTCTCCAATCTGTTTCATGTTTAGATGGTGAATAAGATAAGATATTGAAAAAATTCCAACAAGACCATTACTTGGAAATCCTAAAAGCAGAGTATTTTCCTGAATATCTGATTTTGCCCTCTTCACATCTCTACTTTTTAAATGGTTTACAGTTAAAAGAAAAACATAGATTCCCATTCATGATAATGACATTTCTGTATTGACGCTAAAACAAACACCATGACTATATCTTATGCATATTATACTGGGGTTAGGACAGAGCAGCAAAAATTAACGTGCACAAAAGAGATACCAAACAAGTCCTTGATAGCGATATAGATAAGGAAACCTATGGATATTTTATAAAACAAATTTCTGTTTAACAATATGCCGTTTATATTAAATTGATCACAAAAAGGGTTCAAGTTTCTATAGATTCAGTTGTTGAAACTTTAAATCTAGTTTTTGAATTTCAGTAGTTGAGAAAATTATTCTCTTTTCCAATATGTTTGATATCACTTACAAACACATGATTTCTCTCTAAAACTCCAATATCCTCATAAAATTTGAACTGAATACCTTTTGATATTTTTGTGTACTATCCAATATGAATAGTAATACGCTTGTCTAATGTAACTATTTTAGGTGTAATCTTTAATTGTACTGATTAGCTTATCTCTTCTGTGCAAATAGGCATTTATGGTTCTGGAACTACTGATACTGCAGCAAAAGTAATCAAAAAAATCCTAGATGAAGCTGACATCAAATCTTTTCCCATATCAAAATCCAAGAGTAAACAAGCTGACTGTATTATTGTCTTAGGTGGAGATAAAGGTGTAAGAAACTATTTTCATAGAACATTTGATTCTACTCCTGTATTGGGAATTAGTGAAGGTGAGGCAAGTGGGTTTTTAGCTCAAATTGAACTTCGGGAATTTTCTTCATATGTCAATATCTTAAAAAAACAAAACTACACTGTAGAAGAAGTTCCACGATTGGGTGTAAAAATTGATGGGAAGAACGTATACCCTGTACTTAATGATGTTGCAGTGTTTTCTTCAAAGAGTGCAATGTTGATGGAGCATACATTACGTGTTAATGGTGAAGAAGTTTGGCACGATAATAGTGATGGAATCATTGTATCCACTCCCATTGGCTCATCTGCATATTCTATGTCTGCTGGTGGTCCTGTATTGTTTCAGGATTCTGCTGTATTTGAAATAATTTCTGTAAATTCACTTGATGTGACTCGAAGACCTATAATTGTCTCAAATGATAACTCTATTGAAATTGATGACATCTCTGCAAGATTACATTGTGAAGTTGTTCTTGATGGCTTGGATAGATATAAGGTAAATAAAACTGTTGAATGTACCCAGTTTTTTCCTCCTGCAAAAATTATTCGACTGAAAAAAGATTCTACTGCCATTTCTGCTCTTGCAAAAAAAGTACACCTTGCTGAAGAACTACTTAGTATGCCTCCAAGTTCTAAGCTACTTTTGAAAACATTAGAGTATGAAGGAGCTTTGACACAAAAAGATTTAGCAAATAAGACATTACTTCCTGATAGAACTGTCCGATTGGCATTGAGTCATCTTTTGAAAAAGGGGTATGTAAAAAAGAAAATATCCATCAGAGATGCCCGACAGAAAATCTATGAAATATCTAAAATAGAATAATTTTTAAAAAATTATTTTTCAGATGCCGCTTTGATAAAGGCTACGAAAGACTTTTCAGGAAATCCTGGCCTACTATTAAATTCTGGATGAAATTGAACTCCTAGATAGAACTTATGAGATGGAATTTCAAGCATTTCCATTCTTTTACCTTCATCACTTTCAGCTGAAAATAACAACCCATTTTTTTCAAATTCAGGAATGTATTCTTTGTTAATTTCATACCTGTGCCTATGGCGTTTACTAATATTGGTAGTGTTGTAGATTTTTTGTGCATTTGTATTTTCTTTAATTCTTATATCATTTGCACCTAGTCTAAGTGATCCTCCCATGTCTGAAATATTTTTTTGTTCAGGGAGCAAGTCTACTAATGGATTTCTAGTGTCTGAATTAATTTCAGTAGAGTTTGCATCTTCTAAATTCAAAACATTCCTGCCGAATGCAATTGCAGCTAATTGAAATCCAAAACATATCCCAAGATAAGGTATGTTTTTTTCACGTGCATAATTTGCAGTTTGAATTATTCCTTCTGAACCCCTTGTACCAAACCCTCCTGGGACTAAAATCCCGTCATAATTTGATAATATGCTATAGTCTTTTATTGATTCAGAATCTATCCAATCAATGTTTATTGATTTGCCTAATTGTACACCTGCGTGTTTTAGTGCATGATTCACACTAACATAACTATCTGTCAGTGTAACATATTTTCCAACCATGGCAATCTTTACTTTTTGATCTTCGTGATTAATCATATTCTCTGCAATCTTATTCCATTTATCCCAATTTGCAGAAGCATTTACCATGCCAACTTTTCCAAACTTTGTAAAAATTGAATCCATGATGCCTTGATCATAAAGTATCTGAGGTATCTCAAAAATTGATTTTGCATCATGGCACGAAAGAACCTCTTTTGTTGTTACATTTGTAAACATTGCAATTTTCTTTTTTGTTTTCTCTTCTAATGGTAACGTACACCTTACTGCCAAAAAGTCTGGCTGAATACCTATTCTCCTTAATTCTTGAACGCTATGCTGTGTTGGTTTGGTTTTTTGTTCTCCTACCACATCTAGTGCAGGAGCTAGTGTTACGTGTACAAAGATTACTTCTTGTGGTCCTTTTTCAACTCTCATTTGTCTGAGTGCTTCAAGAAATGGTAATGATTCAATATCTCCTACCGTTCCACCACATTCTACAATCAAAAAGTCTAGTTTTTCATCTTCTGCAATTTTACTTATTCTATTTTTTATCTCATCAGTTACATGTGGGATGATTTGAACACATGCTCCCAAGTATTCTCCTTTTCTTTCTGCTTCTATTACTGAAGAGTAGACTTGTGCAGTAGTAATGTTGTGACTCTTTGGAATATTTTGATTTAGGAATCTTTCGTAATTTCCAATATCCATATCGCACTCTCCGCCATCTTCTGTTACAAAGACCTCTCCATGGGCAACAGGATTCATTGTTCCTGCATCATAGTTTAGATAAGGATCTATTTTGATACAAGATACTCTTTGATTTGATAATTGTAATAACTTTGCAATTGAGGATGTTGTTACGCCTTTTCCAAGACCTGACATGACACCGCCTGTGACAAAAATAAACTTCGTCTGCACATTAATGAAACGAATATCCGGTTTTTGTATGTTTTGTCGATCATAACTAATACACAATCAAATTTTTGGACAATTATACAATAGTTCTACTATCTTATTATCTTACTTTGAAGAACTAATTTTAATATTTTTCAACATGTATTTTTATTGTTATGAATATTTTTTTACACCACAACTATGTCTACTTCTTTATATGATTCATGAGAGGACATGCCTCCATGTCCTGGGTCTATCTTTTGTTTTGGATTTAAACTGGTATCATGGTGACAGCGTTTGTGACATACGGGACAAAATTTTCGATCTAATATGATACATTGACAAATATGATTTTTGATATATCCTTGTGCTGCTCGATTCCACTCCCCTGTGCCGTTACAAAATACGCATGGATTTGACAGGAATATGCCTGAACCATTACATAGATCACATGCGTCTTCTTTCATTTTCTTTATTTTTTTTATCAGGTGTTTCTAATATTTCTTGACTCTGCTAGATTATTCTCCAAATTCTTATGATCTTTACAATTGTAAAAAAACAAGTTATTTTTTTAACGCTTTTTAGATATTTTTAGCGAGATTTTTTTATTTTACTTTGTGTATACTATTGTGAGAACCTCAGATGGTGGTAATAACCAAAATAGAGTTTCCCCTCAATCACTGGTTATGTACTATACCACCATTTTCTGACGGTTTTTAATGTGTCAAAGAATGGTTTGTTTTTTGAGACTCTTTGTAAATGTAGTAATTTTTGATTCTAATTGATTTTTGTTAGTTTTTTCAATTAATTTCAAATATGCACTCCCAACAATCACTGCATCTGCACCTGCGTTGATGTATTTTTTTACATCTTCAGGAGTTGAAACTCCAAATCCTACTGCTACAGGAATTCTGCCTTTGGTTTGTTTTTTAATATCTTTAATCGCATTTACTGTGTATTTTTTAACTCCTGTTTTGATTCCCGTTGTACCATAAACTGCAACAAGATACAAAAACCCTGAGGATACTTCTGCAATTTTTTCTATTCTTGCTTTATTGGTGTTGGGAGATATTAAAAATATTGTATCTGCATTGTTTTTAGCTGCACGTAAATATTCATCAGATTCCTCGATGGACATATCTGGAAGAATAAAACCATCTATCCCTACTTTTTTGGCATCTGAGATAAATTTTGCATACCCTTTATGATACAAGATGTTGGTATATGTCATTAATACTAGAGGAATGTCTGTTTCTTTTCTTATTTTTTTTACAATGTTAAAGAATTTGTTAATCTTGGTACCTTTTTCAAGTGAAACTGTACTTGCATTTTGAATCACAGGTCCATCTGCCAAAGGATCTGAAAATGGAAAACCTACTTCGATAATATCTACTCCTCCTTTTAACAATCCTCTAACTGTGGTCATGGTGGATTCTTCATCAGGAAATCCTACCATGATGTATGATATCAAGGCCTTTTGATTTTTGGCCTCAAGCTCAATGAATTTTTCTCTAATTTTTGACATTTTTATTCAAATAGTTTTGTACTTCTTCAACATCTTTGTCTCCTCTTCCAGAAAGTGTCACCACTATTGATTCGGATTGCTTTCCTTTTCTTGCTACTTTGACTGCTTCTGCAATTGCATGTGCTGATTCTAGAGCGGGAATAATTCCCTCGGTTCTAGTCAATAACAAGAATGCATCAATTACCTCTACATCTGTAGCTGAGTGGTATTTTACTCGTTTTTCATCTTTAAAATATGAATGCTCAGGACCTACTCCGGGATAATCAAGTCCTGCTGAAATACTATGAGTTTCTGTAATTTGCCCTTCTTCATCTTGAAGTAAATAGGTCATCATTCCGTGTAAAACTCCTTTAGTGCCAGCTGATAATGTCGCTGAATGCAATTTTGATTTCAATCCTTGACCTGCAGCCTCTACTCCAATTATCTCTGCACTTGTATCTACAAGAGGATAAAAAGTTCCAATTGCATTTGATCCTCCTCCAACACATGCTATGACACTATCTGGGGCTTTGTTGTTAATTTTTTTCATCTGTGATTTAATCTCATTTCCAATGACACTTTGAAAATCTCTAACCATTACTGGATAAGGATGTGGTCCAACTGCAGAACCTAGCAGATAATACGTTGTCTCTACATTTGTAATCCAATCTCTAATTGCCTCATTGATTGCATCTTTTAGAGTTTTTGAACCTGATTTTACAGGATGAACTTTTGAACCAAGCAAATTCATCCTAAACACATTAAGCTTTTGACGAATTGTATCTTTGTATCCCATGTATACTTCTGCTTTCATTCCTAAAACGGCACATGCCATTGCAGTGGCAACGCCATGTTGTCCTGCACCTGTTTCTGCAATGATTCTTTTTTTGTTCATTTTTTTTGCTAAAAGAGCCTGACCTAATGTATTGTTGATTTTATGAGCTCCTCCATGCAACAAATCCTCACGCTTGAGGTATATTTTGGCCCCTCCAATTTTTTCTGATAAATTTTTTGCGTAATATAATGGGGTTGGCCTTCCTGCATATACTTTGAGATAATAGTCTAGTTCTTTCTTGAATTTTTTGTCGTTTTTAAATTTTAGATAGTTTTCTTCTAACTCTTCAATTGCCGGCACTAGTGTTTCGGGAATGTATTTCCCACCAAATTCTCCAAATTTTCCATTTTTAGGATATTTCAATATGAGTTCACCAATTTTCTTACCTGTTCTGTAATATTATCACTTTTCATGATGCTTGAGCCTATTAAGAAAGCATCTGCTCCACATTTTTTTAGATATTGAATGTCATCGGAGGTTTTAATTCCACTCTCTGATAGTATTATTCTTGATTTTTGATATCCTTCTAGAATTATTTCTGTAGTTTTTAGTTCAATTTCTAATGTATCTAAATTTCTGTTGTTTATTCCAATCAAGTCTGCATCTGTTCTTAATGCATTCTCAAATTCTTTTTGTGTGTGGACCTCTAAAAGTATCTTCAATCCCTGTTTATGACCATAATTAATAAACTCATCAATGTCTTTAAGGAATTTTTGGTCAAATAATGACTGAATCAATAATATAAAATCCGCACCTATTTTTTTTGCTGCATCGATCTGAATTTTGTCAATCATAATGTCTTTCATGAGTAAAGGTACATCTACTACTTGCCTTACTTTCATAAAATATTCTGGAGATCCGTTAAACAAATGTGGTTGAGTGAGAACTGATAATGCCTTTGATCCTCCTTCAATCATTTGTTTTGCAATACTTGCTGGCTCTGTTATGGTCCTAATTTTTCCTAATGATGGTGATGCAAATTTTATTTCAGTTAACAGTGTGGCATGTGGGTTACTTTTGATTATTTCAATTAAATCATTATTTGATTTTTGTAAATTTACATCTACATCATATACTCCATCATCAATTGCTGCTTGAGAATTATTTACTAATTTTCTTAGAATATTTTTAGCCATTATGTCATCTCTCTTAATCTTGAAATATCTCCTGTATCCTCGACAAACTTTTCTAGTAATTTGAATGCCTTTCCACTCTTTATTGTATTTAGTGCAATTTCTACTGCCTCTTCAAAATTCTTTGCAATGTTTGAAACAATTAACCCTCCGGCTGCATTAAGTGCTGTAGTTTCAATCATTGCTTGATTTGCAGTATTGTTTAACACACCTACAAATGATTCGATAGATTCTTTTTTTGTTTTAATCTGAATGTCCTCTAATTTTGATTTGTGTAAACCCACAATTTCAGGATCAATTGCATTCATCAGCACTTTATTTTCTTTAAGAATACATACGCGATTAACTGCACTTGTAGAAAACTCATCCATTCCGTCATCTGAACGAACTGTCATAATATTTTCAGCTCCCTTTCTTTTGAGTATTAATGGTAATCTATCTAAATATTCAGTTGAAAAAACCCCTATCAGTTGATTCTTTACATTAGCTGGGTTTGATAATGGCCCTAAGAGATTAAATGCCGTTCTTTTTCTAATCTGTTTTCTTGCAGCAGAAACATGTCTCATTGAAGGATGGAATTTCTGTGCAAACATAAAACAAATGTTGTGTTTTTGTAAAATGTCTGTAATCTGTACAGACTCTTGGTTCAAATCATATCCAAAATACTCAAAAATATCTGCACTACCTGTAATTCCTGAACTGGAACGATTACCGTGTTTTGCTACAATTCCACCTGATGCTGCAACCACAAATGACGCAGTAGTTGATATGTTGAATGTTTGAAGCTTGTCTCCTCCAGTACCGCACATGTCTATTATGGTTCCTTGGTTTTTAGGATTGATTTTAAGAGAAAACTCTTGCATTTTGTCCAACATTCCCAATAATTCATCATCTGTTTCTCCTTTATCTACTAAATTTGATAGAAAATCTATATTCTGTTTATCATCTGTTTTCCCAGAAAGAATCTCAATCATTATAGTATTCATTTCATCATAAGTCAAGTCTATCTTTTGTTGAAGTTTAGAAATTAAATCTGAAATCATTTCCTCTCCTTAACCTGTCTGATAAAATTTGCAAGAATTTTTTTCCCATCTTCAGTCATTATTGATTCTGGATGAAATTGAACTCCTTCTATCAGATACTCTTTGTGTTTAATTGCCATAACTTCTCCATCATCTGTAGCAGTTGCTGTTATTTGTAAAACCTCTGGAATCTGCGTTTTATCTCCTACCAAACTATGATATCTAGTTGCTCTGAATGGATTTTTTACATCTTTGAATAATTCCGAATCTCTATGATTTACTAAACTTGTTTTTCCATGTCTTACACATCCTGCATTTGTGACTTTTCCTCCAAAAGCGTGGATGATTCCTTGATGTCCTAAACAAACTCCTAGAATGGGAGTAGTTTGCCCCGTATTTTTGATTACTTTTGAACATATCCCAAAATATTTTTCATCTTCTGGAGTTCCTGGACCTGGAGAAATAATTATTGCATCATAGTTATTTTCTTTTATTTCATCTAATGTTATCTTGTCATTTCTTATCACATCACAAGTCACCCCTAATTCTCCAAGATATTGAGCAATATTGTATACAAATGAATCATAATTGTCAATGATTAGAAATTTCATTTAGATGCCTCTTTTAATGCTTGAAGCATAGCACCTGCTTTATGTTCTGTTTCCTTGAATTCATTTTCTGCAACAGAATCAGAAACTATGCCTGCCCCTGACTGAACAAACCCTTTCTCACCTTCGATGAAAATGCTTCTAATTGCTATTGCAAAATCACAACAACCATTGTATGAAAAATATCCTACCGCTCCTGCATATGGTCCTCTCGTCTCATCTTCTAATTCTGCAATTATTTCCATGGCTCTGACTTTTGGTGCTCCTGAAACTGTTCCTGCCGGAAATACTGCTTTGTAGGCATCAAACATGTCATTTTTTGATGCTAAATTACCCACAATGTGACTAACTATATGTTGAACATGACTGAATCGTTTTATCTGCATTAGCGATTCTGGATGGACTGTTCCAAATTTACATACTCTGCCAATGTCATTTCTTCCTAAATCTACTAACATTGTGTGTTCTGCTAATTCTTTTTCGTCATGAAGTAATTCCTCTGCCAATTGCTTGTTCTTCTCTTCATCATTTGTAATTTTTCTGGTACCTGCAATTGGAAAAGTTTCAACTTTGTCATTAGTGATTCTAACTAGCATTTCTGGTGATGCCCCGATAATTGTCTTTGAATCTTGTTTTAGATGATACATGTAGGGCGATGGATTTAGTTTACGCAGTGTTTTGTATAATGTTAGATTATCCCCATGTGTTTTAAATGCAAATTTTCTTGATAATACAACCTGAAAAATATCTCCATCATGGATATATTTTTTTGCCTTATCTACAATCTTGCTAAATTGACCTTCATCCATATTTGCTGTTATTTCACTTGAATGAAAATCATCAAACTTACCTTCTCCTATCTGTAATTTATCAAATCTATTTTCATCATGATAAAAATAAAATAATTTTTTGTGTAAATTATCATATAATATTCCATCATCATAAATTCCAAATTCCATTAATGGCTCTGCTGAATTGGTACTATTTGGAATATCTTCTACTAAACTAATTGCATCATAATTTACTACCCCTACTGCTCCTCCTAGATAACGATAACTTTGATCTTCTGATTTTCCTAATAACTTTTTTAATTCTTTAAATGGATCTGTTGTCTGGATAGTCTCTACTTTGTCTTTCCTAATAATTTCTACTCTATCTGAATATCCTTTGAGAACTATTTTTGGATCAAATCCCATCACTGATGTCTCAGCTAATACCTCTGGGCCTGTTAGTGATTCAAAGAGAAATGAATGAGAATAATTCCTAGAAATTTTGTTATAAATTTGAAATTGGTTTTCAGTTAAATCTAGAGGTATCACTTTCGGTTGAGTATTTCCAAAGATGTCCACCCATAGACAAAATCTTGATGGTTTATTATTTAAATTGATGAGTATGTTTTCATGTTACTTTTTTTGTCTGAAAAAATTGATTTTTTATGCCTGAATTGATTACCGTATAGTACGGTACCTTTATATCATATTTGATCGTAAGATAATCACCATGCAGGAGGTAAATAGAGTAATTATGCAAGATATGCAAATTCTCAAAAAATCACAGAGTTTACAATCATCTGTTTCAAAAGTAGAGTGTTATGTATGTGGCAAAGGACTTCAAGACGGATATAGAATTACTGCAAAAACACTTCCAAATGGCACAGTGTTATTTTGCAATGT
>Ga0224508_10004704_pt1 | contig 11092 bp, 12 predicted proteins | sample SF_Jan12_sed_USG_4_FD_170157 | JGI IMG/M metagenome (GOLD analysis project Ga0224508, IMG submission 170157) | Sediment microbial communities from San Francisco Bay, California, United States - SF_Jan12_sed_USGS_21 | ecosystem: Environmental > Aquatic > Marine > Sediment | place: USA...
TGACGAAGAGATTCGTGATCTGGAAGCGCTGCGCGTGGATCTGGGCCTCGGCAAGCACACGGCCAGTCAAATTCTGGATGAGGGACGGGTGCGCCGCGCGCTGCAGCAAAACCACGACGTTTGCCCGCACTGCAAACAGTTACTGAGCCCCGGCTAGCAATACCGTCAGTGGCGGGTCTTCGGCGTATTGAGCTGGTATCGCCGTATCTTTTCGACCAATGTAGTGCGGCCGACGCCAAGCAACTCGGCGGCCCGCTGAACAACGCCGTCGGCCTCGACCAGGGCCTGGTGAATCATGTCCTGCTCGATCTTCGCAAGGTATTGCTTAAGGTCCAGGCCGGTGCTGGGAAGCGTGACGCGAACCCCGGCGGATACCGGGTTCAATTCGCTGCTCAATACTTCGGTCACGTCCGGCCGAGGTTCCTTACGCTCGACAATCGGCCAGGGCAAGTCGTGAGCTTTGACGATGCCATTGGGTTTGACCACAACCAGTCGTTCTATCAGGTTGGCCAGCTCGCGGACGTTTCCGGGCCACGAGTATTGCTCCAGTAATCTCATTGCATCTCTGGCAATCTGCAGCGATACGGACTGTTGCGCACACAGGCGGCGAATGAACTCGTCCACTAGTGGCGAGATATCCTCAGGTCGTTCTCGCAATGGCGTAATTTCAACTGGGAAGACACTCAATCGGTAATAAAGATCTTCGCGAAACTGTCCTGCCTCGATGCGCTTGGGCAGATCACGGTGTGTCGCCGCGGCCAGCCTGACGTCAACCGGGATACTATCTGCGCTGCCTACGCGCTCGATAACCCGTTCTTCGAGCACGCGCAGCAGTTTTACCTGCATGACGCTCGGCATGTCACCGATTTCATCGAGGAAGAACGTGCCGCCTTTCGCTTGTTCGAAGCGACCGGCGCGCGCGCTGACGGCGCCGGTGAACGCGCCACGTTCATGGCCAAACAACTCGCTTTCCAGCAGGTTTTCCGGAATCGCGCCGCAGTTCACGGCAACAAAGGGTCCTTTGCGTCCAGACTGGTCATGAATCTGGCGAGCCACGACCTCCTTGCCCGTGCCCGATTCACCCGTAATGAGCACGGTTGCCATTGACGGGGCCACCTGCTCGATCAGGCGGCGCACGAGATCGGTGTCGGCACTATTGCCAATCAAGCGGCCCCTGCCAAGCGGCTTCGGATCAGAATGGTCTGTCCGGCTGTGGGACGCACGAATCTCGGCGAGTACTTCGCCGAGTGCGTCCAGCCTGACCGGGTAGTTCAGCGAATGAAAACGCGCCCACGGATATTCCTTGTGAAGGTCGCCGGAAATCATTCGTCGTGATCCTCTGTGATCATCACGATCGGGATGTTCGGATCGAGTTCTCCAATGTCGTCAACGAGCGTACGGATATCCTTGTCGCTGAGATCAGGACCGATGAATACTGCCTCGAGGCGGTTATCGCCGATTTGCTGCTGCCACTTTGCCGGCGTCGCCGTACAGACATGCGGCGCATCCATGAACTCGATGAGCTCTTTGAGGTTTTCCGCGGCGGACCCCGCGCGATTAACCACCATAATCAAGCTGTCGGCGCTGTTAATTGTCTGTCCTCCCGTGCCCCAGGGCACGCCATGCAGCGTTTCGCGCCGCCGATGTCGTCGCGTGCGAGATAGTCCTCCTTGACGATTGTTTTTTCTGAGCTTTTCGCGTCTTGGACCACATATGCGATTCCAAGACCCATATAGGGAAGATCCCTATGCTGTGAAGAAAATAGTAGTCCGTGAAAACCATATTAGGAATACATAACGACCGAAAAAACTATATATGGTCTTTCTGTTCCTGTGACTTTGACAAAACGCGACATTCGCCGCCACAAAAATCAGGTTTCGTTCCGGTCAACGCGGCTCGAGCGTTAAAGAACGTGCCAGGCAGGCCGATTAAGGACTTTATGGACCTTGTTTCGAAGATCTTTGGCCCACGCTCGGACATGCCTGAACAAAAGGCAACGGTGACGGCCGACAGCATTGCCGATGGCGCGCTGGATACCCTGGGCAGCGTCATTCGGGTAATGGGCAACGAGTCGTTTCCGCTGGACCAGGATATTGATCCGGAAGTGTTTCCGGCTGTGTGCAATGAATTCGCACGTCATGTCGAAAACGGCGCTGCGGTGCCCTCATTCGATATTCCACAGTCCGCAAACGGCGCCCGTGAGTGGGGACGCGTCCGGCGATTTTTCGCCGATCGGCGTCATGCCGAAAAGTCGTTTGTTGTGGAGCGCCTGCAAGACTATCGAGGCGTGGTTGATGACCTCGTGTCGGGCCTCAGAGACATCGGGCAGCGCGACGAAAGCACGGAGGCCAGTGTTCGGGAGAGTCTGAACACCATCGAACACGCGATCGCCGCAGGCGAATTGCCGCGGATTAAAGCAGCCCTGACGCAGACTTTGACCCAGGTCAACGAGACTTTTGCCCAGCAAAAGAAAGAGTATGAACTGCGATTGCACGAGCTCAACGAGCGAATGTCGAGTCTTCGCCAGGATCTCGTTGCCGCGCGCGAGGAAATGAAGCGTGACGCGCTAACCGACGCTTACAATCGCGGTGCTTTCGATGCTGCAATTACACAAAGCCTGAATGTGCACTTCATGCTCCGGCAACCGGTCACACTGGTAATGGTCGACCTGGATAATTTCAAGCATGTCAACGATAACTTCGGCCATTCGGCCGGTGACGAGGTGCTGCGTGCGGTCGGTGATTGCCTGGCACGTTCGTTCATTCGCAAGAGCGACTTCGTAGCTCGCTATGGCGGCGACGAGTTTGCCGTCATTTTGACCGACACAAGCGCCGGGGACTGCGGCAAGCTGATGCAACGATTCCTGGAATCCGCGCGCAAAATCAGGATCCAGTCAGCACCAGATGAGGCACTGGTCTCCTGTTCGGCGGGATACACCGAAATCGTGGACGGCGATACCGTGCAGACACTGATTCAGCGCGCTGACCAGGCGCTTTACAAGGCCAAAGCCGCGGGGCGAGACCAATCGGCCTTTGTTGCGGCCTCGGAGGCAGCTCCGTAGCCACCATTTGGCGGACGAATGGCCTAAAGAGCCGGCGGATCCTGCCGATAAAACCCTAAGAGACGATTTCCGTCTGATCCCAGGGCACGGAGGGACACACTTTGGATTTGGCGACACTGATCGGCCTGATTGGCGCATTTGGCATCGTATTGACGTCAATCATGCTGGGTGGCTCGGCCGGCACGTTCGTGAACACGCCATCGCTCCTCGTGGTGCTCGGCGGAACTGTGCTTGTCACGATGATGAAATTCAGCCTCGGCAAGTTCGCCGGGGCCGCTTCCATTGCTGTGAAAGCCTTCCTGTACAAACCCTCGAGTCCGGAAGAACTCATCGAGGAGTCGGTCGAATTGGCCAAAGCCGCTCGCCAGGGTGGCCTTCTTGCGTTGGAAGACCGTGAAATCAGCGACGACTTTATGAAAACCGGGCTTGGCCTGCTCATTGACGGTCACCCGGCGGATACCGTGCGCACAATGCTGCAAAAAGACCTGAACGAGACACTGAAACGACACAGCGATGGCCAGGACATCTTCAAGGCAATTGGCGACGTCGGGCCGGCGATGGGGATGATCGGCACCCTGATCGGACTCGTGCAAATGCTCTCGAACATGGACGATCCCAAGCAGATCGGCCCTGCGATGGCCGTCGCGCTCCTGACGACTCTTTACGGCGCCATCCTGGCCAATATGTTCGCTCTGCCGATCGCCGACAAACTGGCCGTCAGAAGTCGTGAGGAGAACACGAGCAAGACATTAATCATAGATGCATTGCTGAGTATCCAGGGCGGCCAGAATCCGCGCATTATCGCAAGCATGCTGGAAGCTTACCTGCCACGCTCGAAACGCGCGGAGGAGGAGGACGTAGGCTGAGCGGCTTACGTGTGAAGACTCATGTCCGAGGCCGTGGAAAAGAAAGAGAGTGCCGGCGTCCCCGCCTGGGTAATGACGTTTGCTGACCTTATGACCTTGCTCATGTGCTTCTTCGTACTACTGTTGGCTTTTTCGGAAATGGACGCCGCCAAGTTCAAGCAGTTGTCGGGTTCCATGAAAGACGCCTTCGGCGTTCAGGCAGAGATCGAAGTAAGGACTATTCCGAAGGGCACCAGCGTGGTCGCCCAGGAGTTCAGCCCGGGCAGACCCGACCCGACCGCCCTCCCTCAGGTGCGTCAGCATACGATCGATTCAAACCGCAACACGCTGGACGCGCTGGAGCGTGAAGCCAAGGAAATCGAGGAGGCACGGAAACACGCGCGCCGACTGCGAATGGCACTCAAGGAAGAACTTGAGAACGGCAGCGTGTCGATCCAGACGGAGGGCATGAAGGTCATTGTCCACATCATGGAAAACGCGTCCTTCGACTCCGGAATGGCCGACATACGCCAGGCTTTCCTGCCGGCGCTAGGCAAGATTGCCGAATTGATCGATGACAATAGCGGTGAGGTGACTATTTCCGGACACACCGACAACGTGCCGATTTCCAACGAACGATTTCGTTCCAACTGGGACCTTTCGACCTCCCGCGCCGTATCGGTTGCCCACGAGTTGTTGCAACTTTCGAAGCTCAGCCCGGAGAATGTCATCGTTACGGGTCATGCGGATACGCGCCCCCGCGCACCAAACGACAGCGTCGAGAACCGCGCGAAAAACCGCCGCGTAGACATCGCGATCGTGCGCGGCAAAGAGATTGATGAGTATCGCACGATGAGTATCGCAGCAGCGCCGGCAGAAGCCGAAGCCACAGAGGAACGGGAACCATGACGAATGGACAAGAGAGCAGACGCTCCTTTCGGGTCAGTGAATCCGTCTATGTAAAGTACGAGATTCTCAGCGAACAGGAATTTGAGGAAGGCCTCGAGCACCGCAAGCTCAAGCTTGGCATCAGTGATGGTGCCCAGGCAAAACTGGTCGATATTGAAGCCCGTCTTGGCGAAGCCATGTACCTGCTCAATGCCGATCACGGCAAGATCGGCCGCTGCATGACGTTGATCAATGACAAACTCAATGTCGTCATCGAGCAGCTTCCGTCGCTGCGCGAGTCGAAGGTGAGCCTTACAAAAACGCGCCCACAGACCTGCGACGTCGGTGCTGACGGCATGATATTTTCAAGCAAGCAGCCGCTTGCCGTCGGCGACAAGCTCCATATTCAGTTCCTGCTATCGACCGACAATCGCTATGTCGAGACGTTTTGTCACGTCGTTCGCCTTGACGACCCACCCGACACCAGCGGGCAGGACCTGCCCTACGGAATTGCCGTCGAGTTTCTGAATATGCCGCCGGCGTTGCGCGAAATACTCATTCAACACATGTTCAGTCGTGAGTCTGAAACACTGCGCATGCGGCGTCTCGAGATGGATTCGTTCGGAAGCTAGGCTGCGAGCAGACTCAGCGGCTCTGGCCATTGACTGCGGCATCGCATGCTACTGTCCGTTGACCGCCACGGCGGGCTTGCTGTGCAATTTCTTCATCAGCCGCGCCTCGCCGATGTTCAACCCGCAGTTGCGGGTCAGTTCCTCGACGCTCGCACCCATCCTTGCCATACGAACGGCATTCTCGATGGGCAACCGGATCGGCTGGTTGCGTTCGACTGGAGGCTGTTGTTTGGGCGTCTTCATTTCCAGAACCTTGACGGTCCGCTGCAGTTCGCCGAGCCGCTGTTCAAGTCGCTGCGTCGCTTTCATTTGTTCACGAACGTCGGCGTCGCCGGACTCGCTGATGGCGGTACCGGTCGGGCTGTACCAGAACGCCTCGATACGCCTCCAGCGACGTTCAAAACGGATCAGCGCCAAGCACGCGATCGCAAGAAGTGCTGCATTTGATGCCAGAAGCAAGTACAGGAAATAGGATTCGTTTGTCATCATCGTCATACGCGCTCGTCTATCGTGGATTTGCCGTCCCCGTCGTGTTTGTCGTCGTCGTCGGATTCCGGTGTCTCATGCTTCGGCTTTTTGCGACGATCCGTTTCCCGGTCCTTTTGCGCGGGTTGCACCGGCTTCAGGGGATATGCGGGAGTGATGTGCTTTATGCCTGAAATAAAATCTGCCATGGTGAGGCTCCTCTAACTCCACCGCTTCGAAGCTGCGCGCAGGCGCATGACCGCCTGGCCATGAATCTGGCAGACTCGCGACTCCGACACGTCCAGCACGGCGCCAATTTCTTTGAGGTTGAGTTCTTGCTCGTAGTAAAGAGACAGCACGAGTCGCTCTCGTTCCGGCAACTGGTCGATCGACTCTGCCAGCTGTGCGCGAAATTGTGATTGATACAACTCCTGGTCCGGCATGGGCGAATCGGACGACGGCGGCTTGCGCTGCAACGTGGGCTCTTCCAGCGTCTCCTCGAAACTGAACAAGCGGCTGCAGGCGCTGTCTGCGAGAATTTTGTGGTACTCGTCTATCGAGATACCCATATGATTTGCCACTTCCTCGGCACTGGCCGCGCGGCCGGTTGCGCCCTCGACGGCGTTCATGGCCTCGGTAACCTGTCGGTACTTGTGATGCACCGACCGTGGCGTCCAGTCGTGTTTGCGAATGTCGTCGAGCATGGCCCCCCGAATCCGAATTCCTGCATAGGTCTCGAAACTGGCGCCGCGCGACGCATCGAAATTGCCGGCAGCTTCGAGCAGGCCAACCATGCCTGACTGCATGAGGTCGTTCACATCAACAGTTGCTGGCAGGCGCGCCGCCAGATGATGCGCGATCCGTTTGACAAGGTCGACGTGTTGCATGACCAGATCGCTGTCGGAGTATTCATTGCGGGTTGCAACGCTGCTGTAAGTGTTCATGCGACTTTACCTCGCGATGCGGGGTTTGCCATCAACAAGCGTTCCAGAAAGAACTCGATTCCGCCGCTGGCTTCCCGCGCCGCCGGCAGAGCATCGATACTCGCGGCGATTTGCTGAAACGCGACACCGGATTCGCTCTTCGGGTACGCGTCGACAACGGCGCGCTGCTCCTGAACCGCCTTCACCAGGTAGTCGTCGCGCGGGATGTCACCAAGATGGCGCAAGACGACGTCGAGATAGCTATCCGTTACGCGTGACAGCTTTCGAAACAATGCACGGCCGTCCTGCGCTTTGCGACTCTGGTTGGTGACTATCTGGAATCGGGAAATGCCGTAGTTTTGACTGAATACCTTGATCAACGCATAGGCATCCGTCAGTGCAGCCGGCTCGTCGCAAACGACAACCAGCGGATGTTGTCCCGCCTGCACGAACTGTGCGACTTTCGACGAGATGCCCGCGGCCGTGTCAACGACCAGCACTTCGGGCTGATTGGTCAGTTCACTGAAAGCCTGAATGATGCCGACCTGCGCGGCAGGAGGCAGATCAGTCATGCAAAAGTTGCCCGACGAGGCGGGCACAATGCGAATGTTACTCGGTCCGTCGAGAATAGTACTCGTGAGGTCGGCGTCGCCGCTTACTACGTGTGACAGATTGAAGCGCGGTTGCAGACCCAGCAGGACGTCCACGTTTGCCAGGCTCAGGTCCGCATCAAGCAAACAGGTGTTGCGGCCACGGCTACCGAGCGCAATCGCGACATTGCAGGCCACATTGGTCTTGCCGACGCCACCCTTGCCACTGCAGACCGAGAGCACTTTGACCGGCTTTGGTTTCATGAACCGTCGCAGGTTCGATCCTTGGGTGTTATTGGGCATGGGCAAAACTCTGTTTTGAATATTCTTCGGCCATCGTTCGTTCGTCGATGCGAGGGTGGCTGGCATCCATACATTCGACCGCCTGGTTCAAGAGCCACAATTTCTTGCGCGCCGCCGAGTGCAGATCGTCGGGAATTCGTTGACCGTCGGAAAACCATGCCGCCGGCAAGTCGTTGCGGATCAATGCGCTCATGACGCATCCGAGTTGCGCTGCTTCGTCGATCTTGGTCACGATGCAGCCTTCCAGAGGTACCTTGCTGAATTCGCGCACCGTCTCGTCGAGCGCCGCTTCCTGGGTTGCTGCCGAAAGCGTCAGGTAAAAACGCACCCGATCGGCATTACGTCCGTAAGCAGCGAGACGACTCGACAAATCACGATCGCGCTGGCTACGGCCTTCCGTGTCGATCAGGACGAGTTTCTTGTCCTTGAGGCGCGCCAGCGTCTCGGAAAGTTCGTCAAAGCTGGTCACCGAATACACCTTTGCACCGATGATGTTGGCAAATGCGGTCAGGTGTTCTTTCGCACCAATGCGGTAGGAGTCCGCGCTGACCAGGGCAATATCATCCGACCAGCTGTCCATCGCGAAGCGTGCCGCGATTTTCGCGATAGTGGTCGTTTTGCCGACACCGGTCGGGCCAATCAGGGCGATCGTTCCGCCGCTCTGCAGCAGGTCGTCATCAATGACGGGTAAGGCCTGTGCCAGCGCCGTAAGCGGCGCGCTCCAGAGATTCTTGATGTCATCCGCCGGCTCGATGCGATCGACGATGATATTTGAAATATCCGGTGCCAGGCCGAGCCTCGAGAGATTCCGCAGGATTTGGACGCGCAGCGGGAAGCGGCGCGACGCATCGTTCCAGACGAGCCCGGACAATTGTGTTTCGAGCAGACCGCGCATCGAAGACAGCTCTTTCTGCAGGGACTCCATTGGCTGTTCCTCGACAGGCTGTTGGGTGAGGTCCGCGGAGACGATCTCCACGGGTTTCTGGGCCGGTGGCACATTGTCCGTTGCGGCCATTTCCGCCAGAATGTCGCTGTTGATATCCGTGTCGGTATCGGGCGCGACACCCATGGCATGTCGAACCAGCGCCTCGTCGTAGTCAATCGCAGCTATCACTTCGATACCGTCGTCGACGCGTCGGTTTGACAGGATCACCGCATCGGGACCCTGGTCTTCGCGCACCCTGCGCAGGACGTGTCGCATATCCTTATCCAAATATCGTTTGATCTTCACCATCAGTCCTCATTCGTTTGCTCGCTCGTATCCTTACTTCTTCGCTCGTTCAACCCTTGCTTTTCCTGCTCCTTCGTGACGTCGTGACTAACTCACGGCGGCTATCATCTGTATGCGCTTGTCGTCCGGTATCTCGTTGTAGGCAAGCACGTGCAGGTTGCGAATGTTGCGCATCATGCGAGACATCCACGGCCGCACCTGCGCCGAGACCAGCAACACCGCCGGCTCGCCCGCGACCTCCTGGCTCTGTGCCTTGTCCGTCAGTGTCTGATGCAGTCGTTCAACCATTGCCGGTTCCAGTCCAACATTTCCGCTTTCCTGTGCTGATTCATTCAAGATTCGTTCCAACTCTGGCTCGAGCGTCAAAACTGGCAGCTCAGGCCGCGCCCCTGCTACGTTGTGGACGATTGATCGCCCCAGGGAAACACGCACGGCAGCCGACAAAACGTCGGGATCCTGACTGCGAGAACCCTGCTCCGCCAATGTTTCGGCAATCCTGCGGATGTTTTTCAGCGGGATGTTCTCTTCCAACAGATTCTGTAGCACCCGCGTGATGACGCTCATGGGCAGCAATTTCGGTGTGAGCTCTTCGACCAGCTTGGGCGAGGCCGTGGCCAGGCGATCCATAAGCTGCTGGCATTCCTCGTGACCGAACAATTCTTGTGCGTTGGTCAACAGCAGCTGACTCAGATGAGTGGCGACGACCGTCGCCGGATCGACGACGGTGTAGCCGAGCATCTGCGCCTCTTCACGCTGCGACCCTTCGATCCAAAAGGCTTCGAGCCCGAATGCCGGGTCCTCGGTCGCAATACCATTGAGCTTGCCGAACACCTGGCCCGGGTTGATCGCCAGGTCCTTGTCGATATGGACTTCGCTTTCGCCCACCGAGACACCGGCCAGGGATATTCGGTAGGCGTTCGGCGCAAGATCGAGGTTGTCGCGAATGTGCACCGGTGAGACCAGGAAGCCGAGTTCCTCGGTGAGTTTCTTGCGCACCCCCTTGATGCGCCCAACCAGAGGTCCGTTACGCTGCGAGTCGACGAGAGGGATCAGCCGGTAACCCACTTCCAGGCCCACAATGTCCACCGGATCAACGTCATGCCAGCTAAGGTCGGGCAAGATCGAATCGGGATCTACGGGCCGCACCTCCGGATCCGGCGGGGTTTTATGTTGACGCAGCAGTCGCATGGCGCCGAATGCGCACAATGCCGCAAGGCTCAGGAAGGCGAAGTTCGGCATGCCCGGAATCATTCCCAGGATGCCGACAATGGCGGCCGTAACGATGAGCGCACGCGGGTCTTTAAAGAGCTGGCTTGAGATCTGCTGGCGCATATCCTGCGAGCGCGTGACACGCGTAACGATGATCGCGACCGCGGTCGACAATAGCAGTGACGGAATCTGCGCCACCAGGCCATCACCGATGGTCAGCAGCGTGTAGTTGTGAACGGCAGCGGACAATGTGAGGTCATGCTGCGATGTGCCGATGATCAGGCCACCGACGATATTGATGACGAGGATCAGGATGCCGGCGACGGCATCGCCGCGTACGAACTTGCTTGCACCATCCATCGAGCCATACAGATCCGCCTCTTCACCGATCTCCTGGCGTCGTTTGCGTGCCTCGTCCTGATCGATAATGCCGGCATTGACGTCGGCATCGATGGCCATTTGCTTGCCTGGCATCGCGTCGAGAGTGAACCTCGCCGAAACCTCGGATACGCGGCCGGCGCCTTTGGTTACGACCACGAAGTTGATGATGACGAGAATGCAGAAGATAACGAGGCCGACCGCGTAGCTGCCGCCGACCACGAATTCGCCGAAAGCCTCGATGACCTTGCCAGCTGCCGACGTACCGGTGTGACCGTTCAGCAATACGACGCGCGTAGATGCGATGTTCAGTGCCAGGCGCAGCAACGTGACGACCAACAAGATCGTCGGGAAAACGCCAAAGTCCAGCGGACGCTTGACGTACACGGTGGTCAGCAAGATCCCGAGTGACAATGCGATGTTGAACGTGAACAAAACGTCCAGGGCCAGCGGTGGCAGCGGGATCATCATCATCGCCAGCATCGCCAGCACCAGGATGGGCAGGCCCAGTCCATGGACGATGTCGCTTACATAGCTGTTTGTTGTGTTATTCGCCATCACTGCCTA
>Ga0224508_10004705_pt1 | contig 11089 bp, 11 predicted proteins | sample SF_Jan12_sed_USG_4_FD_170157 | JGI IMG/M metagenome (GOLD analysis project Ga0224508, IMG submission 170157) | Sediment microbial communities from San Francisco Bay, California, United States - SF_Jan12_sed_USGS_21 | ecosystem: Environmental > Aquatic > Marine > Sediment | place: USA...
CCCCGCTCCGCCCGGCTTCGACACCGAGCATGGGTTTCTGGGCGGCGACCTCGATACCGGCGTCTACTACCGCCCCGAGTCAGGGGACAACATCATGGTCGGCAGTGTCGAGCCGGAGTGCGACGAGCTGGAGTGGGTCGACCCCGACGATTTCGACGAAACGCTTGGTGAGGACGAGTTTCAGCAGTCGATGATGCGAGCGGCTCGCCGTTTGCCCGAACTTGGCATACCGCACTCCAAGCGGGGACTGGTGGCCCTCTACGACGCCACCGAGGACTGGACCCCGATCTACGATCGGTCGAGTCTCGACGGCTTCTACCTGGCCTGTGGCACCAGCGGGAATCAGTTCAAGAACGCCGGGGTGGCCGGCCACGTGATGGCCGAACTCATCACCGCGGTCGAGGGCGGCCACGATCATGACGCTGAGCCGCTGGTGGTCACCGGAGCGTATACCCATCTCGCAATCGCCACCGGCACGTTCAGTCGTCGTCGGCCCGTCGATCCCGACGCCGCCAGCTCGGTGCTGGGATAGGACGGCCAGCAAGCCCAGAAGCCAGCCTCGTTCCGAGTCGGGCGGTGAACCGGAGGCCGGCCCCCGGGTCCGGCACTAGCGGCGACGGCGGCGCCTAACCTCGGGGTCGGTACGAACCGGGGACCGGTGCGCCGCATCCGCCGCGGCATCAAGGTCGGCCGGGGGAGGCTCGACGGGCAGCAGCTGCGGATTCAGTGTCATCGGCGAATGCCCGCAGGTCCGAACCCGAACACCCAAGGTGAATCGGTCAATGGTCAACGGGTCGGGGCCGGTTCCGGCCTCCTCGACATCGAGGAGCAGCGCCCCTCGGAAGCCGACGACCTTCTCCCAGTAGCACCCGGTGGGAACGTCCCATATACCGAGTGCCAGGTCGCCGATCCAGTAGTCGCCGTTGCCTGCCATCGTCAGCGGCTCAGCCAGCGGCGACCACGGGGACCACTCCCCGCACGACCTGGTGGCAACGAAGCTGTCAGGCTCGATCTCGTTGATGGTCACCAGGAGCCGGCCCTTCTGGATCTGGTCATGACCGATCACATGCTCCCGGTTGTCGTTCATGATTCGGCGAAGCTCGTATTCGCAATTCTCGACACCGAACCGGGTGGCGTAGAGACCAGGGCGGATCGAGGGAAGTTCCGGGTGGTTCCGCTCGGACACTTCCGGCTCGGAATCGTCCTCGACGTCGGTCGACTCGGCGCCGCTGACGTAGGGGCCGTCGATGACCTCCACCGTCTCATCGACGGGATTGCCGTCACTGATGCTGGGAGCGGCCGGTGTTCGACCGCCGCGCTCGCCGTAGTCCCAGTCATTGGAACCCGGAAGGTCGGCCACACGGTAGCGGCCCGAAGGAATACCACCAATGAAGGCCAGATACTCGGGCTCCTGGCCATCGTCGCTGGACGCAACGACGGAGTCGTCACCAAAGGGATCAGCCGCAGCGGTCGAACTCTCCATATGCTGGTCACTTGATCCGTCGGCGATGCTCTCGATCTCATTGAACGAGTACAGGAACGACCAGGCCAGCAGGCCGAGGATGACGGCAAGGCCGAACGAGCGGAGAAACCAGCGCATGCCGTCCCTGTCGGCATCCGCGGTGCCGGTTCAAGCCTTCGTCTAGGTATCGCGACCTACCTACAGATGCGGGATCGGATGCCGAATCTGATGCCGGACGCGACGGCGCTAGGGTCGGGAGGTGACCGAGCAGCCAAAGCCCGGGCAACCGACGGTCGGTGTCGGGCCCCATCCGGAGCCCTGGCCTGAAGGTGACCAGTACGACCGGGCGTTGCTGGCCGATGGTGACAGCCGGAATGTGGTGGATCGATATCGCTACTGGACGGTCGAGGCGATCAGAGCCGATCTTGACCGCCATCGCCACCCCTTCCACGTTGCCATCGAGAACTGGCAACATGATCTGAACATCGGAACGGTGGTGCGGACAGCCAACGCCTTCCTTGCGGCCGAGGTGCATATCGTCGGCCGAAAGCGATGGAACCGCCGGGGGGCCATGGTGACCGACCGCTATCAACACGTGCGCCACCATCCAACACCGGAGGATCTCGCCCGTTGGGCCGAGGAAGCCGGCGTCGAGCTCATCGGTATCGACAACCTCCCTGGTTCGATTCCTCTCGACTCCGGGCCGCTACCGGAAAACTGTGCCCTCGTGTTTGGTCAGGAAGGTCCTGGACTCTCCGAGACCATGCGACCGGTTCTGGCCCAATGCCGGTCAATCCCGCAGTTCGGTTCAACCCGATCAATCAACGCCGGGGTGGCGGCCGGGATTGCGATGTATAGCTGGGTCCGTCAGCACCACCCCTGATCCACCTTCGTTCGCCGAGACTACAGCTGACGGAATTCGATCCGCCGGTTCTCCTGTTGAGCTTCCGGCGTGTCGTCCGGGCTGATCTTGGGACGCCGCTCTCCGAAGCCGACGGCCCGAAGTTCGTTGGTGACCCCTCGCTCCTCGAGAGCATCCTTGACCGCGTCGGCCCGAGCCTGGCTGAGTGCTTGATTCGATTCCTCGCTGCCGCGGGAATCGGTGTGCCCACCAATCTCGACGACGGCATCGGGGTTGGCGCTCAGAACGTCGGCCGCCTCGTCAAGCGTGGCCTCTGATGCTGGGTCGATGATGGCGCTGCCGGACGCAAACTGAATCGGGACAAGGGCGTTGAGGGCGGCCTCCAGCTCGCCCGATTCCTCCAGCGCGAGCGAACGGGTCGACACCTCGACGCCGTCGAGATCGTCGAACCCCGACGAGACCTGATCGAACAGCACCTCGTCGGTCATTGCTCCGGCAATCGTGATCTGCGTTGGAGCAACCCGGGCCGAGTCGATGACCAGCTGGTTGTCGACCTGGTCCTCCGAGTAGATGGCGACGGCACGGTCGTAGATGGCCTGGGCGGTGGGCTCGTCGGGGACCGTTCCGTTCAAGACGACCGAGGCCTGGGCGGCGGTGACCGTGGCGTCGGCGGACTCGCCCGGCTCGGGCTCGGCGACGACGAGCTGATCGATGACCGACCCAACCCCGGGCTGAGTCGCGACGAAGTCGATGACCTCAACTCGAGCCCCATCGTCGGGCACCTCACCGACGACGGTGACCACACCACCGTCGGCACTCAGGTCGAGACCGCTGAATCCCAGCTCGGCCAAGGCGGCTCGAATTCCGGCCAGATCCACCTCGACAGCCTCGGCTCCCTCGCCAGGCTCGGCGTCCGGCTGGCCATCGGTTCCGGTGCTCTCGGCCGCCGCGACCGGAAGGTCATCGTGATCATCCAGCGGGTCGATGGTCGGCCAGACGATGGCGATGGCGAGTATGGCGACCCCGACGGCAAGGGCCAACAGTGCCGGCAGCTCGTCAGGTGTCTCCTCGGCCAGCGTGATCGCACCCCGGGGCCGCTGTTGCTCCCGCCTGCCTGCGTTCTGCCTGGTGTCAACCACGGCCGGCAGTCTGGGAATCGGCCCCTGAGGCCACCTTTGGCGTGTTCGACTGGGTCGGAGCCTTCCGTCGGCGATTGGCGCTCAACGTCTGTTCGACCGCCACGATCAGCCCGATGGCAACGGCCATGAGCACGACGGCCACGATCAGTTGGTCGACAAGGCCGGGCCGGCCTTGAACCCGCTCCGAGGTCAGCTCGTCGGCGAAGGCGAGCACCGCTCGGGCCGGATCGTTGACGGCCCGAGCTTTTTCTGTTGCCCGGATCCAGCCCGTTGAGAGATCGTCGATGACGTAGGTCTCCAATGTTCCGTCCGCCATGAAGACTAGGGCGGCGTCAGCGTCGACCACCTCCTGGATGCGGCGGGCGAACGCCTGCCCGTTCGGCTGCGGATCGATCGGGGCAACCGCGATGATGCGGAGCCCATCGAAGCGAACCTGCTGGACGGCGGCCACCAGCGCCTCTTCGTTGACATCGACCCGAACCCGGGAAACGTAGACACCGTCGTCGGCGAGGTCCTCAACCAATTCTGTCGGGGCCTCAGCCAGAGCTACGGAGGGGAATCCGCCGATCACCCCGAGGGCAAAGACCATGGCGACGGCCGCCAGGGACGATCGAGATCGCAGGACAAGGCCACGTATCGACAACAGCAGTCGTTCACCCACCCCTCGATGGTAATGCTGGACCTGCCGATTGGGGCGTCGATTGAGATCAAAGGGCAGGCGTCGATCCTGCCGCCGGGCTCAGTCCAGCAGGAATTGGCGGATCTTGTCCAGGTGGGGATCCGGGGCGTTGAAGAACCGATCGAAGGCCTTCGTTGCCTGCTCACCAAGCCCGCTGCTCGGGCTCGACGGCGCCAGCTCGGGGTATTCCTGATCGAACTGTTCTGCGGACCAACCGTCATCTTGTCCCATCGTCACCCGTGGGGCCCCTGGTTCGGCAACTCGTGAAGTGCCGCCGTCATTGATCGCAGAAGGGATGAATCGGCCGTCGGGAAGGTGGCGATCCCCGTTTTCGTCAACCAATCCCGGCGAACCCTGCAGCTTGGAGAGAACGGTGTGAACCTCGGCCTGGACGGCCCGGTCGCCTCGTTCATCGATCAGTTTCTGCTTCAGCCGTCCGACCTCGATGCGTAACTGCTCGATCTCGGCCAGAAGCTGCTTTTCGTTGCTGGCCAGAGCGGCTTGACGGGTCTGCGGTTTTGCGGGCACACTGCTCCGTCGGTCTCCAGGACCTGTCCATTAGCGCTCGGACGCCGAACGAGCCAGGTTGGGCCGGGAAACGAGCCGTGGTTACTCGGGGTCGAGGACCCGATGGAGACCGATGGGCTCCGGCTCGTCGAGTTGGCTGAAGTCGCATTCGGCCGGGGTTTTGTCCGGGCGCCATCGCAGGACCTTGGTCACCTCTCGGAAGCGGCCGTTGAGCGTGCTCCCGTACTTGACCTCGACCACCTGCTCGATCCGCAGCGGAACCCACGAGTGGTCCTTGTTGGAGCTCCAGCGATGCGGAGCGCCCGGCATGCGACCCTCCTCAGCGGCGTGGGCCTCGGCGTCGGCCCATGCCTTCCAGGGGTGGGCCTCCAACGCCCCCTCGGTCAGGGGTTTCAACTCGTCGACGAGTTCGGACCGGCGCTTGGCCGTGAATGACGCCGCCACGCCGACGTGATGGAGCACTCCCTCGTTGTTGTAGAGGCCGAGCAGAAGCGAACCGACCCCCTTGCCGTCCTTGTGCCAGCGGAAGCCGGCGACGACAGCGTCGGCCGAGCGGATGTGTTTGACCTTGAGCTGCGTTCGCTTGTTCTCGACGTAAGGATCGTCGGACGGTTTGGCGATCAATCCGTCGAGCCCAGCCCCCTCGAAGACGGTGAACCAGACGGCGGCGGTGTCATGGTCGGTTGTGGTTGGCGTCAGGTGGACTGGAGGTTCAGTGTCGGCCAGAATCTCCTCCAGCTTGGCCCGGCGCTGGTGAAAGGGCTCGTGCCGCAGATCGTCGTCACCGAGGGCCAGCAGGTCGAAGGCGATGAAGGCCGCCGGCGTCTTCTCGGCCAGCATGTTGACCCGCGATTCGGCCGGATGGATGCGCTGCTGAAGTCCGTCGAAGTTGAGATGATCGTCGGTGGCCACGATCAACTCACCGTCGACCACGCAGCGTTCCGGCAGATTCCGGCGGATCGGATCGACCATCTCGGGGAAGTACCGCGTAAGCGGTCGTTCGTTACGGGAACCGAGAATGACCTCATCGCCGTCCCGGAAGACGATGCATCGGAAGCCGTCCCATTTTGGTTCGAAGATCAGATCGTCTCGCTCCGGGATTCCGGCGACCGCCTTGGCCAGCATCGGTTTGATCGGAGGTTGTACCGGAAGGTCCACAGGATCATGGTAACGAGACGTTGGGGAGACCGACCAACGACTACAACGAGATCAGGTAGCGGACCTCGACGATGGTCTGGTCACCGAAGTCCTGCTCCTTGCGAGCGCTGTCCTCGGTCCAGCCCTCACGCTCGTAGAAGCGACGGGCCCGAGGATTCTGGTCGACCACCCAGAGCGCGGCTCGGTGGTGGCCGTCACTGCGCAGCCGATCGAGGGCGGATAGGTGCAGCTTCGTGCTGACGCCGGTGCCGAGGGCCCCGGGATGACAGTTGATCATCCACAACTCGCCCGATGGGTCGTCATCGGTCGCCTTGTCCCGAAACGGGCCGACGGTTGCGATGGCCTCGATCTGGCCGTCGATTTCGCCAACCAGGCTCGACACCCCGTTGGTGGGCGATTCGAGATCGCGGCCCCAGACGCCGGTGAGTCGCTCGAGGTCGAGCCCCGCAAGGTAATCCTCCGGCACTACGCCGTTGTAGGCATGCTGCCAGGCGGCAATGTGGACCTCGGCCATCCTCGGAGCGTCATCCACCGCTGCCGGGCGAACGGATATGTCCATTGGTCCAGCCTTTCGCCAACCACACCCCTTGACGTAAACACTACTTCAAGATCTACGGTAGAGAAATGAGCGAGACCGAAGACCCAGCTGTTGTGACCGACCGAGCTGACGGCGCGTTCCAATCTGTCACTGAGACCGTGGCCCGGGTCGACGATCTCGCCGTCGGGACGATGAAGATGGCCAAGGTCGGGGACACCCCGGTTGCTCTGATTCGCACCGCCGATGGCGTCCACGCCATCGACAACGCCTGCCCTCACCAGGGCTACGGGCTGGTCACCGGGGCACTCGCTGATGGCATCGTCACCTGCCAATGGCACAACTGGAAGTTCGATGTCGTCACCGGGCGTTGCCTCATGGGCGAGGAGGACGTCGCCTGTCACAAGGTCGACATCGAGGACGGTGAGGTGTCGGTGACGGTCACCAAACCGTCGGCGGCCGAGCGTCGGCAGCGGCTCTGGCCCAGCCTCCGCCGGGGCCTCGAGCGGGACTACGTCGGCCAGATGGCTCGTGACACCGCCCGCTTGCTTGACGCCGGGGCCTCGCCGGTGGAGATCATGGCCGAGGCGTTGAAGATTGCCGCTCCCAAGGCTGACGACGGAATTGGCCACTCGATGGCGATGGCCGCCGACGCCTTGGCCATCGCCGAGGTTCGGACCGGCGACGATCGACTGCTGGCTCTAGTCCAGGGGCTGTCCGGCCTGGCCGAGACAACCCGTGACTATCCGATCAATCAGGTGCCGGGGGGCGACCCGTCCATCGATGTCGGCGCCGCTGCTGAGGCCGAGGATCTTCCGTCCGCCCTGAGCGGGCTGATGGGACGCCTGGAGCGGGGCGATGACCCAGGTGCCATTCGTTCCCTGTTCATCGACATCGTCTCCCAGCACCATCTCAGCTACGGCCACGGTGTCATCTACACCCAGAAGTCCTTTGAGCTGCTGGAGCGGACAGGATGGGAACTGGCTCCTCATCTGCTCCCGCACCTGCTCGCTCGGATCGTCAACTCCACACGCGAGGACACCCTGCCCTACATGCGCAAGGCGATGCGGGAGTTGACGGCGCTCGATCTGGGACGGCTGGTCGAGGTTGCTTCGGCGGCCGACGGCACACATGACCGCTCCGACGGAGGCCTCGAAGGCGATTCGGGCTGGGACGCCGACGCGTTCGCCAACATGCTCTTGCAGGCGCAGGCGGCGCCCATTGCGGCCGCAGCGGCGGCGATTGAAGCCGGAGCCGGTGTTGACGCCCTCCTCGATGCCGTTGTGCTTGCCGTGTCGGAGCGGTTGCTCCGCCACGATCTCCAAGTCGAGTTCGACATCAGGAGCTCTTCGGGTGGCTCGACATCACCCACGGGCTCACGACGGCCCGGGCGGCGCGCTGGTCGTGGCATCAACACCCGAGTCCGTCGGCTCTCCGCCTGGCCCTGTATGCGGTCTGGCTCGCTTTCGACACGGGCCGCAACGAGCGACAGCACCAGCGTACGGCGGCCCGGAGCCCGATGGAGGCCTGGCTCGGGGCCGACCCCCAAGTCGACTCGATCGGCGACGCCGTGCTCTGGCGGCGGCCCGATGATGCCGTCGCTGTCGCCTTGACCGAGGATCCCGACATCGTGTCTCAACAGCTGCTCGATGCGTCGCTGGCCGACCGGGCGGGCTCATTCATCGTGGTGGCCCACCTGGTCAAGACAGCCCAAGCCGCTGTTGAGGAGACACAGCGGGCCGGCGAAGGGGCTGACGGCCATCTGCCGCTCGCTGCCGCCGCCCGGTTCCTGGCCGCTCCCCGACTCGAGCGGTTCGTGGCCCGTAACGTGGCTGAGTCGGCCGACGTCGTTCGCACCGGTCACCCGCCCAAACGCTAGGTCCGGCTTGTGGGCGCGACCGGGCGCTCGCCGAACGCCGTTTCCAGGGCCTGGAAGACCCGACGGCGATAGGCGGCGGACGAGTAGTGGGTCTGAACCCAGCGGTGAGCCCTGTCGGCTCGTGCCTGGCTACTGGCCGGGTCCGCGAGGACGTCGGCGATGACCGTTCGCAGTCCGTTGAGGTCGCCCATCTCGTACCACGACACCAGGTCGCGATTGATCATCTCCTGGACCACCCCGGGGGAACGGGCCACCACCACAGGGCGGCCACAGGCCACTGCCTCGAACACGGTCGTCAGGCCGGCGGCGTAGCGATTGGGGAGCAGTGGCACCACCACGACGTCGGCTCCCTGATACAGGTCGCGCAGCTCGGGGAAGCTGAAGTATTGAACATGCATATAGTCGGGCAGCGGGTTTGGCATTGTGTAGCGGGTCTTCGAGGTCAGGTTTGGGGAGGCGAAACACACCTTGACGTCGACGCTCAGATCGTTGGTGGCGGCTGCCAGCAGCCCGTAGTCGCGGGCCTCGGCCCCGCAGCTGACCAACAGCGGTCGATCGTCCTCGAGATGAACGAGATCGATGTCGTGGTTCGCCTGCGATGCCGGTCTCGCTCGCTTTGCTGGTTCCGCCGGGTCGGGCCGGAAGAACTCGAAATCGGTGAGCCCGTTGATGGCCATGATCCCTGCTGCGAAGCGACCGAAACTCTTGGCCGCTATTTCGACCATGCCGTCGTGAGGTACGAGGATGAGCCAGCGGCTCCGGAGGAGCACCAGAAGCCATCCCATGAGTCGGACCCTCGGCCTCTGCACGTCGGTGACGGCGATTGCAAAGTTGACCTGCCGGGGCCCGAACAACGAACAAAGTAACGCCAGGGGGAGGCCCGAGTTGGCGCCGGTGGCGTACACGCCATCACCCGGTTCGAGCTCCCGTCGCACCCTTCGCGCCAGCTGCCAGAGCTGGGCATCGCTGTAGAGGAGGGCGGCGAATCGGTCGAACACCGATGGGCGATCCGACGTACCTGGTTCCACGGGGTGGTGGATGGCTCCATCGAGATGTCGCGAGAGTTCGCGCAGGAAGTGTCGCGGGGCGCGATCGGCCTGGACATCACGCTCGATGGCCTCGAAGTCGAAATAGGTGCTGGCCAGTAGATGCCAGGTCATCTGGATCTCCCTCACGTCACTGCCACGGTCCCCGGGCGATGGGGAGGCCAGTCAGTGCTGCTCCAGGAAATCTACACGGAATCGGCCGCTGGTCAGGGCCCTTTGGGTGAGATTCAATGGTGGATTCCAGGCGATCGTCGTATTCTCGTGTCCATGGCTGAATCCAGTGGTTCCGAGGCTCGGACCAACGCCACCAACTACGAGGTCCTGGATGACTTCGAACGGTTCAGCCAGGTCGATGACGTTTTCTCCCGTTCCTTCTGGGACGCCGACATCCAGTCCGAGAAGGCGGCACGGTTCTACGCCACCTATCGCCGGCCGCTTGATCAGTGGCGGCGGGCCCACGGGTTCACGCAGCGGGACTATGCGCTGCGCAACGCGTCATGGCATGTGAGCGACGTCTTCACCGAAATGTACGAGGAGAGCCACGGCCGCCGGGACGGATTCATCGATCCGCTGTCGATGCTGCGCGATGGTGCCGAGGTTGAGCTTCCTCCGGAATCGCCAGAGTCCGGGGCGGCTGACATCAAGTTGGTTGGCAGGACGTTCGGCGCCGATCTGGTCGGGATAACCGCCTACGACGAGCGCTGGGTCTACACCGAGCGCTACAACCACCGGACCGGCGGGTCCAAACCAAACGATCTCGGCCGGGCACTGACGTCGATCATCGTGATCGGCCAGTCGATGGACCACGATCTGATTCGAACCGCTCCCTCCGCCTTGGCCGGTACAGCGACCGGGTTGGGATACTCCCAAGACGCTGCCGTGCTGCTCGGCGTTGCCCAGTACATCCGTAACCTCGGCTACCAGGCGGTGCCGTCGATGAACGACTCCGCACTGGCCATTCCGCTGGCTCTGGCCGCCGGACTCGGTGAGTACGGCCGCCATGGCATGGTCATCACCAAGGAGTTCGGACCTCGCCTTCGGTTCGGCAAGATCTTCACCGACATGCCGCTGGCCCACGACCAGCCGATCAGTTTCGGGGTCGACGAGTTCTGTCAGCAATGCGATCGATGCGCCGACGCCTGCCCGGCTCGGGCCATCCCCCACGGTGGACCGGTGCCGGTCGCCTTGAACCGATCGGGGATAAAGGGGGTGCGCAAATGGTCGGTCGACGGTGAAGCCTGCTTCGGTTACTGGTCGAAGATCAACACCGACTGTGCCATCTGTGTCCGCGTCTGCCCCTACAACCGTGACTACTCGAAGCTCAGGAATCGATGGTGGCAGCGCCTGGCCGGAACCCGGTTCCGAGGCCTGGCCCTGAGACTGCACGATCGGTTCGATGGTGGTGTCCGGCTCAAACCGAACGCGTGGTGGCGGGGGCCGGCCAACGGTGACGAGAGCGACAGCGGGGCGGGTGATATTCAAGATCGACTATCGGCGGCCGCAGCTAGGCTGCAGGAGTGACGATGATTGAGGCCGAGGGCTTGTCCAAGCGCTTCGGCGAGACCCTGGCGCTTGATGGACTTGATCTGGGCGTTCGCGAGGGCCAGGTTTTCGGATTGCTCGGCCCGAACGGCGCAGGCAAGACGACCGCGGTGCGGGTGCTCACCACCCTGCTCAAACCTGACGAAGGCCGGGCCGTCATCGATGGAATTGACGTGCTGGCCGAACCGGCCCGCATCCGGGCCCGCATCGGCGTTACCGGGCAGTACGCCGCGGTGGACGAGGGCTTGACCGGCCGGGA
>Ga0224508_10004706_pt1 | contig 11083 bp, 8 predicted proteins | sample SF_Jan12_sed_USG_4_FD_170157 | JGI IMG/M metagenome (GOLD analysis project Ga0224508, IMG submission 170157) | Sediment microbial communities from San Francisco Bay, California, United States - SF_Jan12_sed_USGS_21 | ecosystem: Environmental > Aquatic > Marine > Sediment | place: USA: California...
CGTGCCAGGCCATTTTGCGCATCAGGTACGCGTTGGGCGCGGCACCGATCCCGATCGTATGCAAGCGGGTATCGCCCAGCCTCCCCGCGATCGCGCGCAACACCTCCTGTTCGTTGGCCACCGCGCCATCCGTGAGGAAGATTACGCGGGAGGCGTAACCGTTCGATCCCTCACCGACGAGATCCATCGCCCGGGCGAGGGCGGGGTAGATCGCAGTTCCACCTGTGGCTTCTAGCGCGGCGACCCAGTTCTTGGCGCGCTCGAGGGACGCTGGGCCGGCGGTCTCGAACCCCGGAGCATAGGCCACCGACTCCCCGTTGAATCTCAGGATGTTGAAACGGTCATCCGGACGCAATCGATCGAGCGCGTGAGTCAGCGCCTGACGCGCCTGCGTGATCGACGCTCCGCTCATTGAACTCGAGACGTCGATCACGAACAGGGTTTCGGTCGGCATCCCGGCACCCTGCAGACTGCCGGTGGCGGGAGGGATCAGCATGATCAGGGCGTAACGTTCGTCCCCACGCGTTTCGGTGAACGACATGATTTGCGGTTGCTCAGATTGTGATGTCTTCCACGTCACGATGAAGTCGCGATCCGTGGCGATGTTTTCGTTCGCCGGCATCAACCGAATGCGCTCCCCCCGAGATGTTCGTTTCATCGAATGGAAAGGCGTCCTGATCTCGTCAAATCCCAAACCTCCATCGAGTTCGACCCTTACGAGTGCGCGCGGCCGCGCCTCAACGTTCGATTGCGGCAACCCCTGGTGGCCCGCGGGAACGAAACGCGGTGTTATCTTGAGAGGAAATCGGGCCCGGTACTCGTCTCCCACACGCGTGGCCTTCTGTACAAAGCGGAGTTCTACTTCGATCGATTCTCCGGGCGCGATGTTGGCGGCGGACGTGCGGAAGAGATTGGGTCGATGCTGCACCACCAGCGCGGCCTTGCGGCCGTCTTCCTTGGCTTCCGTGTAGATCCGTCGGGCCTGTTCCTTCTCGTGAACCTCGGCCACAATGCGGCGGTCGCCGATGCGCATTTCCATCGAGTACACCGCGGCATCTTCCGGAAGTGGGAAAACGTACAGTGTCTCGATCGTTTCCCCGCTCGAGTTTTCGAACCGCTGGGTCAATTTCCCATCGATCACGACACCACTGACTCGCAGGTCGACAGCCACGTGTGTCATCGGGAGTGGAATCGCACCGCGGTCGGACATCCAGAGCAAGTCGCCGCTGGTCACCTGGTTGGGGTCGATCACGGAGGGGTGGGCGGTCTGGGCCGGCGAGGTTTCGCCGAGCAGCATCCAGAAGACGAGAACGCAACTGATTGAGATTATCCGTTTCACCGATTCCTCCTCCGCCGGCCCCGCGGCTGTATTCCCGGATCGCACGAAACGTGCCACGCTGATTCCCCGGAATTTCGGCTCAACCGTCCCCGGCGGCGTGGCCCACCAACCACGCACCTGTGTCTGTCTGGCCCGGACGTGTGGGCGGGCGGCGCGTCTCGATTGCGGGAGAGGCCGTTATGACGTCACGGATCGGGGAGTCTCTTGACCGGGTCACCGAGGGGGATCGAGCGCCTGTGACCGGGCTATGCGGGTTAACCCATTCCCGCAAGAACCAACGTGACCTTGCCGATCTTCGGAGCGTGGCCGCCGATGCGGAGCAAGGTCTTGGAATTCGCCTCGACCCAAAGTTCGGTCTCACCCTTCATGTTCATGAAACCCTCGGCGAGTTCCGAATCCTCAGGAACGACCTGAAGGCGCATTTCTCGAACGACGGTTTTTTGCTTCTGGTTCCCGGGGAGGGTCCGGTACTGCAACGGGGCCGCGCGAACCTCGGAAACGCGAATGCGGTAAGCCGTCGGGCCGTGCGAGGTGGCGACGTGAACCACCAACTCGTCACCGACGTTCGTCAGGTCGGTGTTGCGTAGGTGCAGGATCATGCCGTAATGGTCGTAAACCGGGAGACGCTGACCGTCGGAATCCACCGGATAGGCGAAGTGATCGCTTGACCTTATCGGCCATTCGGAGAGCGGAGCTGTTCGTTTCTTCGGGTCCGGCCTCAACCGCTCGAAGCGATAACCCTCTTTCTCGAACGTGAAGCGCCGCGCCCGTTTGGAGTTGTAGCTCACGTAGTTCCGGGGCAATCCGGTGGCGGTATCCATTTCGGTGCGGGTCCGAGTCGTGCCGACTCGCGCTCCGAAAAACCTGGCCGTCGTTTCGGTTTCCAGCGTGGTCCGTTCCTTTCCCGGCGTGAGGTGCATCCAGACCCGGCCCGAGAGAAACGGAACCGATTTGGCTTTGAGCCGGATCGATTTCCAGCGGTGCCACGGGCTGTTCCCGCTCTCCCGCGGCTGTGGCGAAATCGGTGCCGAACAGAGAAGTACGACGAGAAGAGCGCTAAGATGAAGCCGGCGACTCAAGACGCCGTGGAGGTTCGTGTTTCGCATGTCGAGTCCAATCCTTACCATGATACCCGGTCCCACGCCGGTGCACGAACGCGTGCTCAAAGCGTTGGCCCGTCCGACCGTGTCCCATCAATTCCCAGCCTTCGTCGAAGCTTATCGCGAGTGCCTTGACCGGTGGCGGCGGATCGGGCGGAGTGATTCCGCGAAACCGTTCATCGTTTCGGGTAGTGGGACATTCGCGATGGAGATGGCGTTGGTCAACCTGGTAGCGCCCGGCGAACGGCTGCTTATCGTGTCCCACGGGTTCTTCGGCGATCGCTGGGGGCAGATAGCAGCGGCGTTCGACATCGAGTGCGACTGGCTACGTTCCGAATGGGGCCAGGCCGTTTCCGCCGAGGAACTGGCCGGCCGACTCGAGCGCAGCAACTACGCCGCCGTCGCGTTCACCCATGTCGACACATCGACGGGCACCGCGGCGCCTATCGCGGACTATGCGGCCGTGCTCGCCGGACGCGAGGAGCGCCTGATCCTCGACGGGGTCTGCGCGACCGCCGGTCTTGATGAACGCTTCGACGACTGGGGCATCGACGTCCTGCTCACGGGCGCACAGAAGGCGTTTGGCGCGCCACCCGGCGTGGCCATCTTGCTGGTCTCTCAGCGCGCGATGAAGACTCGCCGCGGGCGGGATTCCATCCCGGCGTTCAACGCCGATTGGCTCCGCTGGCTGCCCATCATGGAAGATCCCTCGAAGTACTTCTCGACCCCACCGGTGAACCAGATTGTGGCGCTTAACGAGGCCATGGGGATCGTGCTCGACGAGGGTCTCGACGAGCGGGTCGAGCGACATCGGGGTCTGGCGGTTTCGCTCCGAGAAGGTCTTGCCGATCTGGGGCTCGCGCTGTTCACGGATCCAACCTGCCGTGCCGACACGCTCTCGGTCGTGCTTCATCGCGAAGGAACCGACGACGCGGAATTTCGAGCAAGGATGGCCTCCGAGGGTGTCGTCGTCGCCGGCGCTTTGGGTTCGATCGCGGGGACGGCATTCCGCGTCGGTCACATGGGCAACATCGGCACGACCGAGATCGAGCGTACGCTGGAGGCGATCCGGATCGCGCTGTAGGGGGTCGTCTTGGACCGAAATGCGTCAGCCGGGTCGGCATTGGAGTCTCGCGGTCCGCTGTGGGCGGGACTGGCCGCGGCGGCAGCGGCGATTCCGTCTCTGAGGTTGCCGTTCCTTTCCGACGATTGGGCCCATGTCATCTCGGCAAGTGAGGGCATGGCTCTGTCCACGCCGTTCGGCTACTTCCGCCCGTTGTGCGCGATCACTTACTGGATCGACTGGCACATCTGGGGGGCGACGCCGGCGGGATTCCGATTCACCGGTCTGGTCCTTGCGGCGCTTGTTGCCGCCCTTGTCGTGGTCGTGACCCGCCGTTACACCGGGGACGCGGCACTCGCCGGTTTGGCGGGCTTGTTATTCAGCCTCCATCCCTACCATGTCGGTGCGATCGCCTGGGTTGCGGCGCGTTCCGATCTTCTGTCCGCGTTGCTGATGCTGGTTGCGGCGTGGTCTTTTGACCGTTGGAGCGACCGACCTCGAGCGTTGCCCTTCGCCGCGATTCTGCTCTATGAGGCGGCCCTGCTGGCCAAGGAAAGCTCCGTCGTACTCGTGGCGTTCCTGTTCGTCGTCGCGCTATTCGACCGGAAACGGCGGTTCAGGGGAATGATCTGGGTACGGGCGTTCCTGCCGTTGACCGTCGTGAGCCTGCTGCATTTCACGGTTCTTCGCGCGGCGGTTCTCGGAGGCACGGAACTCCGCCAGCTCAATTCGATCGGCGCCTGGCGTGGGAACCTGTTCTCCTACGGAGCGTCGTCGGTGGTTCCTTTGCCGTCCGAAATGTTCCAGGAGCGGTCGTGGCTCTGGGGCGGCGTGGCCATGATCGTCGCCCTGACGTTGCTCGCCGCTGCACGACTGCGCAAGGGCAAACTCCCAGGAGTGATCTGGCCAACCGCCGTGGCCTTCACGGTGTTGCTGGGACCGTCGCTGATCGCTTTCGTTCAGCGTTACTACTATCTGCCGAGCGCGGCGGCAGCGCTGGCGTTGGCAGCGCTGCTGCGTGCCGCGGGGATTCGCGTCGGCGGTTGGATAGCGGGGACTCTCGCGGTCGTCTGGATCGGGACGGCGGTGGCTCTGTGGTCGGCCTGGTTCGACGCCGGCACGGCCAGCCGGCAGTTGATCGCCCGTCTGGTCGAGATCAGCAAGACAGGGGACGTCGAGACCATCGTTATCGCGGGTTCGCCACACCGTGTCCACGGCGTCCCGGTGACGGGTGCGTTCGAGCGCATCGTGCCGTTTCTCGGCGGGCGGCAAGTCAGTATTCGAACTGCAGCGGAGTTCGACTACCCGACACCCGGTGATGACGCTTTGGCCAAGCCCTTGGAGCAAGCGTTAGCGGCCGGATCGGAGCCGATCGACCTGGAGTTGGTCGTGGAACGTGGACGTTACTCGCGCTACGTCTGGCCACGGATCGACGAGGGCGATACCCGCATCCTCGAAGACGGCGTGAGTCTCCGGCGCGATGGCCGGGACCGCCTACGGGTTCGCATAACGCCACGGGCGGGCTTGCGGGCATACGTGTGGTCCGGCGGGGATATCACTCCAATCCACAGGCTCCCGCTCTGAGTGGGAGATCACCCGGCAGGCACCGCGGAGACGATGGCCCACCGACGCACCAGCGCGACACCGCAGACCATCAACCCGGCGACAAAACCAATCCACAGACCCAACGCCCCGTGGGCGAACGTGAAACACAACACGTAACCGATCGGTAGAGCGATCAGCCAGTACCCGATGAAATTCCAGAACAGTGGGGAGCGCGTATCCCCAAGACCGCGCAGGGCGCCGATCGCCGCGACCTGCATCCCGTCAAACAGCTGGAACACCGCGGCCGCGGCGAACAGCGGCACCCCGATCGTCACGGCACGCGGACTTGCTTCCCAAAGGGACATGAGGAACCGGGGGAACACAACGAACCCCGCCGCCATGAGCGACATGAAGGCCGCGGACAGGCCGATCCCCATCCAACCGACACGTCGTGCGGCGGCGGGATCGCCGCCACCGAGTTTGTGGCCGACCCGCACTGCCGTTGCTTGCGAGATGCCCAACGGCACCATGTAGGTCGTGCTGGCGACGCTGATCGCGATCTGGTGCGCGGCCAGCGCCGCCGGTTCCAAGCGTCCGGCCAGGACGGTGGCTAGGCAGAAGACGCCGATCTCCAGCAGTAACTGGAAAGCGGCGGGGATTCCGAGGTTGAGCAGACGAAGTGTCAATGCTCGATCGATGGCCGCGCTGAACCGAGTCGGCAGATCGAGTCGCGCCGCGTGCGACCATGCGGCGACCCCGAGGAATATCGCCATGTAGGAAGCCGCAAAGACGGTCGCCCAACCTGCGCCGCGCACACCCATCCGGGGCGCACCCAGGTTTCCGAAGATCAACAACCAGTTGACCAGGACGTTGACGGCGTTCGCGGTGATCAACGCGACCATCACCGGCACCACACGGTCCATCGCCTGGAGGTAGCGACGTAGAGCGGCGTACACGTAAATCGGGAGCGCGGCCCAACTCATCGTCTTCGTGTACAACACGGTTTGCTCCAGCACCTCGGGTGTGAGTCCGAAATCGGCGAGCCGACTGCTGAGGCCTCGAATCAACAGCGTGAGGGGGATCGAGATGGCCACGGAGAGCAATATTCCGTGCCACAACGCGGAACGGCAGCGCTCCAAGCGACCCGCACCGTGGGCGTTGGAAATGACCGTATCCAGACCCAGCAGTAACCCGACCCCGAACACGCCGACTCCCCAGAACACGGCCCGCCCGACGCCGACCGCTCCGATGGCAGAATCGCCCAACCGGCCGACCATGACGGTGTCGACGACGCCCATCGCGATCCAACCGAGTTCGGCAACGACCACGGGCGCCGCGAGGGACACCAGGGATGCGAGTTCTTGACGGGGCGGGCGCAGCATCGGCTCTCCAGGCAGTCCCCCCCGGGCTGCTAGCGAACCTTCGGTGTCATCGAATCAGAAACCGACCGACGTTACGAGGTTCGATTCGACGAGAATGTCTTCGAGTTCGGCGTAGAGTCGACGGATGTTCCTCGGGTTGCGCCCCAGATCACCAATCCCCAATCTCGCGGCCGAGTGGGTTTCGATCGTTTGCTCGCGGCCGCTTCTTTCGATGCGGACGGTGACATCGTCCTTGATGCGCAGCAGGCGGTGCGTCCTGACGAACTTGAGGACCCGCGTATCGCCATCGGCCGCCTCTCCGGTGAACTTCAAATTCTTGATGCGATTGCCGGCCCACTGCACCGCGTCGGACCATTCGGCAAGCGAGACGCGACCCGGGTGGCCCGGTGGCATGTCGAGCAGGCCCGCGACATGACGGTTGGCCGGTTCGAAGCGCTGCGTCGCTTCGTGTTGAACCCAATCGCGGCCCCAATCGTCGATCCCCAGGAGCACATAGACAAGTAGGATCGTCGCCCAAATACCGACCGTTTTGAGCCGTTTTCGGATCTTTGGGTCTTTCCAGTTCACGGTTTCTCCGATTCGTGCGTTCGCCGCGTCCCCCTGACGCATCGACCCCATGGTAGGCAAGTTCGACCGTTTCGCGCCACTTTTCGGGTTTTCTTGGTGTTGTGCGCGGTTCTCCCGGATCCGCATGTGTAGCGGCTTGACCGCAAGCCATCGGTGGGGTTACCGTTTCTTGTCCTTATCGAGGGGTTAAAAATAGGAGGGTGACGATGCGTAACCTGTTCAAATGGGCTCTGGTGACAGTGCTCTTTATGGCTCTGGTGGCCGCTCCGGCACTGGCCAAGAAAAAGCCGATCGAGCGCACTGTTATCGAGGGCGTGACCTTGGCCGAGGTCAAGACCGGTTCGCAGTTCCCACCCTATTATCCGGCGACCGCGCGTACGACCAACTATTACGCCGAGGTAGTCGTGTCGCTGCAGGTCAATCAAGACGGCAAGGTCGGTGAAGTCGAAGTGATCCAAGCCAGTGTCGAGGATGTGGGCTTCGAACAGTCCGCCACCGACGCCGTGAAGCATTGGCGCTTCCATCCCGCGCTCCGCGATGGCCAAGCGATCGAAACCGCAACGCTGGTTCGATTGACCTTTGCGCCGCCGAGCCTCAAGTACCCCGAAGGCTACGTGTATACGGACACCTCACCGCAAGAGTATGGCGTGACGCTCTTGAGAGACCTCTTGGGCAACGATGCGAGCGAGTTGAAGCGAAACTATTCCAGGGCGTCTTTCCTGAACGAATTCTTGGGTGGACCCGCGGATGGGGCGAAGGGCAACCGCCTGACGAATCACTCGAACCGCGAGAGGCTGAAGGCCCTTGAAATTCCGCCTTGCCCGGATCGAAGACCGGGGTGCATCTACGACCGTTCGCTCCTGGACCAGTTCGGCGGCGGTGGCAGCGACGTCATTCACAGGCCTGTGCCCGACTCTTCGCGTAACACGCAGGGGACTAGCCGGCCGACCAATCTCCGCCCCGGAGGTCGTCGCTAAGTTCCGATCCTTCTTGTCTTCATGATGGGCTGCAGCGCTCGAACGTTGCAGCCCATTTCTCTTGTCAGGAGTAGTTGAACGCCACCGCCACGACCAGGGCGATCGAACCGGCAATCCAAACCTTGATCATGAACGGCAGGATGAACCGTAGCCAGCGTTCATAGGGGATCTTTGCCATCGTCAGGATACCGATCAACACCGGGTTGGTCGGGACGAGGATATTGGTGAATCCGTCGCCGAACTGATAGGCCAGCACGGCGATCTGTCTCGACACGCCGACCAGATCCGAAAGCGGGGCCATCAACGGCATCGTGATGTACGCCTGACCGCTTCCCGAAGGTACGAAAAAGTTGAACGCGGACTGCACCGCAAACATCCCGACCGCCGCGCCGTAGGCGCCCACGCTCTGGAGCGGGCCGGCGATCCCGTGAATGATCGTGTCGATGATCTGACCTTCGTCGAGAACGACCTGGATCGTCCGAGCGAAACCGATCAGCAGCGCCGTCGTCGTTAGTTCTGCCGCACCGCTGCAGAATTCCCTGGCTGTGCGGTCAATCCCGAGGCGAGATATCAATCCGAGAACCATCGTCAAGCCCACGAACAGGGCGCCCATCTCGACCAGGTACCAACCCTTGGCCTTGAGTCCCCAGATCAGTACGGCGAGCGCCAATCCGATGGATGTCAGGACGGCAATGTGAACTCCGGTGAGTGGAGTCTGCGCGGTCTCCTTATGCGTTTCATCGGGTTCGATATCGGCTACCAGACTCTTACTCGGATCCTGCTTGACCTTGTTCGCGTAGCGCAGCACGTGGTGTAAGCCGATGGCAAGAAACACGGCCCAAAGCACCAGGCGATAGCCCATTCCCGAGGTCTCCTCGAGCCCGGCAACGTTCTGCGCGATGATGAGCGTGAACGGGTTCATGAGGGCCACGCCGTAACCGGTAGCGTATCCGACACAAAGGATTCCGACGGCGGTAATCGAGTCGTAACCGAGTACGATGCACAGGGCCAGAAGCATCGGAACGAACGGAAGGTACTCCTCGGCCATGCCGATCGTGCTGGAGCCGAACGAAAAGACGAACATCCCGCCGACGATCAGGAGGGAAGGCGTGTCTCCGAACCGTCGCAGCAACGCACCGATCAGCGCATCCGCGGCGCCGGTGGCGCGAAACACTCCAAACGCGCCGCCGATAAGAAAAACGAAGAAGATGATGCCCTCGGCTTCCTTGAAACCCTCCGGGACCGCCGTCAACGCGGCCCAGGGGGCCAGGTTATGAGGCTCCTCAAGTGTCTCGTAGGTGCCGGGGACGATCTTGTATTTGTGATCGTCGATGGCTTCGTGTTCGAACTGACCCTGGGGGAGCACATAGGTCATGACCTGAGCCACCAGGATCATGCCGAAGATCAGGGCAAGAGTGTGCGGCACGCGGAACTTAGAACGTGACATCGACTTGGGACCCTCCGGGATCGTAAGGACGCGGGAGTATAGCTCAAATTCTCCAACACGTTATGATTGCGTCCGCAGAAGGAGACCCGCCAAGATGAACCGACGCGTCGCCGTGGTCACGACCTCGCGGGCCGACTACAGCCACCTCTACTGGGTCCTGCGCGACCTGGAGGCGCATCCCTCGATCGACCTGAAGTTAATCGCTGGCGGAGCGCACTTGACTCAGGAGTTCGGGGCCGCGGCCGACGAGATCGAGTCCGACGGATTCAAGATCGACCAGCGGGTCGAATGCCTGCTCAGCTCGGACACCGATGTGGGGATGGCCAAGACGATCGGCGTCGCGACACTGGGACTGGCCGACGCCTTGGGGCGACTACGCCCCGATCTGCTGTTGTTGATCGCCGACCGCTACGAGATGCTGGCGCCGGCTTCCGTCGCGCTGGCGCTGCGCATCCCGATCGCGCACATCGAAGGCGGTGAAGTCTCGGAAGGTGCGATCGACGACGCCGTGCGCAACGCGCTGACCAAAATGAGCCACCTACACTTCACACCGACCGAGAACTCGAGGCGCCGCGTTGTAGCCATGGGCGAGGAGCCCTGGAGGGTCCAGCGCACGGGAGCGCCGTCGCTGGATCACCTGGTGCGAAACACGATGATCGAGCGATCCGAACTGCAAACAGAACTCGGTGTCGTGCTCGAGGACGCTCCCACCGTCGTGGCCTACCACCCCGTAACACTCGCACAGGACACGTTGCATGAGGTCGACGCGCTGTTTGGTGCGCTCGAACGGCATTCCGGCCAGGTTCTGTTTTGTTTCCCCAACGCCGATGCCGGGAGTCGGGAACTGTCCCGGCGCGCGCGTACGTTTTGCGACGCCCGCGCGGGCGCCCGCATGTTCGTCAACCTGAACCCGCTACACTACTGGAGCCTGCTTCACTGCGCGTCGACGATGCTCGGAAACTCGTCGAGCGGCATCATGGAGAGCCCATCGCTCGCGTTGCCGTGTGTGAACATCGGATTCCGGCAGCAAGGCCGCGAGCGCGCCGCCAACATCATCGACGTCGAAGCCGAGGAAGAGGCGATCGTGAGCGCGCTGGAACACGCTCGGAGTGAGGAGTTCAAGCGCTCGCTCGCCGGGATGACCAACCCGTATGGTGAGGGAAACGCGGCGAGTCGTATCGTGGAGACGATCGCCGCGACCGAGCTGGGTGAGAAGTTGCTGATCAAACGGGCGGTGCCGATCTAGTCCCGCGTCTTGCGCAGAACTCGCCCGTTCGCGCCTGGGAGGTAGCGCCCCTCGTAGACCGTCCAGCGCCCGCCGATCATGACCGCTCCGATCCCCGTTGCAAACTCACGCGGCGAGTTCCAGTCGGCTTCGTCCGCGATCGTCCGGGGATCGAACACGACGAGATCGGCGATCGCGCCGACGACGATCCCACCGACTTCCGGGATGCCCACGATCGACGCCGGATAGGCCGTCATCCGATGGATCATCTCAGCTTCGAGCATCAAATCGTGTTCGCGATTCAGCCGAAGTGCGCGCGGGAACGCCCCCGCGTGGGCCGGATGCGGGGCGCCTCTTCCATAGTCTTCGGCATCGCTGACCACCGCCGCGGCCGGGTGGGACAGGATTTGGAGCAAGCCCTGACGCCGATCCGAGTCG
>Ga0224508_10004707_pt1 | contig 11080 bp, 12 predicted proteins | sample SF_Jan12_sed_USG_4_FD_170157 | JGI IMG/M metagenome (GOLD analysis project Ga0224508, IMG submission 170157) | Sediment microbial communities from San Francisco Bay, California, United States - SF_Jan12_sed_USGS_21 | ecosystem: Environmental > Aquatic > Marine > Sediment | place: USA...
GCGGTCCCTGTCGAGTCGATCCAGCCATCGTCCTGGAGCGAGTGATCGAGGTACGGCCGCTCCGATAGGACTCCGCGCCACAGCTCATCGACGACACGAGCATCCCGCGCACTGAGGCCCTCGTCAGCGAGAACAGCGACATGGACGTCGGATCGCAGATAGCGCAACATCGTGAGGCGATGATGCAGGCGGTACGGATCGCCACATCTGGGCTCATTCAGTCGCACGAGCGGTCCGAACAGGGGGAGGCCGGCTTCAACTGCTCTCGCTGCGATGACTGCAGATCCAGCCGATCCGAGCAGCGCCGCAACCGTGTCGGTGTCGCTTCCCCACAAATCGTCGAGAATGCCCACCTGCAGATCCGTGAAAGCGTGGGCGAAGCGGCTGGAGCCAACGCTCGGGGCAAGGCTGTCGTCGCTCAGAACCAGCGTGCCGGTAGCGGTCAGCGCGGCCAGCAGGCCCGCAACAGTCGGAGCCGGCATGAACCTGCCGAACGCCTCGAATACGGCGACCGGCACCGGACCTTCCAGCAAGAAGGGACGCACGTCGATCATCAGCGCCGGACCCGGGACCCCGGTCTCGAAGAGGACCTGGCTGAACGCATCCCGATGCTCGACGGTGGACCGCTATGACGAGCCGGTCGACGTGGGGAGCGATTGCGGCTGCTGCTTCGCTCAACGCCATGACGCGATGGTCCGGCCATCAACGGGATCGAAGACATGGCCCGCGACCACGTCAAGCCACACCACGTCGCCCCTACCGACGGCAACATGTTTGCTCCGGACGTGAACCAGGTCGCCACCAAGGCGGCACTCGACCAACTCGAAGGGTCCGTGAAGGCTGACAGCTTCGACGGTTGCGCGTGCCCCGGAGTCGGAGAGGGCTAGATGCTCGGGCCGGAACCCGACAGCCACGTCGATCCCCGCATACGGCCTGAGTGCCGGCGCCCACGCCCTTACCCGGAACGCGTCGTGCTCCAGCCAAGAGCCGCCGTCGTCAGTGGTCACCGCAGCGGCCACGATGTCCAGGTCACCAGTGAGCTCGGCAACGGTCCGCGATACCGGCTCTGCGTACACGTCAGTCGGCGCACCGAGCTGGACGAGCCTGCCGTCCACCAGCACTCCGAGCCGATCCGCAACGGCCATGGCCTCCAAGGGATCATTCGTCACGTACAACGTGGTGACTCCGTAGCCCCGTTGGACCATGCGCAACTCCGATCGCATTTCGAGCCGTAACCGGCTGTCGAGCCGTGCAAGAGGTTCATCCATGAGGAAGAGATCGGGCGCCCGGACGAGTGCGCGGGCGATTTGAACGAGCTGCTGGTGGCCCGCCGACAGCTCGCGCGGGTTGCGATCGAGCATCTCGGTGAGATGGAGCGCCCTGCCCTCGGCGAGAACGCGCTCCGAGATCTCGGCCGCAGAGCGGTGCTGCATCTCGAGGGGGAAGCTGACGTTCCGCGCAACGTCCCTCAGGGGGTACAAGACGCTGTTCTGGAACACCATGGCAACATTGCGGTCGCTGATGTCGCCCTCGACCAATCGCCCCCCGAGGCGGACTTCACCGGCATCCGGGACGTCGAGACCCGCAGCTACCCGCAACAACGTCGTCTTCCCCGAACCCGATGCGCCAACGAGCGCAACCAGCTCTCCGTTGGCTACCGAGAGGTCGACGCCGTCGAGAATCCGGCGGCCGTCTTTGGAAAGCTCGACGCCGGTCAGCTCGAGAGTTGCCATGCGATCACCCGGGCCGATCGTACCGCCGGGTCACCCCGTGCGTCCCAGCGCTTCGGCCAAAGCCCGGATAGCCATCGCACGGTGCGAGATTTGGTTCTTCACACCAGGAGGCAACTCGGCGAGGGTTGTGCCATCGACTTCGAAGACCGGGTCGTAGCCGAAGCCGCCCCAGCCCCTGGGTGCCGTCGTGATGCAACCTTCGAGCACGCCCTCAACCACGAGCTCCTCGCCGCCTTCGTCGACGACGGCCACCGCCGTCCGGAAACGGGCCTCGCGGTCCTCCCGACCCTCGAGCTCGGACAGCAGCTTGGCGACGTTGTCGGCGTACGTGGCAGCCGGACCCGCGTAGCGCGCCGTGCGGACCCCGGGAGCACCTCCCAAGCAGGCGACCTCGAGGCCGGTGTCGTCGGCCAGCGCCGCAACGCCCGTCGCCGCCCGCACTGCGTGCGCTTTCAACAGGGCATTCCCACGCAGCGTCGGCTGCGTTTCGGCAACGGGTGGCCAGCTCAGACCGCGCACGACGGCGATCGGTGTCGGGAGACCGGCGAGGACCGCATCGATCTCGGCGATCTTGTCGGCGTTCTGCGAGGCCACGACGATGCGGCGAAGGTCCATCAGCTCTGGCGGGCCCCAGCCTGGAAGTTGACCAGCTCAGTGATTCCCTTAGTAGCTGCATCGAGCATCGCGTCCAGCCCGGCGCGCGGGAACGGTTGCCGTTCTGCCGTCCCTTGGATCTCCACGAGACGACCATCTCCGCTCATCACCACGTTGCAGTCGACATCGACGCTGATGTCCTCTTCATACGTCAGGTCGAGAAGGGCCGCTCCCCCAAGCAGGCCGACCGAGACGGCTGCGACATGGTCAACCATCGGCGATGCGGCGAGCTTGCCATCGGCGACCCGTGCGTCGAATGCGTCCGCCAGGGCGACCCAGGCACCTGTGATCGAAGCGGTACGGGTTCCGCCGTCAGCCTGGAGCACGTCACAGTCGATCCGCGCCGTGAGCTCCGGCATCGCACTCATGTCGACCGCAGCCCGCAACGACCGCCCGATCAGGCGTTGGATCTCCTTCACCCGTCCTCCGCTCTGCGATCTGCGCGCGATCCGCTCAGTGCCCGATCCGGGCAGCATCGAGTACTCAGCCGTCACCCAGCCCTCGCCAGACTGGCGCATCCAAGGCGGCACGTCTTCGTCGAAGGAAACCGTGCACAAGACCCGAGTCCTTCCCATGCTGACGAGGACCGACCCAGGCGTCATCTCCGTGAAGCCCCGCTGGAATGTCACCGGACGGAGCTCGTCGGCGCCCCGACTTCCCCGCATCGATCCATCACCCATTCGTCGGCTCCTCTCCTGTACCCGGGCATCGCACATGCTCGAGCATCACACGTTCACGCGCAGCCCCGTACTCGCCGCCGTGACGGGCCCTCCGAAGGTCGTCTCCGCCGCAGCGACGACGTCGGCTTCCCGCAGCGTAGGCGCCAGGTGTGTCAGGATCAGGCGGCCTGCGTGGGACTCAGCGGCTATGGCACCCGCTTCGGAGCCCGACAGGTGATAGGGATACTCCGCCGTCTCGCGGGGCTCACCCAAACCGGCTTCACAGAGCACCACGTCGGCGCCACTAGCAAGACGCGGGAATCCGCCGCCGAGGCCAGTGTCAGCGGAATAAGCGAGCGACCGCCCGCCGGATTCGAAACGGACCCCGATCGTCGGCACGGAGTGGGCCGTCTCGGCGAACGCCAGCGTCACATCGCCGATCGAGAGCACATCGCCGTCCGAGACTTCCGTCGGCGCAACAGCGGCGAAGAATCCATCGCCCGGACCCGCATCGAGGAACGACGCAAGCCGGTCTGGCGCTCCCGGCGGAACGAAGAGCGGCGTCGGTGCGGTGACACCCACCCGGTAGGCCGCATAATGGACATATCCGAAAAGGTCGGCGCAGTGGTCGGCGTGAAGGTGGCTGACGATGATCGCATCGACTGCTGCGGGGTCCATCCACTTGGTGAGCGCCATGAACGTGCCGGTTCCCGCATCGAGCCATATCGCGGTTGATGGCGATCTCACCAGGTACCCCGATGCCGGTCCTTTTGGATCTGGGCCGCTTCCACAGCATCCGAGCACTACGAGCTCGAGACTCATGCGTTCCATCCGAGCACTGCGCTGCCGAGCGAGATGAGCCCCACCCACGCCACGCCAACCCCCACGGCCCAGAGGAGCGGCGAGTACATCTTGTCCCTCCAATTGCGCAGCGAGGCGACCACGCCGACCAGCCACAGCGTTGCGAGCAGGCCGACCGCCCACCATGGCGCGACGAGGCCCGATGCAAGGACGAGAATGCCCATGACCAGGAGCAGCGCCGCCCCGACAAGGGCATACAGCGCATGACGAGGGGTCAACTCCGGCTCGGCGCTCATTCGGGCGAGCGTACAGCGCCTTGGCCTCCACCGATTTCCAGAACGACCTCGTCTACGGATCCGGCCGCGATCCGATAGCCCCGCACGTCGGGCTCGGTAAGAGGGCCGGCGATGACGTAGAGCCAGCTTGGCTCCAGGGCGCCCGCCACGTCTGTCGGTGACGGAAGCGGCTGGGCCTCCGGATGGGAGTGAAACGCCCCGCCGATGATCCAGCCGTTCCTCTCCGCATGCAGCATCGCTTTGAGGTGCTCGGCGGGGGAAACAGTGAAGCGCACGACCGACTGATCGACGTTGGTGAGGCAATACGCCATGCGTAGCTTGCCTGTTTGATCGAACGCGAGGAGGCCGCACGCTTCGAGCGGTGCGCAGAACTCGGCATGGGCCACAATCGCCCCGCGGATCTGCTCCGGGAGAGCGATCGTCTCCAGATCGGGATGGAGCAGAACGAGGGCCGCCGCACGATCGGCCACACGGACTTCGATCCTGATGCGGTACTCAGCGAAGAAACCCGGGTTCAGACCACCTTCGTCGTCTGCGACAACGCGAGCGGCGATCCCTTCGGCACCCAGTCGGGCGCACGCGATCTCGGCTTCGTCGCGGTGGAGGTAGCTGCCGACCGTGGCGAGACCGGGCACGGGCGCCGCACCTCAGACCGGGTCGCGCAGGACCGGTTGCGTCATGCACCGGCTGCCGCCACGCCCGCGGCACAGCTCGGAAGCATCCAGCTCGAGCACCTCGATCCCATGGTCACGTAGGCGTCGATTGGTCTCCTGGTTGCGCTGGTAGGCGACGACGACGCCCGGTTCGAGAGCAAGCGTGTTGTTGCCGTCGTCCCATTGCTCACGCAGGCGGCCGATCGCATCCCCGCCGGTGGGGATCATCACCAAGTCGTCGCGACCGAGCGCCTCCGCGAGCGCCGAGGTCAAATCATGCGGGTGCTCGACGTGGATGTTGCCGCCGACCGCGGGGGTGAGCACGTGGACGTCCACGTTGTCGAGGAGACCGGGGAAGACATTGAAAGTGGCATGGTCGACCATGGTGAACACCGTGTCGAGGTGCATTACCGATCGATCGTGGCGCAGGTGCACCACGATCACGCGGCGCACGGTGCCTGCTGCAAACAAGCGGTTGGCCAGTATCTCGACCGCGGCCGGGGCGGTGCGTTCGCCCAGCCCGATCATCACAGTGTCGGCCGTTAGCACCAGCACGTCGCCGCCCTCCACGCTGGCGGGGTATGCGTCGCCCGGGTCCTTCCCATACCAGACCGGAAAACGTTCGTCTGCGAAGTGGGCGTGGTGCCGGTAGATGGCCTGCATGTATCGCGACTCACGGGCTCGTGCCGGCGTCGCCAGCACGTTGAGGCTCAGGCCGTCGTTGATCCATGCAGCGTTGTCGCGCATGAACAGCAGGTTGGGAAGGGGTCGCAACACGTAGTGGAACCGATCGGCCACCAAGTCGGCGTAGAGGTGGTCAACCCCCCACTCGTCGAGCTCCCGCTCCAAAAGGCCGCCGATCAGCACGTCGACCACCCGCTCCGTCGGAGCTTCGAGCAGCGCCGCCGTCAGCCGTTCCGCCACCCGAGGACCGCACTGTGCGGGGGTCACGACCTCCGTCACCACCTCCTCGCGAACCTGGCCGTCATCCAACACCGAAGCGAGCAGAGCTTCGAAATAGAGCACTTCGATGTCCCTGTCCTGCATCGTCGCCACGAACCGGTCGTGCTCTTCCTGTGCGCGCTCCAGCCACAGGAGGTCGTCGAACAAGAGGGCTTCCTTGTTGTCAGGCGTGATGCGTGCGATCTCGAGGCCCGGTCGGTGGACCATCACCGTCTTGAGACGACCGATCTCACTCGAGATGTTCTGCCTGTCGCTCACTGGGTCACATCAGCCGCGATGTCACGCAGGCGATCGACCATCGTCTCGTCCCCCGTGACGGTCAGCCCCTCGTCGGAGCGTCGCCCCCACAAGAACAAGAGCAGATCTTCGGCGTCGCCGCTGATGACGGTCCTCGTCTGAGCTGCATCGACGAACACCAGCGTCGGTTCGTCCTCGTAGGTCGTGCCCGTATTCGGAGAGGTGCCGCTGAAGGCGGCAAGACGCATCGTCCATGAGCGCCCGGTGTCGGCCGTCGTGATCTGCAGCGTGTCGTCGCCGAACACCAAGTCGCCCCACGACGGATAGCCGGTCATCATGATGGCGAGTATCTCGTCGACCGCATCCGTCGCCAGCTCAGGATCGATCTCCGTGACGACGCCGTGAGCCAGCTCAGCGTCGATGCGATGCACCACCGTCTCGCAAGCCATACGGCGATACCAGAACCCGACGGTCTGATCGTCCTCGTACCACGTCGCAACGCGCTCAGACGGATCGTGGGCGGCAAGCACGCTGAGCATCTCGGCCAGGCCCTGGAGGTACCACGCGACGAGATCGTGGTCGGGCGGTTCAACCGGTTCGGGCGCTCCCTCCATCCAACTCTCTCGAACGACCTGGGTCTTCTGCCGATGCACCCATCCCGTGTGACCCACGAGATCCTCGACCGTCCACCCGGGACACGACGGTACGGCTGCATCGAGACCAAGCTCGGCCACCGCAGCGAGCCGGTCCCCGTCGGCGCGCGTCCACGCCAGATAGTCGGCGAATTCCATGGCCGCGACACTACCTGTTGCCGCGATCGGTATCGCTCGCACCGCCAGGGAGCGAAACGCTAACGTGCGCAAACCAGGGCTGAGCTGTACCGAGGAGGCTGATGAGATGAGGCGGCGCGTGCTGCACATGGCGCTCGTGACCGTCGCATCGATGGCCATTCTCTTGCCGGCGACCGCCACTGCGCAGGGCGGCGAAAGCGTCACAAGCACCATCCTCTACGACGACGCCGAGTCCGGCGAGCGTATTGGCGCCCCCGGCGTTCTCGTCACGGTGACCGACGAAAACGGTGAGATTGTCAGCGAAACGGAGACCGACGACGCCGGGGTGTTTCTCGTCGAGCTGCCCGGTCCCGGCATCTACTCGGTGACGATCGACCCCGCCACGTTGCCGGAGGGTGTGGTCTTGCGTAACCCCGACCGCAATCCGGCTGTGGTGACGGTCGAGGCCGGCCAGCAAGCGCGCACGATCGTCGCCACAGGTTCCGGCGAGGGCGGGGGCGGGGGAGGCGAGTCCGGGATCACGCTTCGGCAGGTGTCGCAGCTGACGGTGGAGGGTCTCAAGCTTGGCCTCTTCATCGCCATGATGGCAATCGGTCTGTCGCTCATCTTCGGCACCACCGGCCTGGTCAACTTCGCTCACGGTGAGATGATCGGGTGGGGGATGCTGATCGCCTACCTGTTCAACTTCTATGGGTTGGCCGGGGCCTTCGGGTTTCTGCAGAGTTGGCCCGCTCCCTTTGGGGAGGGGATGAACCTGATCCTTGCCGCGCTGTTAGCCATCCTCGGCGGTGCCGCAATGGGGTGGTCGTTTGACAGGTTCGTATTCGGCCCGCTGCGCAAGCGAGGTGCGGGACTCATCTCCCAGATGGTGGTCACCATCGGCATCTCGCTCGTTCTCCGCTATTTCTACCTGTTTGGTTTTGGAGGCACCCCACGCTTCTTCAAGGACTTCACTGCTCAGTCTGCGATCAAGCTCGGGATCGTCGACATCACGCCCAAGGACCTCGTCACCGGCTTCCTGTCGATCATCGTGCTCGTAGGGGTCGGTCTGTTCCTCATCTACGCCAGGATGGGCAAAGCGATGCGCGCTGTTGCCGACAACCGCGACCTCGCGGAGTCTTCGGGCATCGACGTGCAGCGCGTGATTCGTTTCGTGTGGACTCTGGGCGGCGCGCTCGCCGGACTCGGCGGCGTCTTCCTCGGCCTCGCAGAACAGGTCAGCTGGAACATCGGCTTTCGCACGCTGCTGCTCGTGTTCGCGGGTGTCATCCTGGGTGGCCTCGGCACGGCATTCGGGGCGCTGGTTGGTTCCGTGATTGTCGGTATCGGGATCCAGGTCTCGACGCTTTTCGTGCCGACCGAGCTGAAGAACGTCGGTGCCCTGGTAGTACTGATCCTGGTTCTCATCGTGCGGCCCCAGGGCATCCTGGGCACGAAGGAGAGGGTGGGTTAGCCGATGATTCTCGCTGCTATCGACTGGGGATTCATCTTCGATCAGACCATCACGCAAGCGATCGGCCTGAACGCCGCCGTATACGCCATCGCCGCCATCGGCCTCAACGTGCACTTCGGCTACGCAGGACTGCTCAACTTCGGGCAAGTCGGCTTCGTCGCCATGGGGGCCTACGGGATGGGCCTTTCCATAACCCTGTGGAACCTCCACCCGCTGCTCGCCGTCGTCGGCGGGATGGTCTTCGCCGCCTTCTTTGCGCTGTTTCTCGGTGTCCCGACGTTGCGGCTCCGTGCGGACTATCTGGCCATTGTCACCATCGCCGCCGCCGAGATCGTCCGATTACTCGCCAGATCGACCGCGATGCGCGACATCACGCGCGGCGCCGAGGGTCTCAACGAGTTCATCGGGCCCTTCAGGGAATACAACCCGTTCAACCCCAGCCTCGTGTATGGGATCGGTGTCATCGATTTCAGAGGCACCGAGTTCTTTGCGATCGTGATCGGCTGGGTCGTTGCGTTCCTTGCGGTCCTAGTCGTCTGGCTGCTCATGCGCAGCCCATGGGGACGTGTGGTGAAAGCCATTCGCGAGGACGAAGATGCGGCGCTTGCCCTCGGCAAGAACGCCTATTACTACAAGATGCAAGCCCTCATCCTGGGTGGCGTCATCGGAGGGTTCGCCGGCATGGTGGACGCCATCGGCAAGGCCACCGTGCAGCCCGACTTCTTCGTCGCTCCGCTGACGTTCTTCTTCTGGCTCGTGCTCATCCTCGGAGGCGTTGGCAAGGTGTGGTCGCCGATCGCGGGAGCAGTGATCTACTGGGGTCTCATCACGTTCGTCCAGAACCTCGGCCGCCAGCTCGTCGACGAAGGGGTGGTCCCGACGTCCGTCATGGATCCGAGCCAGGTGGACCAGATTCGGTTCTGGATCGTTGGTGCGGCCCTAGCCTTACTGATGGTGTTCCGACCGCAAGGGATATTCGGCTCGAAGGAGGAGATGGCCCTCGATGCCCGATGAAGCTCCAATTCTCGTAGACGGGACCGGCCTCGGCACGATCGCAAACGAGCCTGGTGTCGCCAAGCCGGATCCGATTGTCGTCGTGGACAAGATGCGGCGCGCCTTTGGAGGTATCGTCGCCGTCAACGTTGACCATCTGGAGATCCAGCGTGGGGTCATCACGGGACTCATCGGACCCAACGGTGCGGGCAAGACCACCTTCTTCAACCTCCTGACCGGGTTCGACTCGCCGAACACCGGTCATGCGGAGTTCAACGGCGCATCGATCGACGGGACCTCGCCGCACACGCTGGCGCGACGCGGAATGGTACGGACCTTCCAGCTGACCAAGTCACTCACACGACTCAGCGTCATGGAGAACATGAAGCTTGGCTCCCAGAAACAAGGCGGCGAGGTCTTCTGGAGAGCGCTCGTCCCTCCGCTTTGGTTGACGCAGGACCGGGAGATCGAGAAGCGAGCCGACGTCCTGCTCGAGCGGTTCAAGCTGTCACACATGCGGGACGAATATGCCGGCACCCTGTCTGGCGGGCAACGCAAGCTGCTGGAGATGGCACGTGCCCTCATGTCAAGCCCGGAAGTGATCATGCTCGACGAGCCGATGGCCGGTGTGAACCCGGCGCTCACGCAGGATCTGCTCGAGCATGTCAAGGGGCTGCCTGACGAGGGCGTCACCGTCGTCTTCGTCGAGCACGACATGGACGTGGTCCGCGACATCTCAGATTGGGTCGTCGTCATGGCGGAAGGCAGCATCATCGCTGAGGGGTCGCACTCGACGATCACGGCCAACCGAGACGTCATTGACGCTTATCTGGGGACTCACCACGACGCCCCGATCGACTTCGATGAAGAGGCGGCGCGAATCACCGAGGACGAGGCAGCCGCGGCACGGGAGATCGCACGAGACGAAGAGATCGTCCAGAAGATCGAAGAGGCGGGCGACGACGATGACTGAGCCGCTCATCTTGATCGATGACGTGGTGGCCGGCTACGTCCCGCGGGTCAACATCCTCAACGGTGTCAACCTCACCCTTGCCCCCGGCGAGCTCGTCGGCATCATCGGTCCCAACGGGGCGGGAAAGTCGACCATGCTCAAAGCCCTCTTCGGATTGATTTCGATCAGCTCGGGCACAGTGAAGTATGAGGGAGAAGACATCTCCGCCCTCAAGGCACATGCGCTCGTCGAGCGCGGTATCGGCTACGTACCGCAGGTCGACAACATCTTCCCGAAACTGACGGTCGAGGAGAACCTCGAGATGGGCGTCTTCCTCCGTCCGAAGAAGGCCGACGAGCGCACCAGGGTCGTCACCGACATGTTCCCGAAGCTCGGCGAGCGCATCAAACAGCGTGCAGGCTCGCTGTCCGGCGGTGAGCGTCAGATGCTGGCCCTCGGACGTGCCCTGATGATGGAACCCAAGGTGCTCCTCCTCGATGAGCCCTCCGCGGGGCTGTCGCCCGCGCTCCAGGACGAGGTCTTCATCCGCGCGAAGCAGATCAACCGCACAGGTGTCGGCATCATCATGGTTGAGCAGAACGCCCGTCGCTGCCTGCAGATCTGCGACCGCGGCTACGTCCTCGATCAGGGAACCAACGCGTACACCGACACCGGCAGCGCGTTGCTCAACGACCCCAAAGTGATCGAGCTCTACCTGGGAACCCTCGCCAAGGTGGACTAACGCTTCGCTCGAAGCAGGCTTCGAGCGAGCTTGAATCGTCGGCCCTCGGCCGCCTGTCTTTTGGATCGCACCGCACATGTCGCTGCGATCCCAGCGAGGGGACGGCGGAGCCTTTCCCCCTCACCCACCCCCTTTCGCACCCAAGCCGTAGCC
>Ga0224508_10004708_pt1 | contig 11080 bp, 8 predicted proteins | sample SF_Jan12_sed_USG_4_FD_170157 | JGI IMG/M metagenome (GOLD analysis project Ga0224508, IMG submission 170157) | Sediment microbial communities from San Francisco Bay, California, United States - SF_Jan12_sed_USGS_21 | ecosystem: Environmental > Aquatic > Marine > Sediment | place: USA: California...
TCGGCCGCCGGGCCCGTCATGAACACGTGAGCCTCGTCGGATTCCCAGACGATCTCGAGTTCGCCGCCGCGCAGCTCGACCGTCACCGCGCGATCGGTCACTCCTCGCAGCATCGATGCGACCGCGACGGCACAGGCGCCACTGCCGCATGCGAGTGTTTCGCCGGTCCCGCGCTCCCAGGTGCGCTGCCGGAGCCGGTCGCGGCTCACCCGTTCGACGAACTCGACATTCACGCGATTCGGAAACGCGGCGTGATGCTCGATCTGCGGCCCCCACTCCGTGACCAGCGCCGCGTCGACATCGGGCACGTAGACGACGCAATGCGGATTCCCCATCGACACCGAGCTCACGGAGAGCGTTTCGCCCGCGATGTCGAGCGCGGCGTCGAGTACGGGCCCTTGGTTGGGTCCGAGTGTGGTGGGGATCTTCTCCGGGGCGAGGATCGGGCGCCCCATGTCGACCTGGACGCGGTCGGCGCCCACCCACCGCGGCACGACCGTGCCGCTGAGGGTCTCGACCCGCACGGCGTCGGCGTCGGTGTGGCCGTGATCGCGCAGATACTTGAAGAACGCGCGGATGCCGTTCGCGCACATCTCCACCTGCGAGCCATCCGCGTTGTAGATTTCCATGCGGAAGTCGGCGTCGGCGGAGCTGCGCACGACGAGCAGTTGGTCGAAACCGACTCCGAGGTTGCGGTCTGCCAGAGACGGCGCGAGCGCCTCGAGAGCCGGCAGCTCCTGCCGGATCCCGTCGAGCACGACGAAGTCATTGCCCGCCCCGTGCATCTTGACGAACGGCAGCGTGGTCATGTCTCTCTCCGGACCGGCGCCGAGCGAAGGGCGGGAGCGCTCGCCCCGTTCACTTTCACGAACCGGCGGGTCACTCGTCCTCGTCCTGCTCGTCGGCGCGCTCCGAACCGCGTCCCATCGCGGACGTGGCTTCGGTGACGGTCCGGCCCTCGTCGCGATACTCGGGCGCGCGTTGCGGCGGGCCGTAGCGTCCGCAGCCGGCTGCGAGGATCAGCGCCGCGCCCACGAGCCCACTCGCGAAACCCTTCAGCACTCTCTTTCTCACGAGGTTTCCTCCAGTGCGCGTTCGTCGCGCTCGCAGGCCGCTTCGGCGGCTTCGAGGGCCTCGAGAACCCGGCGCCGCGACGTCCCGCCGATGCCATCTCGCAACTCGAGCGCCCGCTCGAGATCGACCAACTCGGCCGCGCTCGCCGGAAACGCGGGGTGGAACTCCGCCAGATCCGACTGGGAGAGAGTACGAAGATCCGCGCCCTTCGACACGCAGTGCTGAACGAGCTTGCCGACCGCCTCGTGGGCCTCTCGAAACGGGACGTTCTCGCGCACGAGCGCCTCGGCGAGATCGGTCGCGAGGAGCAGCGGGTCTTCCGCAGCGGCGCGCATCGCGGCCTCGCGCACCTCGAGCGTCGCGAGCGCGCCGGCGGTGACCTCGAGGCAATCGCGCAGCGTGGCAGCCGTGTCGAACACGGGCTCCTTGTCTTCCTGGAGGTCGCGGTTGTACGTGAGCGGGAGCCCCTTCACGACGGTCAGGAGAGCCACGAGATTGCCGATGCCGCGCCCCGCCTTGCCGCGCACGATCTCCGGGATATCCGGGTTCTTCTTCTGGGGCATCAGACTCGAGCCCGTGGAGAACGCGTCGGCCAGCTCGACGAAGCCGAACTCGGCCGTCGACCACATCACCAGCTCTTCCGAGATCCGCGACAGATTGACGAGGCAGATGGCGCCGGCCGCCAGGAATTCGAGCGCGCCGTCGCGTGCGGCGACCGAGTCCATGCTGTTGGCCGTCGGGGCCTCGAAGCCGAGTGCCCGTGCAGTGGCCTCGCGGTCGAGCGGGAGCGTCGAGCCCGCGAGCGCACCGGCTCCAAGGGGGCATCGGGAGAGCCGCCCTTCGAGGGCCGCGAACCGATCGCCGTCGCGACCGAGCAGCTCGACGAACGCGAGCCAATGATGCGCGAGGCGCACCGGCTGGGCCCGCTGGAGATGGGTGTAGCCCGGGAGGACGGTGTCGACGTGTTCGCGCGCGCGCTCGAGTAGTACCCGCCGCAGCACCAGGAGCGCCCGGCGGCTCGCGAGTGCGGCCTCGCGCAGATAGAGCGTGAAGTCGGTCGCGACCTGGTCGTTCCGGCTTCGCCCGGTGTGGAGTCGACCCGCCACCGGCCCGAGCTGCGCGCGCAGGCGGGCCTCGATGTTCATGTGGATGTCTTCGAGCGCCGGGTCGAACGGGAATTCGCCCGCGTCGATCTCCGCGAGCACCGCGGTGAGCCCGCCCACGAGCTGCGCCGCGTCTTCCGCCGGAATGATTCCGGTGGCCGCGAGCATCTGCGCGTGCGCGATCGAACCGCGGACGTCGAAACGCGCGAGCGCGCGATCGAACTGGACCGATGCGGTGAAGCGCTCGACGGTGGGGTCGGTCTCCTGGGAGAATCGTCCCCCCCAGGGCTTTCGGGGGTTGCCCGCCATTCGGGCAATCTCGGCGACTCGGGCAGAAATGCAAGCCTGGAGGGTGTTCGTTGCGCCGGGCAGACCCCGGAACGCTCCGGGGCGCTCCAGGCGACCCGCGAAATTGCCAGCCCGCCCACCGTTTGCCAGCCTCCGAAGGCCCGATACGGCGTGGGATGCGCTACTCCGGGCGAGAGCTCGGCTTGGATCCGAGCACGGAGGTCCTCCCCTGGCGGCGAAGGGCTCGCGCACCCGATCGAAGGGCCGGACGGCACGCCGCGGGGCGCGCCGTCGCGACGACGCTTCGGTCGGGATCTGGGTGCGGATCGCACGGTGGCTGCGGACCGGGCTGTGGGCGATCGCGCTGATCGCCGGAGTCGCGGTCGGATGGCACACGGCGGCGCTCGATTCGATCGTGCGGGATCGCTTCGAAGGGCGCCTGTTCCGCGTGCCTTCCCGGGTGCTTTCGGCGCCTTCCGTGCTCTACCCCGGGATGGACTGGGAGCTGGCGGATCTGCGCGGCGCTCTGGCCCGGTTGGGCTACCGCCCCAAGACGGCCGCCGGCCCGCTCGCGGCGGGTCGCTTCCGCTGGACGCGCGAGCTCGTCGAGATCCACCGAAGGCGTTTCGAGCACCCGACCCGCGAGGAGCCGGCGCTGCGCGTGCGGGTGCACCTCGGGGGAGCCCGGATCGACCGGATCGAGGATTCCGAAGGCAGGGAGCTGCGCTTCGTCGCTCTCGAGCCCGAGCTGGTGGGCGCCTACTTCGGACCCGAGCGTGCCCAGCGGGAGCTCGTGAGTGTCGACGAGCTTCCCGACCACACGATCGGAGCGATCCTGGCCGTCGAGGATCGCCGCTTCTTCTCGCACTGGGGGGTCGATCCGGTGCGGGTGGCGGGTGCGTTCGTCGTGAACCTCCAGTCGGGCCGCGTGGTTCAGGGGGGCAGCACGCTCACCCAGCAGCTCGTGAAGAACTTCTTCCTCACGCCGGAGCGCAGCCTGACACGAAAGGTCCAGGAAGCGTGGATGGCACTCATCGTGGAGGCCCGATACTCGAAGGAGGCCATCCTCGAGAGCTACCTGAACGAGATCTACCTCGGTCAGCGCGGCGCGACGGCGATCCACGGGATCGGCGAGGCGTCGCGTCACTACTTCGGGAAGGCCGCCGCCGACTTGTCGCTCGCGGAGTCGGCGCTGCTGGCGTCTCTGGTCAGCAGCCCGAACGGGCGCTCGCCGTACCGACACCCCGAAGAGGCTCTCTCCCGGCGGAATCTCGCGATCGAGCGCATGTCGGAGGAAGGCCTCGTCGAGCCCGCATTGGCGGTCGCCGCGATCGAGGAGCCGCTCGGCTTGGCCCAGGTCACCCCCGCGCCCCGTGAAGCGCGCTGGTTCCTCGACTTCCTGCGCCGGCAACTGCCGGAGTTCTACGACTCCGCGGCGCTCACCCACGAAGGGCTGCGGATCTACTCGACGCTCGACCTGCGGTTGCAGCGCCTCGGGGCCCGCGTCGTTCGCGAGGGGCTCGAGAAGCTCGAGCGCGACAGCCCGAAGCTGGCCGCGGCAGAGACTCCGCTCCAGGCCTGCCTCGTGGCGCTGCGCCCGCAGACCGGGGAGGTGCTCGCTCTCGTGGGCGGGCGCGATTACGGCCGGAGCCAGTTCGACCGCTGCACCCAGGCGCGGCGACAGGTGGGCAGCGCATTCAAGCCGTTCGTCTATGCGGCGGGTCTCGAGCCGATCGTCGGCGGGCCGACCATCACGCTGGCGACACTGCTCGACGACAATCCGCTCGCGGTGCCGTCGCCCGGGGGGAAGACCTGGCGTCCGGCGAACTACGACCGCAGTTTTCACGGGCGCGTCCGTCCGCCCGAAGCGCTCGCTCGTTCTCTCAACGTGGCGACCGCGCGTCTGGGTCTGGCGGTGGGCCCCGAACGAATGGTCGAGGTGGCTCGTCGCCTCGGGATCGAGAGCCCGCTGCCGCGGGTGCCGAGCTTGGCCCTCGGCTCGGCCGATCTGTCTCCGCTCGAGGTGGCGCGCGCCTACGCCACCCTCGGAAACGGGGGAGTGCGGCCGGAGCTGCGAGCGTTCGAAGACGTGGTCGACGCGGCGGGCGAGCGCGTCGACCGGCAGCCGATCGATTCGCAGCGCGTGCTCGACCCGGGCACGGCGTTCCTCGTGACCCAGCTGCTCCAGGGCGTGGTCGATCGCGGTACGGGCCGGCGCATCCGGAGCGCCGGGATCCGCGGACCGGTGGCGGGCAAGACGGGCACGACCAACGACTTGAAAGACGCGTGGTTCGCCGGCTTCACGCCGGAGCTCGCCGTGGTGGTATGGGTGGGATTCGACGAGCCCCGCAGCATCGGTCTGGCCGCCAGCCGAGCGGCTCTCCCGATCTGGGCCGATTTCCTGCTTCGCGCGACCGGCGGCGAGGTGGCGGGGCGCTTCGTGCCCCCGCCGGAAGTCGCCCGGGTCGAGATCGACCCGGTGTCCGGGGCCCGCGCGCTGGCCGATTGCCCTCGGCGCGAGTCGACCTGGTTCGTGCGCGGCACCGAGCCTGAGGCCGTCTGCCCGAGCTGGGAAATGGCGGCTCCGAGTCGCGAGCCCGGGACCCCCGATTCGCGGCGGCGCCCGAAGAAGCGCAAGGAATCACCCGAGGGGTTCTGGCTCGATCGGGTCTTCGATCGCTGGCTCGGTCGGGACTAACCGCTTACGCTGCCCGCCAGATGACAGCCAAGCTCAAATTCTTCGCCGCTGCGGTCGTGTTCGGCTTGCCGCTCGATCTGCTCTCCAAGGAATGGGTGACGCGAACGCTCACCTATTCCGACCGCATCGAGGTCATCGAAGGATTCTTCTATCTGACCCACGTTCGGAACCCGGGCGCCGCCTTCGGAATGCTGGCGTCGAGCCCGGCGGTGTTCCGGCTGACGTTCTTCATCGGCGTCACGCTGGTCGCGATCGGTCTGATCTTTTCGTTCCTTCGCAAGCTCGCCCCGGGGGATCGGTTCGCTGCGCTCTCGCTCGGTCTGATCTTGAGCGGCGCCGTCGGCAACCTGCTCGACCGGGTTCGCTACGGCGAGGTGGTCGATTTCCTTCACTTCATTCTGCCGGGTGGTTACATCTGGCCCGACTTCAACTTCGCCGACAGTCTGATCGTCGTCGGAGTCATCTTTCTCGTGCTCGAGTTGTTCGCCGTCGAGGGCGAAGCGCGCGAAGAAGTGCCAGTCGGCGAATCAGATTCGTAACGCTCCCCGAGGGTAGAAGCGTCGCGCACGATTGAATGTGCAAACAGTCGCGCAAAGTCGTGATGAATCATTGACACTCGTGCGCCGACTGAGATAGTTGTGCTGGGTCCATTCCGACCGTGAGAGCAAGCGTCATGAAGTTCTTCATCGACACCGCAAACCTCGACGAGATTCGTGAAGCCAGTTCCTTCGGGCTGCTCGACGGCGTCACCACCAACCCGACGCTGCTGTCGCGTGAAGACGGTGATCCGCGCGAGATCCTTCGCGAGATCACGAAGATCGTCGAAGGTCCGGTCAGCGCCGAGGTCACTGCGCTCGAAGCCGAAGGCATGGTCGCCGAAGGCCTCGAGCTTCAGAAGATCGCCGACAACATCGTGGTCAAGATTCCGATGACGCTCGAGGGTCTGAAGGCCATCCGAGCCCTCAAGGGTCACGGGATCGATACGAACTGCACGCTGATCTTCAGCGCGGTCCAGGCGCTGATGTGTGCCAAGGCGGGCGCGCGCTTCGCTTCGCCGTTCGTCGGCCGGCTCGACGACATCTCCGTGGAGGGGATGGAGCTGATCGAGCAGTGCGTCACGATCTATCGCAACTACGGCTACGAGACGGAGGTTCTGGTGGCGAGCGTTCGCCATCCGATTCACGTCGTTCAGGCGGCCCTGATGGGCGCCGAAGTCGCCACGATTCCGGCCAGTGTTCTCCGGCAGCTCTCCAAGCACCCGCTCACCGACATTGGGCTCGAGAAATTCCTCGCGGATTGGGAAAAGGTCAAGAACCGCTCCTGATTCCGCCTCACTGCCACACGCCCGAGAGGCAGGGTCCCCCCCCTTCCCCGCTGGAAGTCCTGCTCCATGAAAAGGCCTCGTAGCGACTACGTCATCCAGACGGTGCGCAATGCGTTCCGGCTGCTCGAAGCATTCCAGGATGCGGAGCAGCTCGGAGTGACCGAGCTCTCCCGCAAGCTGGGATTGCACAAGAACAACGTTTTTCGGCTTCTCGCGACGCTCGAGGAGGCTGGATACGTCGAGCAGTGCAGCGATTCCGATCGCTATCGGCTCGACGTGCGTTGCCTCGAGCTGGGGCAGGCCTACGCACAGACGCGTTCGCTGATCCAGCTGTCGCGGCCGGTCCTCGAAGCGTTGGCCCGCGATTGTGGCGAATCCGCTCACCTGGGTGCGATTCGCGACTTCGAGGTCGTCCATCTCGACGGGGTGCAGGACGGGCATCTGGTTCAGACGGGGCTGCGGGTCGGCCGCTCCCTGCCGGTCCACAGCACGGCGCTCGGCAAGGTGCTCGTGGCCTGCGGCCCGCCGGACTTCCTCGATCACTTCGAGCGGGAGCGGCTCCAGCCAGGAGTCGAGCTGCCGGCTACGACGCCGGCCACGATCGTCGACCCGGACAAGCTGCGCGAACATCTGCACGCGGTGGCTTCACAGGGCTTCGCGCTCGACCTCGAGGAGTGCGAGCGGGGCCTCTGTTGCGCCGCAGCCCCGGTGTACGAAGCCAGCGGCCGCCTCGCGGGCGCCCTCTCGATCTCGGCACCCGTGTTCCGTCTCGGGGACGGCATCCTCGAGAACACGATGGTCCCGGCGCTCGTGTCGGCGGCCGACCAGCTGTCGCGCCAGCTCGGGTTCGTTCCGCAGTAGCCCGGCCCTCCTGGCGCTCGCCGCTTGAAGGCGACTGGGCCGGTGCTAGCTTGCCCTGCTGCAAGTCATTGGATTCGCAGCAAAATGTGACTCCCGGTCAGCTTGGGAGGCACATCGAGGAGCGCCCCCCATGGATTTCACCCTCTCCGACGAGCAACTCGCTCTCCAGGAAACCGCGCGCCGCTTCGCGCAGCAGGAGATCGCGCCGGTCGCCGCCGAGTACGACCAGTCCGGCGAGTTCCCGCACGAGATCATGAAGAAGGCCTGGGAGACGGGCCTCTCGTCGATCTCGATTCCGACGGAGTACGACGGCGTCGGGCTGTCTCTCTTCGAGTCCTGTCTCGTGGTCGAGGAGCTTGCCTGGGGTTGCTCGGGCATGGCGACGTCGATCATGGCCAACGACCTCGGCCTGACGCCGATCCTGGTGGGCGGCACGGAAGAGCAGAAGAAGGAGTGGTTTGCTCCGCTGACGGGATCCGAGTTCAACCAGATCGCGTTCTGCCTCTCGGAGCCCGAGGCGGGCTCCGACGTGGCCGGGATGCAGCTGCTCGCCGAGAAAGATGGGGACGACTACATCCTCAACGGCACCAAGTGCTGGATCACCAACGGTGGCGTCGCCGAGTTCTACACCGTCTTCGCGACCCTCGACCGCGCCAGCCGCCACAAGGGCGTGTGTGCGTTCGTGATGCCGTCGAACCTCCCCGGCATCTCCCCCGGGAAAAAAGAAGACAAGATGGGACAGCGGGCGAGTGACACCCGCGTGATCCACTTCGACAACGTCCGCGTGCCGGCTGCCCAGCGGCTCGGCCAGGAGGGCGAGGGCTTCAAGATCGCGATGAAGACCCTCGACACGACGCGCCCGTCGATCGGGGCGCTCGCGTGCGGGATCGCCCGACGCGCCCTCGACGAATCGACTGCGTACGCCAAGGAGCGCAAGGCATTCGGCTTTCCGATCGCCGGGTTCCAGGCCGTCCAGTTCCTGCTGGCGGACATGGCCAAAGATCTCGAGGCGGCACGGCTCCTGACCCACCAGAGCGCCTGGATGATCGACCAGGGGATGCGCGCCTCGAAGAACTCCTCGTTCGCCAAGTGCTTCTCGACCGATGCCGCGATGCGGATCTCGACGGACGCCGTCCAGGTGTTCGGCGGGAACGGCTACACGAAGGAGTATCCGGTCGAGAAGTTGATGCGGGATGCCAAGCTGATGCAGATCTACGAGGGCACGAACCAGATTCAGCGCCTCGTGATCGCTCGCGAGCTGCTCAAGGAGTAGTCCGGCGCAACGCGCCCGGGAGCGACCGGGTGGGGCCAACCCATCGTTCGTAAAGCATTTTCTCACCTCTACAGCGCCAAGTTGATCTGATAGACTCCTTGGCTTCGCCCCGCACGCGGTCCCCGTGGGCCCGCTGCGCGCCGGGACCGCCCCGGCACAGGAGTGGTCGGTTGATCGAGAAGAAAGAGGCGCTCGACTACCACTCCAAGGGCCGTCCAGGAAAGATCAAGGTCGTCCCGACCAAAGAGACGGTGACCCAGCATCACCTCTCCCTGGCGTACAGCCCTGGCGTGGCCGAGCCGTGCCGTGAGATCGCCGAGAACCCGGCCGACGTGTACCGCTACACCGCGAAGGGCAACCTGGTCGCCGTCATCTCGAATGGCACCGCCGTGCTCGGCCTCGGCAACATCGGGGCGCTCGCGGGGAAGCCTGTGATGGAGGGCAAGGGCGTCCTCTTCAAGCGCTTCGCGGACATCGACGTCTTCGACATCGAGATCGACTCGACCGACCCGGACGAGATCATCCGCACCTGCCAGCTGATCGCCCCGACGTTCGGCGGCATCAATCTCGAGGACATCCGGGCACCCGAATGCTTCGTCATCGAGCGCACCCTCAAGGAAACGCTCGACATTCCGGTCTTTCACGACGACCAGCACGGCACGGCGATCATTTCCGGCGCCGCCTTGCTGAACGCGCTCGAGATCGTCGGCAAGAAGATCGGCGACGTGAAGGTCGTGTTCTCCGGGGCGGGCGCCTCCGGGATCGCCTGCGCCCGCCTCTACAAGGACCTCGGGGTCGCGCCCGAGAACATCCTGCTGTGCGACAGCCGCGGGGTTCTGCACTCGGAGCGCCAGGAAGGCCTGAACGAATACAAGCAGGAGTTCGTCCGGCCGACGAGCGCACGCACCGTGGCCGACGCGTTGGTCGACGCCGATGTGTTCGTCGGGCTTTCCCAGGCGGGCCTCATCACTGGCGAGATGGTGAAGAAGATGGCGAAGGATCCGATCATCTTCGCGATGGCCAACCCCGATCCCGAGATCACGCCTGACGAGGTCCTGGCCGTTCGTGACGACGCGATCATGGCGACCGGGCGCTCTGACTACCCGAACATGGTGAACAACGTTCTGGGCTTCCCGTTCATCTTTCGCGGCGCCCTCGACGTGCGGGCTCATTCGATCACCGAGACGATGAAGCTCGCTGCCGTCGAAGCCCTCGCCGAGCTCGCCAAGCGCGGCGAAGCGGTTCCTGCGGTCGTCAAGCGGGCGTACCCGGGCGAGAACTTCGACTTCGGCCGCGAGTACATCATTCCGAAGCCGTTCGACCCGCGGGTGTTGCTGTACGTGGCGCCCGCAGTCGCCCAGGCGGCGATGGAAGCGGGCGTCGCTCGCCAGACCGTGGACCTCGCCGAGTATCAGGAACGGTTGGTCGAGACGTCGAGCGAGATCGCAAAACTCTGACCCCGACTTCAGCGGAGAAGACCCCCCCTCATGTCCCTCGAAGCCAAGATCAAGAAGCTCGAAGAGCTGAACGCCCAAGCAGAGCTCGGTGGTGGCACCGATCGTATCGAGCGCCAGCACGCGGCCGGACGGATGACCGCGCGCGAGCGGATCGAGCTGCTGCTCGACCCCGGCACGTTCGTCGAGCTCGACAAGTTCGTCGTCCATCGCTGCAACGACTTCGGCATGGAGAAGCAGAAGATTCCCGGCGACGGGGTCATCACCGGCTACGGCCTGGTCGACGGGCGCCAGGTGTTCCTGTTCGCGCAGGACTTCACGGTGTTCGGCGGCAGTCTCTCCGGCGCATTCGCCGAGAAGGTCTGCAAGGTGATGGACCTCGCCGCGAAGGTCGGCGCTCCGTTCATCGGCCTCAACGACGGCGCCGGCGCCCGGATCCAGGAAGGGGTCGTGTCGCTCGGCGGCTACGGCGACGTCTTCCTGCGCAACGTGCTCCAGTCGGGCGTCATTCCGCAGATCTCCGCGGTCATGGGGCCCTGCGCGGGTGGCGCGGTCTACTCCCCGGCGATGACCGACTTCATCATCATGGTGAAGAACACCTCGAACATGTTCATCACCGGCCCGGACGTCGTGAAGACCGTGACCCAGGAAGAGGTGACGACCGAGGAGCTCGGCGGTGCGATGGCGCACGCGTCGAAGAGCGGGGTCGCGGCCTACGCAGCGAACAGCGAGCAGGAAGCGATCCAGTACATCCGCAATCTGCTGTCGTTCCTGCCGCAGAACAATCTCGAAGATCCGCCGTTCGTCCCGACGGAGGACGACCCGCATCGGAAGGACCCGACTCTCCGGACCCTCGTGCCGGACGTCCCGACCAAGCCCTACGACATCAAGGAGCTGATCAAGCTCGTCGTCGACGATGGAAACTTCCTCGAGACGCATCCCTTCTGGGCCAAGAACATCGTCTGCGGCTTCGCCCGCTTCGGCGGTCGCTCGGTCGGCATCGTG
>Ga0224508_10004709_pt1 | contig 11079 bp, 12 predicted proteins | sample SF_Jan12_sed_USG_4_FD_170157 | JGI IMG/M metagenome (GOLD analysis project Ga0224508, IMG submission 170157) | Sediment microbial communities from San Francisco Bay, California, United States - SF_Jan12_sed_USGS_21 | ecosystem: Environmental > Aquatic > Marine > Sediment | place: USA...
GCGAATCGCCTTTGGTCATATCACCCCGGGTCATATCACGGTCACCAAACCCGCTGGGGAATGACACCGCGTGTTCCAATGCCGCCATGGCTTCAGGGCTAAAGTCGTTTTTTGGTCGGGGTTCCAGTTCAAAGCGATCACCATGATACTGACCACGAACCAACATGGCGGAATCTTTCGATGACTTACAAAAAGTATCGGCGGATATAAAACGCATCACAAATCCAATACGATCATGGTCAGATTTGTTCGGGCCACCACCATGCAACAGTTCGATATTATGTATGGAGAATTCGCCCGGTTGCAGCTCAACATCTTTGGCCTGTGACTCTTCCACAGGTTTGTTCATTATATGATCGTAAAAAAACAAGTTGCCTTCGGATGATTTTCGATCACCATTCGCGACACCTTGATGTGGATCACCGTCATGATTGATCTTACCCAAAGCGCCTGACTTGTGTGTTCCCAGGAACACTTTCATCGCACCGTTGGCAACTGTTGCTTCAGTTATCGCAAACCAGACACTAACGACTTTCGTCGTGGAAAGATTCCAATATGGTGTGTCCTGATGCCAGGGAACCCAGGTTCCCATGCCAGCTCCCTTAACGGCAAAGTCGCTGCTCCATAGCAAAATATCGGGGCCAAGGGCAGCCTCGACAGCATCAAGAATGATCGGGTTATGCACTATGTCATCCAGCCAGGTCGACACGAGGTGTGGTTTTAAATGACACTCGCGCCCTCTAACTTTGCTTACCTCGCGCTGAAAGTGTCGATACTTTTGTTCTAAATCTAATGTATCTTCTTGCGGTATCGCCACAATAGGCCAAGCTATGCCATCACGATCAAATACCATTGCGTCGAGTTTCGAAGTTGTTGCGTTCATCAATACATGTTCCAGGAATTAGATACAGTTGTTCTGGCGCGAATTTTACGATATTGCAATCGAACTTTAGCAAGATAAATGAAAAATACTATCCCGAATAGGCTACGACCGCTTGTCGTTGTTCGCCAAGTGATTGAATGCCAAGCGTCATCACATCGCCGGGTTGTAACCATTGTTGTGGTTTCATACCCATGCCCACACCCGGCGGCGTTCCTGTGGTAATCACATCACCCGGCATCAAAGTCATAAAGCGGCTGAGATAACTGACCAGATAAGCGCAGCTGAATATCATGGTGTTGGTGCTACCGGTCTGTTTGCGTTCACCATTAACGTCCAGCCACATGTCCAGATTTTGTACATCGCCAACCTCATCACCGGTGACCAACCACGGCCCGATAGGACCAAAGGTATCGCAACCCTTACCTTTACCCCATTGACTGCCGCCACGGTCAATTTGAAATGATCTTTCCGAGACATCGTTAACGATGCAATAGCCGGCGATATATTTTTGCGCGTCATTTTCAGATACATATTGCACTTTACTTCCAATAACGACAGCGATTTCAATTTCCCAATCCAACTTTGTCGATTCAGGTGGTTGAATCAGATCATCATTCGGCCCACAGACACAAGTGTCGGTCTTAAAAAAAACAATAGGTTCTTGCGGAATCGGCAAACCCGTCTCTTTAGCATGATCTGAGTAGTTAAGACCGATAGCGATAAACTTACCCGGTGTCACCACACAAGAACCGAGTCGCGGCGAACCCGATATTAGTGGCAAACTTTCAGCACTCAACGATGCTAAATGTGACAACGAATCGGGACTTAAAACTGAACCACCGATATCAGAAATCTCGCCAGACAAATCACGAATATTGCCTTGAGTATCCAGCAAACCTGGTTTCTCTTGACCAATCTCGCCATAACGAAGCAATTTCATTCTAATGTTGTCCTTCGACAATAAGTCTTCAATTCGCCGATTATCTCATTTCATACGTAAAAACACGCATAGTGAAAATGCACCTTAACTCATACTCGACGATATTAGCTATAGCGCTAGTTCTTATCCGATTTTTTCTGATCTCATACTCCATTGTCGACGATATGCAATTCAGATGAAACCTTGTTGCCACACGTGCAAGTGTGTATTCTTTATGCAGCGCCTGCGGCATATCGGGCGCTTACTTTTTTAAAAATGACGACTAGTTAATTGTATAGTTGATATCGAATAATAATGGAGGGAAATGAGCGCATTCAGATTCACGGCGTTTACTCAATAATAGTAGCTACATTGTAGCCATAACGATAAATTAGTTCTGATGCCCAAATTCATACAACAGTACGTTCGCATTGTTGACAAGGTTAACCGGGTCATCGGCCGAGCAGCCATGTACATGATCTTTGTGATGGCAGGCGTGTTGATTTACTCCTCGGTTTCCAAGGCATTTTTTGTGCCTGCATTGTGGACATTTGAAGTTGCGCAGTTTTTGATGGTCGCCTACTTTCTGCTTGGCGGTGCTTATTCTATTCAACTGGATTCGCATGTACGCATGGATTTGATTTACGGCAGTTGGTCGGAACGATCAAAACTCTGGATAGATGTTTTCACCATATTTTTCCTGATTGCTTACCTGATCTTGTTACTGACCGGTGCCATCCTCAGCACCGAATATGCAATTTCCTATGGCGAGCGCAGTTACTCTGCCTGGCGACCTTATATGTGGCCCATCAAAATGATCATGACATTTGGCATTGTCATGATGTTGTTACAAGTCATCGCGCAGTTTTTCAAAGACCTGGCTAAAGCCAGAGGGAAGCCATTGTCATGAGCTACGAGATGATTGCCATTCTCATGTTCTCGACAATGATGGTGTTGTTATTAACCGGTCAACGCGTATTTGGTGCAATAGGTTTTGTCGGCGCGCTCGCTGCATTTTTATTGTGGGGTGACGGCGGTGCGGATATGGCATTCAGCTCCGCCATTAAATTGATGAAGTGGTACCCGTTGTTGACGCTGCCAATGTTTGTTTACATGGGTTATATCTTATCGGAATCACGCATCGCCGATGACTTGTATGAAATGTTCCACGTATGGATGGGGCCACTGCATGGCGGTCTCGCGGTAGGAACAATCGGGTTAATGATTGTTATCTCGGCAATGAACGGTCTTTCCGTCGCAGGCATGGCCATCGGCGCGACGATTGCGTTACCGGAGTTACTGCGCCGGGGTTATGACAAGGTCATGGTGACCGGTGTCATTCAGGCCGGTAGTTCGCTCGGCATCCTTGTGCCACCCAGTGTTGTGCTTGTGTTGTACGGCATGATCGCGCGCCAACCCGTCGGCCAGTTATGGTTAGCCGGTGTTTTCCCGGGCCTGCTTATGGCCGGTTTGTTCATTATCTATATCGCCGTGCGTTGTCGTCTTCAACCGCGCTTAGGTCCACCGTTAACTAAAGACGAACGCAATATTCCCTGGAGTAAAAAATTTGCATTATTGCGCGCCGGCATTCTGCCATTGTTAATCTTCTTTTCGATGACGGGACTATTCCTCATGGGCATCACCAGTCTGGTCGAAAGCTCCGCCGTTGGCGCGACCGCTGCCACATTGGCCGCGCTGCTCAAAGGGCGTTTGAATAAAAAAGTGATGGAAGAGACGCTGCGCAAAACCCTGGCCGTCACCTGTATGTTCATGTGGATCATCATGGCGGCGCTGTGTTTCGGTGCCGTGTTTGACGGCCTCGGCGCGGTGAAAGCCATCGAACATTTCTTCGTCGGCAAACTCGGCATGACGCCGTGGGAAATTCTTATCATGATGCAGATTTCCTACATTGTTATGGGTATGTTTCTGGACGACACCGCCATGCTGGTTATTGTCGCACCCTTGTACGTACCGCTGGTCGGCGCACTTGGATTCGACCTGATCTGGTATGGCGTGCTTTACACCATCACCTGCCAGATCGCTTATATGACACCGCCGTTTGGTTACAATCTCTTTTTGATGCGGGCCATGGCACCACCAGAGATTACGTTACGCGACATCTATCGATCCATTATTCCATTCGTGCTGGTAATGACATTTGCATTGGCAATCGTAATGACATTCCCACAGATAGCATTGTGGCTACCTGAGTGGCACTATAGTAAATAATCGCGATAAAATTTTTAACACTATCCTTGAATAAGCAAGTCAGGATAATTTTCAATAACCACAATGGAGAAAAATGAAATGACGAAAACCACGATAAAAGAAAAGAAAGACACGCCTACAACCAACAGACGTGAATTTCTAAAAAAAGCCGGTGTTACCACCGCAGCAGGAGCGAGCGCATTGGCTGCGCCCGCGGTAATAAGTCAGGAACCTATCAAGTGGCGTTTTCAAACTTACGCAGGTTCAACCCTGGGGCAATATGTCACCAAACCGATTATTGACTCATTTAATAAAGCAGCAAATGGCGAGATGGAGATTGAACTCTTTTACGCCGACCAACTGGTGCCAACTGGTGAATTGTTCCGCGCGATGCAACGTGGCACCATCGACGCTGTGCACTCTGATGACGACTCCATGGCTGCGCCGGTCGATATATCCGTGTTCGGTGGTTACTTCCCGCTCGCAACACGTCACGCACTCGACGTTCCAACATTATTTCAACAATACGGTCTCGCCGAAATTTGGCAAGAAGCCTACGGTGAAGTCGAAGGTGTAAAATGGCTTTCGGCTGCTGGACAAGATCCCTGCAACTTTAATACTAAAAAACCGATTCGCAGTCTTGAAGATATGAATGGACTACGTCTGTATACCTTCCCGACCGCCGGTCGCTTCCTGTCTGAGTTTGGTGTGGTACCGGTTTCGATTCCCTATGAAGATGCAGAAGTCGCTGTGCAAACGGGTGAACTTGACGGCATGGCCTGGTCAGGAATCACGGAAGACTATACCGTCGGTTGGGCAGATGTGACTGACTACATCACGACCAACAATATTTCAGGCGCCTGGATTGGTTCATTCTTTGCTAACGAAAAACGTTGGAGCGAATTACCCGAACACCTGCAACAACTTTTGATGTCATGCATCGAAAGCGGGCACTTCTATCGCAACCAATGGTACTGGGGCGGAGAAGCAAAATTGCGTGCGACCGGTACAAAACTCGAATTAACCACGATTCCCGCGGAAGAATGGAAACAAGTCGAAGAAGCGGCAGCAAAATTCTGGGATGAAATTGCCGAGACCGGTGATCGTGCCTCACGCGTTGTTAAAATATTCAAAGATTATCGCGAGATCAGCAACAAAGCCGGTGGTGTCTACACTAGCTAATCGTTTGCAATTAACATTGACTCAAGCCGGGCGCATTTAACATTGCGCCCGGTTGAATTGAACAGGTGTATAACAATGTCGCGTTGTTCCTGGCGAGTGATGACACGAGTTTCGTTAACGGCGAAACGTTGTTTGTCGACAACGGGACGCTGGTTCAGACTTAGAACTGATTTTATACCTTAACGATAGCATTCCATCGCACTAACTCTACGACGTTAAGACCCTTTTTTAGTCCATCTTCGTCATACCTGCGCAGGCAGGTATCCAGTTAAAACAAATCGACCGCAAGCCGACTACTTATTGATAACAATATAACTCTTTCTCGGGTGCGCTCTTCGAGCGCGATTCTTTTTTTGGATTACATCCTTAGGTTCGCCAAACGCGTAAATCCCTGCACTCGCTTCTCCCGCCTCCGCGGGAGTGACTACAGATGCGGCTATGGCTGATTGAAGATCAACATTTATCTGAACGATAATAAGTAAATTTCAGAAACACTAGAATTATCGGTAGACTTATGGATCGTAATCTAAAATATCTGCTCAAAATTTATCTTTTCTTCCATGCAAGATAACGGCGAGTACGACTACATTATTCTGGGTGCGGGTTCCGCAGGGTGTGTATTGGCGAACGAACTCAGTCAGGACGCCAATAACAAGATTTTAATTCTCGAAGCGGGGCCAATGGATTACAAATTGATGGTACATATGCCTGCAGGCGTCCATCAAGCCTACAAAGATCCGAGTATTAACTGGAACTACGACAGCGAGATTGAACCCGAGTTAGACAATCGGAATATCACTTTGCCACGTGGTAAAGTCATTGGCGGTTCGTCGTCGATTAATTCAATGGTCTATATGCGCGGCCATCCTAAAGACTATGATCACTGGGCCAGCGACCACAATTTGCCGCAATGGACTTACGCCCATTGCCTGCCCTATTTTAAAAAATGCGAATCCTCGGATCGTGGATCTAACGACTGGCGTGGTGCGCAAGGTCGTCTCGGTGTCACCAAAGGAAAACTTGAGAATCCGCTTTATGACGCATTCTTTGCCGCAGGCGAACAGTCTGGTCAGGGTTATTCTGATGATCTTAATGGCTTCAAACCGGAAGGCCTTGCGCGGCTCGATAGCACTACTAAAAACGGACGACGCTCCAGCGCCGCAGTCGCACATTTAAAGCCTGCGCTTTCGAGATCGAATCTAACGCTAAAAACAAAAGCATTGGTTCATCGCATAATTATTGAAAACAGCCGCGCTAAAGCGGTCGTATTTGAGCACACCGGTAAAACTCTAACGGTCCAAGCTGCCAGGGAAATCATCGTTTGCGCGGGCGCAATCAAGTCACCACAAATATTGATGCTGTCTGGTGTCGGCCCTATCGCCCACCTCAAGGAATTCGGATTGAATCCAATACACGACATTCCTGGCGTCGGCCAAAACCTGCAAGATCATCTAAGCATTTCAGTGGTTAACAAATGCACCAAACCGGTCACGCTTGATCGTTATGCGAATCCATTGCGACAACTGGCGGTTGGTCTGCAATGGATTTTTACTCGCAAAGGTTTTGTTGCTTCTAACGTATGGGAAGCAGGCGGTTATATTCATGGCTACTCAGATGTCGAGTTTCCGAACCTTCAATATCATTTCGCGCCGGTGCACTACGAATATCACGGAACAAAAATAAAACTGTTTCAGGGTTTCACAACACAACTCGATCAGTTACGGCCAAGGAGTAGAGGCGAAATCAAGTTATTGTCCGCCGATCCTGCACATCGACCGGCAGCGCATTTTAATTACTTGTCAGATTCGTTTGATGCTGGAGAATTGGTTGAAGCGGTAAAAAGAATACGCGAGCTGATCTCACAACCCGCCTTCGATGAACTGAGAGGCAGGGAATTACACCCGGGACCTGATGTTATCTCCGACAATGATATTGAAAATTTCGTCCGGACCGAGACTACTACGGACTATCACCCTAGTTGCAGTTGTCGCATGGGAACGGACGATGACGCAGTTGTAGATGCTGAAATGCGTGTCCACGGCATCGAGGGGTTACGCGTAGTCGACGCTTCCATCATGCCTAATATTATTAGCGGGAATCTAAATGCACCGACCCAGATGATTGCTTTACGTGCCGCCGATTTTATTCTTGGCAGAAAACCCTTACCCGAATTTCACGCCGGTTTTCATTTTCAGAACTAGCCTGATTAGATACTCGCTGGAATGTTACTATTCGCAAAGACGTGCATTACGGGATAGACTGGAGTTTGTTGTGTTAAGACACAGCAATATATCGTCTACTCATTAATATACGGATTTGAGTTAAGTGGCATACGATCGAGCGGATTGGCATTATGGTGGTGAATACCCTAGCGATCTTCCAGTAGAAAATGGTGGGACGCATATAGGCTTTTTCCTAGCATGGGCAATTCATAACGACCTTGTGGGTAAATTCCACTTAAAAGAATCTGTTATAAAAGTTAAATCTAGAAAAATGACTGGGCGAGAATTTCTTTTCAAAGAATGTGATGAAAAATTCTGGGAAGAAGATTTAAGCGATGAAGGTAATTCCTTCGCATCAGATTATTATGTTAATGGTATTTATTTTTCAGATTACACCTCTGTCGTTCCAGAAAAATTACCATCAATGTACCATTTCGAGGATAACTGGGATAATCTTGATCGGGTTGCGAAAAAACTTCGAGTTCATACATAAAATGGAAAAATAGGAAAAGCAGAAAGTGGTGGGAGGTATGGAAATGATCAGTATTCAGGCAGGTCAAAGGCCGATGTACAAACGCACGCGCGTCTTACCTGAGGCGTGAGGTGTATTTGTCAAAACCTATCGTTTTATATTCGAACCGGTGAATTCGTATATAATTTCAATAATTCACCAACAACATGAGTAAAGTAAATGAGTAAAGGTACAGTTAAGTGGTTCAACGCCGATAAAGGATTTGGTTTTATTACACCCGAAGATGGTGGCAAAGACCTTTTTGTTCATCATTCAGAAATCCAAAGTGGTGGCGGCTATGCAACACTGAATGACGGTCAAGCAGTGGAGTTTGAGGTTGGTCAGGGTCAAAAAGGTCCTTGTGCAAATAAAGTTGTTCCTCTTTGAACGGCGACACATAAACAATTTGCAGCACGCGGACGCGTTACCTGGCGCGCCCGTGTGCAAGGCATTAGGTTATCTCGTCGTTACGAATAGAACCAGGCGCAAGACACGCCGGATTTAGTCTGTATAGTAAAAGGGTTTACAGAATGAGCAGTAATGGTTGTCATTAATTATATATTTCCCACGTGACACGCAAAGTATGGCGACTATCGTATCTTACTAAAGTCGAAAATTATTGCGCCCATACTTCCACCCTCTCACCACTGCAGCCATTAATTGTCACACTTTCCAGTGTTACATAGGGATTATCTGGATCTAATTCGTTTTTATGCGTCCTGTATTTTTCTCTAACGTCAATATCCTGATCGTTTACCCAGTCTCGCACCAGAGTTACCGATTGATTGCAGTAGTTCAGCTTATTCGAATGATTTTCCGCTCTAATTAAATTACCTGTGGAATCCAAAATAAAGTAGGCGAAAGTCGATAATCCGGAATTCGAAACACCGAGCAGGTAATTCCCTTTATCGAATGACGTAATGCTATCAAATGTAAGATTCTTTAATAGCGCGATTTCTTTTCCATCACGGGCAACCTTTACCGTAAATTCAGGGTAACCCTGATTTTCTCTGGTATCGATTATTCTGGTGACTTCAATTTCCCCGAATGTAAACGTATCACTTTTAATTTCCTTGTCGAATTGCCAGGAATCTGCACAGAGTGGTTCAGCAAATACCATCATAATAATCAACACTAAACGAAGTGATGTGTGCATAGCACTATCTCTCCCCGATTGATGCGGCTCAGTCGTCACCGCATTGTTCTTGCGCTAGTTTGTGCAACCTTGAATACTACTTCCATGGATAACCCTTGTAATGCTATCTTTCACAACAACATAGTCGATCGTAATACCAAATGCTGGATAGGTTTTTGATTGGATACACATTCCTTTTGTCTGCATCATACTTCCGCTATACAAATCTTATGGATTAGTCTGAAAATCTGCGTCACTATGTGAATACCACTTAGTAATGATGTTATTTATCATCATTTTATTAACATCCAACCCTACATCACCGCTTTTCATACACCCCTGATCATCGAACGTAATTATCCCATTGTCTCCTGAAAAGTTCCGTGAAAATATGAGTTCTTCTCTTTTACAACTTGTGTAAATACACATCTTTCACCCATATCGTTTTGTATGTAGCCGTTCTTCACGGTACCGCTTGGCCCAGCGAAAGTTGGTTTTATATTTAATGAAAATATCAGTAAGAATATTAGGACCAGTCTATTTTTTGTCATTTTCATAATTCTTCCTGCTTGAGTGTTAGAAGGGATTTGTTTCAGTCAATTCTTGATGGAATGGATCCGCCTCTCTTGTTCTTCTAGCCAGTGGAGCGGATTATGAAAGTGTCAAATACACTTAAAACAGAGAGGGTCCAACGATGCCATTAACAACACTCGGAATTGATCTAGCTAAAAACGTATTCCATTTGCACGGTGTCGATGAGCACGGCATATGCTGCTTACAGAAAGTAGTGAAACGTAACAACCTGTTGAAGGTCATTGCAAAATTACCGACATGCTTGATTGGCATGGAGGCGTGTGGTGGCGCCCATCATTGGGCCCGTGCATTTCGGGAATTCGGTCACGACGTGAAGATTATCAATCCCCAATATGTAAAGCCTTATGTCAAAACGCAGAAGAATGACTACAACGATGCACAGGCAATCTGTGAAGCAGTCAGCCGGCCCCATATGCACTTTGTTCCCGTCAAGGAAGTGGAACACCAGGATATTCTTGCCTTACACCGGATACGTAGTCGCCTGGTTGGGTCGCGGACGGCATTGGTCAATCAGATTCGCGGATTGCTTGGGGAGTACGGTATCGTGATGCCTCAGCAGATCGGTCAAGTCAGGCGGCAAGTACCCGAGATATTAGAAGATGCAGAAAATGGGCTGAGTGATTTGTTTCGTCAGTCGTTGAGATTGCTCTATGAAGAGCTGGGTGAATTAGACGGGCGTGTTGAAGTGATCACAAAAAAGATAAATACAGTTTGTACTTCAAACCCCAACTGCCAACGTTTATCCACGATGCGCGGTATTGGACCGATCGGTGCCACGGCACTGGTTGCAGCGCTGGGCGACGCCAGCACATTCAAAAATGGCCGCCAGGTATCCGCATGGTTGGGACTGGTGCCGCGGCAATACTCCAGTGGCGGCAAGACTGTACTCCTCGGTATTACCAAGCGTGGCGATCGTTACTTAAGAATGATGTTGATACACGGTGCGCGATCAACTGTGATTGCCGCTGCCAGAAAAACTGATCCTCTGAGTCGGTGGATAAACGCACTGCGAAAGCGCCGGGGGTTTAATAAGACCTGTGTCGCCGTTGCCAACAAGAACGCGCGTATCGCCTGGGCATTATTAGTGACAGGAGAAGATTATCGGTACGCGGTATAGGGTACGCAAAGATTCACTTGTGATATTCAAAAATAGATAGACTTACCACTGGTTGCGAAGGTGATTGACGATATGGCGAAATAGGTCGGACCAACCTGCTCGAAGCCTGATGTAGTCCCTGGCCGTAAGAGGCCTTATTTTTGCTGAGGACGAGTAAGGTGCAGATTCCATAGGGGCTTGAGATCATTCAATGAACTCAATCAAAGCCGAATGTATGCGTGCAACCAACCATTAAGCCTGACTCAACAATCATCTTGCAAACCGAGGCGGGTCCATGTATGCGGACTACAGGTGAATCTTTTTCTAAT
>Ga0224508_10004710_pt1 | contig 11078 bp, 11 predicted proteins | sample SF_Jan12_sed_USG_4_FD_170157 | JGI IMG/M metagenome (GOLD analysis project Ga0224508, IMG submission 170157) | Sediment microbial communities from San Francisco Bay, California, United States - SF_Jan12_sed_USGS_21 | ecosystem: Environmental > Aquatic > Marine > Sediment | place: USA...
TTCGATGGCGGCAATCGACTGGATCACCGAACGCGGCGCGATCCCGACCGTCTGCGTGTTCCGGCCGTTGCTCGGGACCGACCTTGCGGATCGGGAGCCGCCTGAGACCGAGGACATGGTGCCCGTGTTCCGCCGTCTCTACGAATCCTGCATGGAGCACAATCTACCGATCGGCCTGGCGCCGAACATCCACGTCAGCCTGGTCATGCTGCCGGAAGAGGGACGCTACTTCGTCGACGATCCGGCGGCTTATCGTTCGAAGGAATTCAAGCTGGCGGTGAAGAAGAAGCTCTTCCGCGCGAAGTTCCAGGCCGCCCAGAAACGACTCCGGAACAAGCGCTTGGCGACCCAAACCGAACACTACCCCGCCGCGCTCAGTTAAGGGACGTTTTCGGGGACGGCTATCGACTTGAATCGTTCGAATTGGCTGTCATCGACGCGTGCGAATGCGGTGAATCCTGAGGCCACGCCCGCCCGCACAACCAAATCCCCGCCAGGATCAACCCGACGGCCGCGATCGTGCGCCCGTGCCGGCGGAAACGACTGGCCAGCAGGCGCTCGAGTAGAACCACGCTCGTCAGTGCGGGCAAGGTTCCTAAACCGAAGCACAACATACCCAGGCTCGAAAGTAGGGGATGGCCGATCGCCGCGGCCGGAACCAGGGCCATCCAAACCATGCCGCATGGCGTGAGTCCCATCACCGCGCCGACGAGCACGCGCGCGACGATCCCGGTGCGCCCGGCGACACCCGTCGCCGCGATCACGCTACGAAGAACCCCGCCGAGCCGGACCGCGAGCCAACGCTCGACACGGGTGTTGCGGCGGCGCAGCATCAAGGCACCGTTGAGCAACAAGATGCCGCCCAGGATCAGCGCGAACATCGCCCGCCCGCCCCAGGCCCGTTCGAGCTTCTGCCCGAACGTCCCGGCGGCCAACCCGAGAATCGCATAGGTCCACAGGCGTCCGGCGTGGTAGGCGATCGCATCCCAGGCGAACGAACGGCCCTCGGGTAGCTTACGCGCCAACCCGACGAGAATCGGCCCGCACATCCCGACGCAGTGCAGGCTTCCCGCCAGGCCGGTCAGAGCCAGGGCGCCGAACAAGGGCCAGACGGTTTCGTTCATGCCGACACCCCGACAGGTTTCACCGGCAGTTCATCCTGGACCGATTCGTCCCGCAGGACGCCGGCGTTCTTGGAGAACCCGATGACGAGCAAACTCGACACGGCCATCGCCGTCGCGGCGAACACCGGGTGGAGCCGACCCGAAACCGCGAGTGCGACGCCGACCGCGTTGTAGCCGATGGCCCAGGCCAGCGACATGGACAACCGCCGCCGCGCGTCGCGGGCGATCGCGACGGCGTCGGGGATCAGCGTCAGGCGGTCGCGAAGCAGCAGCACCCGTCCCGCCTGCTTCGAGAAGTCGCTCGCCGAGGCCACGGCGATCCCGACGTCCGAGTGGGCCATAGCCGCGGCGTCGTTGATCCCGTCACCGACCATCCCGACGGTCCCGTGTTGAAGGATCCCGACGGCGTCGCGGACGCGATCGGCCTTCTCGTCGGGGAGCAGTGCCCCTTCGATGGGAATCCCCAGCGACCGGCCGAGCGTTTCCGAACGCGGCACCGAATCGCCACTCAGACCGGAGACGTCCACCTCGAGCGCCCGCAGCCCGCTCAACGCCTCCCGCACGTCGGGCCGCGGCGGGTCGGCCACGACCGCGGTGGCGAGCACGTCGCGCCCTTCGACCAGGTAGATGCGCGGGCCAACCGCCGGGAGCGACTCCGCGGCGAGCCCGACGGACTCGAGCAAACGCTCACCACCGACCAGCAACGTCCGACCGTCTACCGTGGCCTCGACGCCGCGTCCGGGGAGCACGCGATAAGCGTCGATCGCCCGCGGTTCGATCCCGGCGTCGCGCGCGAAGCGCACGAGCCCCTCGGCGATCGGATGGTCCCCGTGCGCTTCGATCGAGGCCAGCAGTTCGAGAATCTCTTCGCGACGAGCGGCGTCGCGAACGTCCACCGTTTCGACGCGGCTCGACGACAGGGTCAGCGTGCCGGTCTTGTCCAAAAATATCCGCTGCAGCGCGGCGGCCCGTTCGACCGTGGTCGGCGAAAGGAAAACGATTCCGCGGGCGGCGGCGTGACGCATCGCGGCGGCCATCACCAGCCCGGGGCCAATGACGAGCGCGCAGGGGCAGGCGATCAGCAGCACACTCAACGCGCGCATCAACCCCTCAGCGACCATGCCCTGTCGCGCGAACGCCGCCAGCACGGTCATCGAGGTCAAGACGACGGCCGGCGCGAGGATCCGCGCGATCCGGTCCGCCGTCCTAACCGCGGGGAAGCGGCCCTGCATCGCTTCGCGCAACAGGCGGTCGACGCGCGCCAGCAACCTCTCCGTGTCGATGCGTTCGGCGCGTACCCAGAGCATGCCGTCGATGGCGATCGAACCGGCGAGTACCGTGTCGCCCGCAGCCAGCGAGACCGCGTGCGGCTCGCCGGTTACGCCACTCGAATCGACGAAGCTGCAGCCTTCGTGGACCGTGCCGTCCACGGGAACGGCCTGCCCAGCCTTGATCAAGACCAAGTCGCCGGCCCGCAGCGACCGCGTGTCCATCTCGGAACGGCTGCCGTCACGGATCACGTCCACGCGATCCGGCAGGTCGCCCAGCGCTGTCCCCAGTTCCTGCGCCGCGCGTCGCTTGGCCCGCGCCTCGAGGTGTTTGCCGATCGTGATGACCACCAGCACCATCGTCACGGTGTCGTAGTAAATCGGATCGAGCCCCTGAAGCGTGTGCCAGGCGCTCAGCACGAAGGCCGCGAGCACGCCCACGCACACGAGTGTGCTTGCGTTGACCCAGCCGAACCGGCCACGGCCCTCCTGGAGCGCATCGGCGAGCAGGGGAAGCCCCAGCGTGGCGACCACGACGGTCGTCAAGAACAGAATCAGGTATTCGAACAACTCGGATACCGTCTGCCACGTTCCATGCGGGACCGCGTCGTCGCCAAAAAAACCGGGACCGTAGAACGCAAAACTCAACGCCATCACGTTGAGCGCCATGAACAGCCCGGCAAACAACTGCACGCGGAGCAAGGGTAACGGGCCGGCTTCGCCGCTTTCCTGCGCCGGACGAAGGACACCCCGAACGACCCGGCAGCCGAAACAGCAGAACTCTCCGGACCGTCGTGGCGGTACGGGGAGGCCGCAGTGCAAGCACGAACGTGACACTAGAACAACAGGTACCGGATCAGGTAGACGACGCTCCCCGCGAAGAACGTGATCCAGATCACGGTGACGTACCAGGGGAACGAGTAGCCCTGATAGCTCAGGTACTTGTGCCGTTTGAAAGTCTTCATCGGCCGCGCTCCCGTTCCCACTCCCGGTCGCATTCGCGGTTCTGTTCCAACATCCTGTACTTGGGCGCTTCGACGTCGCGGAATTGCCCGCGCGAGTGCGCCCAGATGAACAAAGCCGCAAAACCGGCGGCGATGCACAGGTAATTCATCACCGGGACCAGGAACGAGCCGAGAGCCTGAGTGCCCTCCCGTGTCGCCGTGACGTAGAAATCGATCAGTTTCATCGCGAACGCCGAGCCCGCGGTCAGAATCATCGCGATGCTGAAGACCCACAGGAACACGCGAGTCGCCCTCGACGAGTTCTCTCGACTCACAGGTTCGGTTTGGACGGATTTCAAATCGACCATAGCGTTATTCCTCACCCCAGAAGTCTTCTTCACTCGGTTCTTCAAGTTCTTCATCTTCCGTCGTCGGGATCGGAAGCGCCGGCAGCACAGGCGCCTCGTATTCGGCGGCGATCGCTTCGAGATCGAACACCGTTTCGTCGTTGCGCGGCAGCCAACTCCCGAGCCACTGCACGTAAGCGATGATCGAGAGCCCGGTCTTGTTGGGGGTCCGTCCATCGTCCTCGTAGAACCAGGGGTAAGCCGGCATGACGCTCGAGGGGTTGACATCGGGCGGGTTGTAGAAATGCGCCACGTGCCAGTCGTTCGATTGCCGGCCACCGCGCCGGATCAGATCCGGTCCGATCCGCCGCGTGCCCCACAGCGGGGGCATGTTGAGTTCGTTGTGGTATTCCTCGGGGAAGCTCTTCGGGCCGTAGCGCGCCTCATCGCCACCCCACGGCCGGACCTGCTGGGAGTGGCAATGCCAGCAAGCCTCGCCGATGTAAGTCTTGTGCCCGACACGCAGTGCATCGGCGAACGCCTCGGTCTCCGACATTCCCGGGAAGGCCTTCTCGTAAGCCACCGGGTACTGCTCGGCCAGTAGCGTGAATTCGAACGGCGGCTGCTGCGCCATCTGTTCGATCGTCCGGACGTCGAGATCCTGCACCGCCAGCATCGGGATCAGACCGCTGATGGCAAAGGCGAGCGCGAAGAAAAACAGGCCCGCTACGAGAAAAACAAAACTAAACCGTTCCAACGCTGGCCTCCTTTGCTGCGTCGTCTTCGTAGGGCGCGTATTCGAGATCCGCGTGCGCGGCGCGTGAGGCGATCACCGTCATCGCCATATTCGTCACCAGGCAACCGACCCCGGCGATGATCGCGACGCCCATCGTCGTGCGCACGATCCAGAACGGACGCAAGGTCTCCAGGATCACCTCGCGCGAAACCAGGTTGAGAGCCATGAAGCCCTCGATCAACCCGCCCGCTGTGAGCGTCAGGAACATGCCCCACAGTCCCCCCGCGGTCATCCAGAAGGACGCGCTCCGTAGCTTCGGGCTCCACCACTCGCGCCCCGTCAGTTTGGGCCACAGGTGCTCGATCATCCCGAAGATCCAGAAACTGAAGACACCGAACATCACGAGGTGAGCGTGCGCCACGACCCAGTCGGTGAAATGGATCACGCGTTGGAACGTCAACGTTACCTGGAAAGCACACTGGAAACAGGTGATGAAGTAGTTCAGCGCGCCGAGCCAGAACCAGCGGATCGGGATGCTGCGTTTGAGGGATCCCTCCGTGCCTTTCCAGGTCATGAAGAAGTTGATCACCACCGTGGTGACGACGATCTCGATTGCGATCGTGCTGATCACCGCGCTGTATTGCGCGAACATCGGGATTGGTGAGCCCAGGAAATGATGCACTCCCTGCAGCGGGTAGAAAAACGCCAGACCCCAGAAACCAACCAGCGACAGGGCGTGCGACCAGATCGGGCGCCGCAGGATGATCGGGACAAAGAAGTACATCATCCCCCAGCCCATCGGTGTGACCCACAACCCGACCAGGTCGTGGATGTAGAGCCCGAGCAGAGGTCCGGCGGCGTTCCCCGCGACGAGATACTGCGGGATGAAATTCCCCATGATGTACGTCAGGCCGAGCCAGACGAACCCGGCGGAGAAGTACCACAACGAGACGTACAGCGACCGTTCCTTGGTCTTGACGATCGGCGTATAGAACTGGATCCAAACGAGGATCGCGCCGACGACCACGACCGGATCGATCCAGACCGGCGTCTCGCCCCATTCGACGGCCTGCGCCTGGCCGAGGTGCAGGCCGATGTAGGTGGCGAGGATGATCGCGTTCCAGGCGACGAGGATCATCCAACCGAGATTGCGCGAGGCCACACGCACCCCGGTCAGTCGTGGGACTGTCCAGTAGAGCATGGCGAAAAACGCGTTGGTGAGGAAACCGAACGCGATGAGGTTGGTGTGAACCAACCGAATCCGCCCGGGTGAGAGCACCGGGATCTTGGGGAGGGGCCAGTGTTGCAGCAGTTGAAGCGAGTAAAAGAACCCCGCAAGTAGCGAGATGCAGAGCCAGAGCATGGCCGTCGAAAGGTGCCATCGCACCATCGCTCCGTGCACCAGGGGCGCGTCGTTCCGAGTCATGGGGTCGCTCCTTCGAAGGCCGGGCCCAGAACGGCTGCGGCGGTCGTTTCAGCCCGTCGTAATGAGCGGATATAGGCGACGAGATCCCAACTGTTGCGTACACCCAGGCGACGCTGATCCTCACCCGACATCGCGTAAATTGCAGCGCCGGAGTCGGCGAAGTCGGCCAGTGCCGGTGCAAGCCGTTCCATCTCGCCCGGCTCGAGAAGATCTTCGCGCGGCGGGAAGCCTTCGCGTGCCACGGTCATCAGCGTTGCGCCGTCGAACGACGGCATGATGCTTCGAAGACCCGTGTGGAACGTGCGGTAGATGTCTTCCGGCGTGTTCCCGGCCTTGAGCGACCCGCGCGTGAAATCGAAGGGCTTCTGCGCATCCCCCCAGGCGTCCACGTACTCCGTCTGCGTAGCGCCGGTGCCCCGTCCATCCGTCCCGTGACACTGCGAGCACTGCATCGCCACGTAGACGATGCGCCCACGGTCGATGCGCCTGGTCGAATCCAGATCCACGGGCGCTCGAGGGCTCGGCACGACGACCCGGCGCGCGCTCTCCGTTTCCCAATCGGGGTACAGCCGCTTGACATACTCGATCACCGCGACCTTGTCACGGTGCGCCATCAGCGGGAACGCCGGCATGCTCACACCCGAGAGACCCCGCGTGATCGTGCGGTAGAGGTCGGCCTCCATCGGTAGGCTGCCCGAGTCGGTCGAACGGAACTTGTAGACCCCGCTCGTGAAGTCGCGGGGTTGCGTGATCAGTCGTACCGCGGCAGGTCCGTCACCCCTCCCGTTGTCTCCATGGCAACCCGCGCAGTATTTGACGTAAACCTCATGCCCGCGTTGGAGCATGTTGGTGCGACGGTTGTAGACGGCAAAGTCGCCCGGTTCGTGCGTTTCCCACCGAGGGTACTCGAGACCGCCGGTTTCGGTCTCGACGGCTGCCGCGGCGTCTCGCGGCGTCGCACAACCCACAAGCGCGAGCCACCCCGTGACCAGGACCACGACCGCGATCGGAACATTCTTGATCATCGATGCTCCCCTTGGGTCGGCTCGACCCGGCCCCAGGCTTCTCCGGCCCAAATGGTCCAGGCGAAAGCCAGGTGGGTCGCCGCGGCGACCCAGAACGGGATTTCGTCAACGATCCACCGACCACCGAGCAACAACGGCTGGAGCCAACTCAGGATCAGGTAGAAGTTGACGATCCAAACCGCCAGACCGAGCGCCGTCGAGATCAGGAACAGCTTGGCCCGCCCGACGTCGCGATAGTTACGTAGGAACAGATGGAAGGCGATGCCGAGAAGAGCCCCCGTCAGCAGGTACAGGCCGGACCCGACGGAGAGCACCAACCCCTCCTCCGCGACGAGCGCTCGTTCCCCCATGGGAAACGTCAGGTAGACCCGGATCAACTGCAGCGCCGGTTGCCCGAAGAGCGGCGCGCCGATGACGTTGAACGCGAGGCTGACCAGCGCCCCCAGGCCGCCGAGCGTGATCCCGACGACGAGATGCCAGACCAGGTAGAACCCCTGCGGCGGCCAGGTAGTGCCGGCTTGTCCCGCCTCCTCGCGTTCGAGTCGCCGGATCGCTTCCCGGTGCTCCTCCAGGAGTTCTCTACGCTGTTGCGGAGTACGATGCAGGCTCATCCTTTTCCTTTCCTTGCGACGAAGTTCCGTGGAACCCCAACTCGAGCGGGGCCACACCACCGTTCGTCTTGTGCACAATCCATTCGCAGGCGCGGACGCAATCGCCACACTCGAGGCAGTGGTTACGCCCCGGCGCATTCGCGATCGAGAGCCCTCCGCGATCGGGGATCGGATCCGGTAACGACCGGGGGAGGAGGTCGACGGGACAGACGTGATCGCAGAGGTTGCATTCGATGCACGTATCCGGGCGATTGAACGTAACGCCGAACCACCGCGCGGGAGCGACGAAGGAGTAATAGAGTCCGATGGGGCAGGCCTGCTCGCAAAATTTCCAACCCCACCACTTGCCGTGTGCCAGCGCCAGCGCAGTCCCACCGGCGAGAGCGACCGCCACGCCGAACCGAGCCGCTGGCGACCCCTCGAACAGGATGCGCCAGTCCAACCACCAGGCCAAAACCGAAACCGGTAGCAGCGACGCATAGGCAGCCGCCGCAAGCGCATGAGAGGCCCGTCGTCCCTTCGAGATCCCAGGGGTCCCGGGGTTTTCGGTCAGGCGGTGCAACTGCCCGATCGGACAGCCCCAGCCACAGAGCATGCGGCCCGCGACGAGGTTGATCAGGAACGTCACGCCATAGATCAGAGCGAAAATCCCGATCACGACGGCCAACGCGATGTTGAATTCAGCCGGCGCGAACAACAAGCGGTGGTTGCCGCGCCAGAGGTCCAGCCGGACCAGACCCGATAGGGGAATCACGAGCAGGATTCCCAACGAGACACAGAGCCCCACCACGCGCCAGGCGTTGTATCGATGGTGTGGGGCGAGGCGCCGGAAAGCTTTCAGGACTTTGAGTCGTCGCGCATCCACGGTGGCTGGTTTCCTCCGCGGGGCAGGATACCGCGAATCCGCGGCCTGGGGACTTCGTTTTTTTGGAAACCCTTACTTCAGATCGAGCGCCATACGCACCAAGTGCGGCAAGGAGTTAGCTTTCATCTTTTTCATCACCCGCGAACGATGGATCTCGACGGTACGTTCGCTGACCTCGAGGTCGGACGCGATCACCTTGTTTGCATGACCTTCGACCACCAGGGCCATGACTTCGGTTTCCCGGTTGGTCAGAGTCGCGTAGCGCTCGGCGACTTGTTCACGCGCAGACAGCGAATCTCGCGAATCGCGATCGACACGGATCGCGCGCTGGATCGTATCCAACAGTTCCTGGTCGTCAAACGGCTTCTGGAGGAAATCGATCGCCCCCGCGCGCATCGCATGGACCGCGGAGTCCACGGTGCCGTGCCCCGTAATGAAAATGACGGGCAACATCGAACGCTTCTGGTGTAACGCCTCTTGTAATTCGAGCCCGCTCATCCCGGGCATGCGCAGGTCGACGACCACGCAACCCGGCCGGCTGTCATCGGCCGCCTCGAGAAAGGACTTCCCGTCGGGAAACGACCGGGACTCGAGCCCGATCGTCTTGAGCAACAGCTGCAAGCTGTCGCAAACAGCTTCGTCGTCATCGACGATCCAGACCATGTGATCAGACATTGCCTTCCTCCTCGACCCGGCAGGCCGGTACCTGCACGTAAAACGTGACACCGCGATCCGGGTTGCGGAAGAACCCGAGGGTTCCTCCCTGCGATTCCACGATCGAACGCGAAATCGCCAACCCCATGCCCGTCCCATCGCGTTTGCTGCTGAAAAAAGGTTCGAACATACGAGCCTCGGTGGACTCGTCAATCCCCACACCACTGTCCGAGATCTGCAATGTGACAACTCTCGAATCGTCGCATGCGCTGCTGATCCGGATACGGCTTTCCTCGTTCGAAAGGATCGCCTCAACGGCGTTGTTCACCAGATTCAGGATCACCTGCTGGAGCTGCACCCGATCGAATAGAACGTCTGGAAGATTCTCTTCAAGGTGCAGATCGACCTTTACCTGGCGTCCGCGGGGCGACAGTTCGGCAAAGGAGAGAACTTCGTCGATACTCTCGTTGAGCGAAATCGGCCGCGGCTCGGCGGAGTGCTTCGACACAAAGTCGCGCATGCGCCGAACGATTTCTCCAGCGCGGTGCGATTGCGAACGGATCTTCTCGACCGTGCTGTTCAGGTCCGCGGATCCGAGTCCTCGTACTTCGAGCATGTGCAGCAACGCACGGGAGTAGTTGGCGATGGCACTCAACGGTTGATTGACTTCGTGCGCGATCCCGCTGGCCATCTCACCCGCCATACTGATCCTGTCCATCCGTTCCAAACGCTCGCGATGATCCTTCGCCTCGGCGGCGTGTTCGGCAAGTTGGGTCTCCGCGTCGCGTTGGGCGGTCATGTCGTGGAGCAAAGCGACGAAACCAACCTGATCCCCCCGGCGATAGTCTCCGACGGATAAGTGGACCGGGAAGGTGCTGCCGTTCTTACGTTTGGCGACGACCTCACGTCCGACCCCGATGATCTTCTTGACGCCTGTATTCAAGAAGTTTTGCAGGTATTTGTCGTGTTGCTCGGCCTCGGGAGAAGGCATCAGGATCTTGACGTTGCGCCCGATCAGTTCGGACTCCGAGTAATCGAACATCCGTAGACCGGCCGGGTTGACCGAGCGGATAGCGCCGTCGCTGTCGATCGTCACGACGGCCTGGACGACGGCGTTGAATACGGCCGTCCACAGGGCGGCATCTTCCGGATCGGCCCGGAGGGGTTTGTCGGTCACCGAGGTCTCCCACGTCTTGAGCATTCGAGTATAGAGCTTCCTGTGCCAGCACTAAAAAGTACCATACGGATTTCCCGAACTCTCTCTGCCGGGAAGCCGCTATAGTCGGACCCGGCTAACCAAAATAGATTCATGACCCATGGGGGTGTCCAATTGTTGAACGTAAGTGATCGACTCGGTGGCTGGATTCCGTTCTTGCTGGTCGTCGTGATCGCGACCACGGGATCGGTGCGGGCGGAGTCGAGTTCCTCGCCCGGGGGAGGGTGGTCGTTCGCGACCGCAATCGACGCCCGGCTGCGCTATGAACTCGTCGATGACGATGCTGTGCCGAGCGACGCCAACGCCGTGACGTTGCGAACCCGTCTGTCCTTTTCGGCCTCCAGGAAACGCTTCGGAAGCGGTCACTTCGAGTTCGAAGACGTCCGACCGGTCGGACACGACCGGTTCAACAGTACGGCCAACGGGAAGACCAATTTTGCCGTCGTCGCCGATCCGGAGGCGACCGAAGTCAATCGGGCCTGGTGGCGCTACACGACCGGACACGCCATCGCCATCAAGCTCGGTCGCCAACTCGTCAATCGTGATCGCGGCCGGATTCTGGGCCATGTCGGATGGCGGCAGAACCAGCAGACGTTCGATGCATTGACGGCGGAGCGCGGTGACGGACGGTTCCGTTTCTGGTCGGGTTACCTGACCCGCGCCAACCGTATTTTCGGCGACGAGCACCCCAATTCGGTTCTCCGGCAGTTCGAACTCGACGCCTGGGCCGGCGAGGGTACCGCGCACCTGGGTCCGGGCACGGCCACCGTCATCGTTCAGTACCTCGAATTCGAAAACGACCCGATGCGCTCGCACCGCAACCTGGGGCTACGTTGGGTCGGGACACACCGGATGGAGAACG
>Ga0224508_10004711_pt1 | contig 11078 bp, 8 predicted proteins | sample SF_Jan12_sed_USG_4_FD_170157 | JGI IMG/M metagenome (GOLD analysis project Ga0224508, IMG submission 170157) | Sediment microbial communities from San Francisco Bay, California, United States - SF_Jan12_sed_USGS_21 | ecosystem: Environmental > Aquatic > Marine > Sediment | place: USA: California...
GATTATGATGATAAAGTGCAAAGGACTATCAACCGGATTCAACCTTTTGAGCAGGTTGAACAGGTAACCACCTGGGCCAGGGAAATAGGTTACTATTCTGTAGGTCAGGACCTGGTATTTGGCTTGCCTCATCAAACTGCCGACAGCATTAGAAATACTATTAATCTGACCAAGAAACTGAAGCCGGACCGCATAGCATTTTATAGTTATGCCCATGTACCCTGGATAAAAAATGTAGGTCAAAGAGGCTATAGTGAAGAGGACCTGCCCAGTGCCGAAGAAAAGCGCGTTTTGTATGAAACCGGTAAACAGCTACTGTATGAATTGGGTTATGAGGAGATCGGTATGGATCACTTCGCCCTTAAAACCGATTCTCTTTTTATATCGGCCCACAATAAAACGCTTCATCGGAATTTTATGGGATATACGGCCAGCAAGACACAGCTCATGGTGGGACTTGGCATGAGCGCCATAAGTGATTCCTGGTATGCTTTTGCCCAAAACTTAAAAACTGTGGAAGCATATACCGAATCCGTAGATCAAGGAATACTACCCATCTTCAGGGGACATGAACTGAGTGAAGAGGATCTCATCGTTCGCCAGCACATATTGAATGTCATGTGTCATTTCGAAACCTCCTGGAAAGAGGACAAAATGAAATTCCCTGATTTGGAAAAATGTTTGCAGCGGTTAGCAGAAATGGAACAAGATGGACTAGTGAATATCATCGATGAAACGCTGACCGTTCCGGAGCACGCCCGGCCTTTTGTACGAAATGTATGCATGGCCTTTGACCTGCATTTAATAAAGAACAAACCTCAAACCAGGATATTTTCCATGACTATTTAGTTTGGATAGTCAACTAAATTTTTAAATGTCTTGGGTCGGTTAACTGGCCTAAAAAGAACTGGCTTAAGTTTGAAACTTAAGCCAGTTCTAGATTGTATGCTCGGTTGTATTGGAAACTTTTAAATCATTTCAAGTCGAAACGATCAAGTTCCATTACCTTGGCCCAGGCTGTTACAAAATCTTGCACAAAACGCTCTTGGGAGTTTGTACATCCATAAACTTCAGCCAATGCCCGCAATTCGGAGTTGGATCCAAAGATGAGATCAACCCGGGTGCCGGTCCACTTAACGTCACCTGTAGCACGGTCACGACCTTCAAACATCTCTTGATCGTCTGAAGTGGCCTTCCAGGTAGTACCTAGATCCAGCAGATTTACAAAGAAGTCATTGCTGAGGGCCTCCGGACGATCTGTAAACACCCCGTGCGGGGCCTGATCGAAGTTGATGTTCAAAACCCGTAAACCACCCAGTAAAACAGTCATCTCGGGAGCTGTAAGGGTCAACAATTGTGAACGGTCCACTAGCATTTCCTCTGTGGAAGCGGAATACTTGGTCCTCACGTAGTTGCGGAACCCGTCTGCAGCTGGTTCCAGCACCGCAAAAGATTCCACGTCGGTCTGCTCTTGCGAAGCATCAGCGCGTCCCGGCGTAAAAGGTACGGTCACCTCATGACCGGCATTCTTTGCTGCCCATTCCACACCGGTACATCCTGCCAGCACGATTAAGTCGGCTAGAGAAACCATCTTGCCGCCAGACTGAAACTCATTTTGGATACCCTGCAGAATTTCCAACACCTTGGCCAGTTGAGGGGGATTGTTTACTTCCCAATCCTTCTGAGGCGCCAGTCTTATACGGGCACCATTGGCACCCCCACGTTTGTCGGAGCCACGGAAGGTAGAGGCAGAAGCCCAGGCCGCAGATACCAATTGAGATACCGTTAAACCTGAAGCCAGGATTTTGTCTTTTAGCCCAGCGATGTCCTGCTGATCGATCACTTGGTGAGTAACCGCTGGAATAGGATCTTGCCAGATCATCTCTTCCTCAGGCACTTCGGGACCCAGATAGAGCGCTCGTGGGCCCATATCGCGATGGGTTAGCTTGTACCAGGCACGAGCAAAAGCATCCGCAAATTCATCCGGATTCTCATAGAATCGTCGGGAGATCTTTTCATAGATAGGATCTTCCCGAAGGGACAAGTCAGTAGTGAGCATGAAGGGCGCATGACTCTTTGATGGGTCGTGTGCATCAGGCACTAAACCGGCGCCGGCACCCTCTTTGGGTCTCCACTGGTGCGCTCCAGCCGGACTCTTGGTGAGTTCCCATTCATACCCGAAGAGGTTCTCGAAGAAATTGTTACTCCATTGCGTAGGGGTGGTAGTCCAGGCTCCTTCCAAACCACTGGTGATAGTATCAGCTCCCATCCCGGAGCCAAAGCTGTTTTTCCAGCCCAGGCTTTGCTCTTCAATGCTGGCCGCTGCAGGTTCTGCACCTACGTGGCTTTCAAGTGCAGCACCGTGGGTTTTTCCAAAGGAATGACCACCGGCGATCAGCGCCACCGTCTCTTCGTCATTCATAGCCATACGTCCGAAGGTCTCACGAATATCTTTAGCTGCCGCCAGGGGATCGGGATTGCCGTTAGGGCCTTGCGGGTTCACATAGATCAGACCCATCTGCACGGCTCCCAGAGGGTTTTCCAACTCCCTGTCACCACTGTAACGCTTATCCCCTAGCCACTCTCCTTCGGAACCCCAATAAATATCTTCCTCCGGCTCCCAAACGTCTTCACGTCCACCGGCAAAGCCGAAAGTTTTGAAACCCATGGACTCCAGAGCGCAATTACCAGCTAGGATCAGTAGGTCGGCCCAGGAGATTTTATTACCGTATTTCTGTTTGACCGGCCACAGCAGTAAACGTGCTTTGTCAAGATTGGCATTGTCCGGCCAGCTGTTGAGTGGGGCAAACCGCTGGGACCCAGAGCCTCCTCCCCCACGGCCGTCGGCGATGCGATAGGTACCGGCACTGTGCCAAGCCATACGAATGAATAAGGGTCCATAGTGACCGTAATCGGCAGGCCACCAATCCTGGGAAGTGGTCATTAAATCATAGATATCCTTCTTTACTGCCTCCAGATCAAGGCTTTTGAACTCTTCCCCATAATTGAAGTCTTCACCCATGGGATTGGACAGAGAAGAATGTTGGCGGAGAATGTTCAAGTTCAACTGGTTGGGCCACCAGTCGCGGTTGGAGGTGCCACCGCCGGCACCATGCTTAAGTATTCCACTGGAAAACGGGCATTTACTGGCACCGTTACTATTGTTATTTGCCATATTTTTTAAGCGTTTTAAAATGGTTGATTTATAATTATTGGATAAAGCTGATGAAATATTTCTTATTGTTCAAATCAATAATTATTATACTTGCATAACTATTAGTTATATGACTTTACAGCAGTTTGAATATATCGTAGCGTTGGATGAATACCGGCATTATGTAACGGCAGCAGAGCATTGTTTTGTATCCCAACCCAACCTTACCATGCAGGTAAAAAAACTGGAGGAAGAGATTGGGGTTAGAATTTTTGATCGCGATAAAAAGCCCTTGCAACCTACTGAAATAGGTGAAGAAATCATTTTACGTGCACGTCAGATACTGCGGGAATCCAGACAGCTTAAGGAGTTTGTAAATCACGAAAAAGAATCCATGGAAGGAGAATTCACCATTGGAATTATCCCCACCCTGGCGCCTTATCTGTTGCCTAATTTCCTGCCGGTATTCATGAAAGAAAATCCCAAGGTTCATTTGAATATACAGGAACTACAAACAAGCCAGATCATTTCCCAGCTGCAAAATGGCATCATTGATATTGGTTTGTTGGTCACGCCTATTAATGAGGCTTTCATCAGGGAAATACCGGTGTTTTACGAACCTTTCCTGCTTTATCTACCTGAAAACCATCGGTTTCTTAGTGAAAAACTCATGTTGGCGGAGGATCTCGACCCCAGTGAAGTGCTGGTCTTAGATGAAGGTCATTGTTTCCGGGAACAAGCACTGGCTATCTGCAAGAGTGCCAAACATGGTTCATCCATAGGTTTTGATTACCAAAGCGGCTCCATCGAAGCTTTAAAAAATTTGGTTCAAAACGGAGTGGGCTATACTCTGGTACCGGAACTATCCGTGATCAATGAATTAAACTCCGTCCACATAAGAAGATTTAGCCACCCGGAACCGGTAAGGGAAGTGAGTATAGTAGTGCACAGCGGTTATATAAAAGAATCCATTATAAGCCGATTAATGGACACCATTCAAAAAGTCATTCCTAAAAGGTTATTAGAAAAGCAATCCGTGGTGGATTTTGACTTGAATTAAATTGAATTGAATCGACCCAGACAGTCCGCAAATCATAGGTCCATTGGCACTGCTCTGCAACAACTATCTGATTCTGTGGACAACAAACCATTATTGCCTTAATTAAGGCAGAAATTCCTTACTTTATAGAGTATAACCTGTTAATAGCAAAGGCCCGGATTGTAAGCAGAAAGGACCTATCCTAAACTAAAAACCATCAATTGAAGTGCACCAAAATAGTTGGCCCAACTCATCCAAAATCTGGCAGAAAGCACCTTTCGATTTTCAGTTTTTTGTTAGTGTGTGCCCTTTTGCATGGTCAATCGACCTATGGTCAATCGATGGAAAGGCCTTCCTTCAAAGCCGGACAACTACTGGGTGACATACAGATTAATGGCCTTTTAGATGAATCCGATTGGGATAATGCACCGGTATTGGATGATTTCCTCACCACAGAACCCCAGGAAAAAGGGATTCCATCCTCTGCAACCATAGTTCGAGTAATTGCTAATGAGAAATCTGTCATAATCGGAATAGATTGTAAGGATCCCAATCCGCAGCAGATTGTGCGGTTCTCCAAAATACGGGATGCAGACATATCCAATGAAGACCATGTGAAAGTGGTATTGGATCCGTTTCTGGACGGGCAGTCCGGCTACATATTTGCAGTTAATGCTTTTTCGGCCCGTTATGATGCCTTAGTATCGGACCGTGGTGAATCCGAAAATGACGATTGGGACGCGGTATGGGAAGCCCGGGTAGCCATCCATGCTGAGGGGTGGTCTGTGGAGATACTGTTGCCTATTCAAAGCATTTCTTTTAAAAAAGGCCTGACCAATTGGGGTTTTAATGTAGAACGAAGAATTCAAAGAAATCAGGAGACCATAAGATGGGCCAATGTACAGCGGGATCAGTGGTTTATTCAAACCAGCAGAGCGGGCTTGCTGACGGACCTCCCGGCGTTTGACTATGGTTTAGGGCTCAATGTGAGACCCTCCCTGGTGAGTGAGTTGAACAAAAACGGAGCAGAGGCGTCGTCCGATTTTTATGTTGATGCCAGTCTTGATGCCAGCCAGCGTCTAAGCCCTAACGTGCTGGCAACCGTTACCGTTAATACAGACTTTGCAGAAACAGAAGTGGATACCCGGCAAACCAATTTGACCCGTTTTCCTCTTTTCTTCCCTGAAAAACGAACTTTTTTCCTGGAGGGTTCAGATATTTTTGAATTTGGATTTGGAACGGGTAGCAGTACGGTACTTCCCTTTTTCAGCAGGAGAATTGGTCTTTTGGAAAACAATGAAGTCCCCATAATGGCTGGAGCTAAGATCAATGGACGTATAGGAAAGACCGCTTTCGGTGGATTGGGAGTGCGTACCAAATCGCTGGATACCGAAGGGCAAGTCTATGACGCTACCAATATGGGAGTGATGCGGGTAAGGCAGAATGTCCTAAAGGAAAGCACCGTGGGTGTCATTGCCTCCGTTGGTGATCCGCTGAATCGTGATGGCAGTTGGATGTCGGGGGTCGATTTCACCTATCAAACCACCAGATTTAAAGGTGATAAGAATTTTATCGCAGGAGCATGGGCCTTATATACCGATAGAGCAGATCTGATGGATGACAAATCCGCTTTTGGATTTAAAATAGATTACCCCAATGACAAATGGGATGCTGCCATGATCTATTCCAGAATTGGATCGCAATTTGATCCCTCACTAGGATTTGTTCCCCGAAAAGGGGTTCACTTTATGCGCGTGGGTACCACCTATGCTCCCAGACCGGATTGGCCTTGGCTAAGGCAAATGTTTAATCAATTTTTTGTGACCTATATTCGAAACATTGACGGTCCATGGCAATCTTACAGCATTTTTACCGCTCCTATAAACTGGCGATTGGAAAGTGGGGACCGGGTAGAAGCGAATGTAAGACCTGTTGGCGAGAACATCCTCCAGCCTTTTGAAATTGCCGAAGAGGTCATCATCCCGGAAGGTGAGTACCATTTCATGCGCTATCGCCTGGAAGCGGAGTTTGCTGCCAAGCGAAGATTAAACGGGCAGGCAACCTGGTGGTTCGGCACCTTTTACGACGGACGGTTAGATGAAATGGAATTGCAATTAAACTGGAATCCCAGCGCTTTATTAGGATTTGAATTTAGTGGGATTCGGAATATTGGCCGTTTGCCGTGGGGGGACTTTGAGCAAACACTAGCTGGCTTGAGGGTAAGGTTCAACGTTACTGCTGATTTACAGCTAAACAGTTACCTGCAGTACGATACCGTAAGCAAGACCTTAGGGATTAACGCCAGAGTTCATTGGATCTTCTCGCCATTGGGGGATGTATTCCTGGTATTTAATCACAACACTCTTAATGAGATGACAGAACAATGGGTATTACAGAGTCAGCAGATTTTGATGAAGGTGCGGTATAATTTCAGACTATGAGAACCGTTATGGAAGTGTCAACAAACTAATGTAATTCCTGCGGCCTGACCATCGAAATCTTAACTCCAAAATGGTACATTTTAAAACGACATAAGGTGAAGATCGATCGCAAAGAACACTGGGAAAACATCTATAAGAAAAAGGATCTCCGGGAAGCAAGCTGGTATCAGGCGACACCAGCAACTTCAATGAATTTCTTCAAGCAATTTAACATCCCTCTAACTGCTAAGATCATTGATGTTGGGGGCGGTGACAGTTTGTTGGTGGACCACCTGCTGGCGCTGGGTTATCAAGATCTTACCGTCCTGGACATTTCAGAAACCGCTATTGCCATAGCTCAGCAGAGACTGGGTGCCAAAGCCGCCAAGGTGAAATGGGTGGTGGCAGATGCCGCAACATTCGAACCCACTGAAGCTTATGATTTTTGGCATGACCGGGCTACTTTTCACTTTTTAACTGAGGAAGTTGAAATTTCCCATTATTTGCAAACAGCTCATCAACATATAAAGGAGGGTGGTATTTTAGTGATCGGTACATTTTCCGATAAAGGGCCCAGGGTTTGCAGCGGTTTCGAAATCAAACAATATTCTGAAGCCCGCATGACTGAGCGATTAAGAAAATTATTTAAAAAAATAAAGTGCCTGACTGTGGACCACTTCACCCCGTCAGGGGTACCACAGAACTTTCTTTTTTGTAGTTTTAAAAAACTGTCTGTGGCCTAACCTCTGTTATTGATGGATGAACCACTGACTGGTCAGGTAAAAACCCAAGTAACCTCACTATGAAAAACACCTATTCCCTTTTACTGCTGGTCATGTTCTGTATTTCATGCCAGTCAAACCAATCACTTTCTCCCAGATTCAACCATGTGGTGGTCCAAGTATCAGACATGGAGCAGTCCCTTGACTTCTATACCAAGGCTTTTGATCTTAAAGTCACTAATGACAGTCTGAAACATGTGGTCTATACCTTTGAAGACGGATCTCAGGCAGAACGGGACATCCATATCGTGCTGCTTAAGTTCCCAGGACAAGATTTCGTATTTGAGATGTCGGAAGTAGCGGAAACACCTGAAAATTCCGGCCTCTTCCATCATGTAGGGGTTGACGTTGAAGATATTGATCAGGCATTTCAACGCGTGATCCGTGCTGGAGCCGAAGTGGTGGTTCCCATTCGATTGGTACAAACCAATGGAATTGAAGCCAAACAGGCCTTTTTGAAGGGACCTGATGGAGAAATGATCGAATTGATGGAAATAGTTTCCGGTGAATTCTAGTTAGTTGTTCTCATCCAATTTGATAGTGCACCTGGCAATCGCGGGGTGGACCTCTGGCTAGTTTTGTTCCTTTTTACGTGGGTATTGGTACTTTTTTTAACCAATCCCAATTCCCGATACCCTGAGCTATTAACTTGAGAAAAAAAATAAAAATTAGATCTGAAGCAGCGGGTAAATACCTGATTCTCACCTATCCAAGATCCACAGCAGGAGGCGGCGGAGGGAGGGGCGGGGGATTCCCTATGTTTATTCCATTCAATAATTCTATAAATAAACCTCATGGTGAAGCCACTGATGGTATCATAAACCAGTGATCATTTTCCTTTTACTAAAAGCAAATTACCGACAACGAAACTTGCCAGGTTGCTAATTTATAGGGCCCAACCGGTTATTCGTTGTTTGACTTTGGTATTTTTAGGAGTAATACTACCGGTAATCATATTACACAATCGAAAAACCAATATGAAAATAGCCTCACTAAAGAATGACCTGAAGTATCATGTGGACCGGCCAAGCGTTCAGCTACTCCTGGAAACGGAAAACACCAAGGAGATACGTATAGTCATGAAAAAAGGCCAGTTAATGAAGGAGCATATGACGCCATTCCCTATTGTTATAGAGATTTTCAAGGGAAACATTGACTTCGGCGTAGACGGCCAGGTTAAGAATCTTAAGAAGGGCGATATAATTGCCCTGAAAGGTCATGTTGCTCACGACCTAAAAAGTAACAAAGACAGTATCATTAGATTGTCATTATCCAAACAAGATGATGTGGCACGGGTCGAAGGAATCGTGGAATGACTATAAATTGTTAAGGAGTACAAATAAGAGAATCCCGCATCACCCAGCATTTACCGACCATTCCTCGTCTAGAGGAAAACAATCAGAGGCGTTTGTATATCTCATAAACAAACCTAACCTCTATGATGCGATTTCTATTGAGACACGCAATGGGAGTCCTGGTATTACTATTTCCAGGCTGCTCCAAAGATGACCAAGCACCTACTCCTGACCCACAAATAGGAGTTCCCAGTAGTATTCAGGGGTTTGATATAGGCAATGCCAACGATGCCAGTGATGTACGGGTTTTTTTTGAAGCCGGCGTCAACGCTGATTTACTGGATGAATACCGTATAATGTTATCCAAATCAGATGCCGGCCTTGACCTCAATGGTGCACTGATGGTGGACAACTCCGCATATGCCTCACTAACCAGTACTGCCAATAGCCTTAAGCTGAATCTTAAGAGTAGTCTTACTGACGTGGATGGCGACCCTATCGGTAATGGTCAATCGTACGACTTACACATATTGGCAGTGCCCGCTTCCACGGAAGTGGAGGCCAAACTGGGATCTTCTGCCCGCGCATTAACTTTGACCGACGATGACCTGCATGATCTCTACATCAGCAGTAGAGGTACGAGTTCCGTAGAACTCTTTGATGGGGTTACTGGAGAACATATTGAAAGCTTTGTCACTAGTGGCTCCGGCGGGTTATCTGCACCCCAGGAAGTAATCTTTCTGGAGGATGGCAGCTTAATCGTTACGGGAAGATTCAATACTGCAATAAAACAATACCATGGCAGTACCGGAGACTTTATAGGTGATTTTACTTCCGAATATAGTCTGAACGAGCCTACTAAGACCAGCATTGGACCTGATGGTCACTTATATGTCAGCCAATGGGCCAGCGCACCCAATCCAGTGGTTCGATTCAATATGCAAACGGGAGTATTTATTGATGAAGTGGTGGATACTTTCTTCAATGGCATGGACCAGGAGTGGGATGGTTCCGGTAATTTTTATGTGGTGAGCTGGGGACTTAAAGAATTGCGCAAATACGATCCTCAGTTCCAACTTATTTCCACCACCACTTCACAACTGGGCGGACCGGTCAACATTTGGATTGATGATAGTGACGTACTACACGTGGTAGACTGGACCGATGGCACCGTAAAACGTTTCGATGATGACCTGAATTATATGGATGTTTTCATTTCCGGGCTTACCAATGTAGAGGGCTTTGCATTCGATGGCGACCGGGTCCTGTTATGCGACTGGCAAGACGGCAAGGTCAATGTCTACAATCGGATTACCGGGGCCTTCATTAGAACTCTGGTGGAGTCTAGTCTTATTATTAATCCCAATAGTATAACCTTGGGACCAGATAAGCGACCCTCCTAGCAGTAGTTATCTGAGGATTAGAAAACAGGGACCAAGGGGCTAACCCAAACGATTTAGTTGTTGAGAAACCAAAAATTGATGAATCCCGTAGCGAAATATTCGTAATTCGCAATTCGTAATTCGTAATTAAAAAGCCCCCTACCCTTCGTACCCGAAGACCTTCTTTAGCAATTCCGTGGTGCGCGCCAGGGGATTTTTCCGAATATTGGCTTCTTCTTGAGCAATCAGCGTAAACAGCCCTTCAATAGCTTTGTCCGTGGCATAGTTGTCAAGTTCCGGATCCACTCTCTTTACCAAAGGGATTTTGTTATAGGTGTTTACCAGGTCGCCATAATACTTGGTGGCATTAACCTCATCCAAAGATGATTTAATAATGGGCTGAAACTTTACCTTAAGTGCTGCCGAGGTAGTTCTTTTTAAGTACTGGGTGGCCGCATCGGGCTCTCCTTTCAAAATGCCCCAAGCATCTTCAATGGTCATGGACTTAATGGCATTGATAAATATGGGCTTGGCCTCCAGTGCTGCCCGTTCCGCACCCCGGTTTATGGAGGTAATAAATTTGTCAACCTCCTTGCCCAGCCCTAGATCCCGCAAACGGTCCTCCACCTTAGCGGCATCGGGAGGAAAGGGAATTTTGATCTGAGGGTTTTTTAAATACCCATCGATCTTGGAAGCATTGTCAGAACCTTTGCTTATTCCCTGGATCAAGGCCTCTTTCAAGCCGGCAATAACTTCATCAGTAGTGGGATCTCCAGTGCCTATGGCATCATTCAGTCCCCCTAGTGTTTGATTGATTTGGGCGCTGGTACAGGCTTGAATAACTAATAAGAAAGCCAGGAATTTTAGAGTTTTAAAAGTGCTCATATGTCTTAATAAAAATGTAAAGTTTACACCAACAATTATACAAAATCGTGCCAAACTACCCCCCATGGATAAAAATAGCAAGATCTAGACAGATTATCTGTCGGGCTTTATAGTTTATATG
>Ga0224508_10004712_pt1 | contig 11077 bp, 10 predicted proteins | sample SF_Jan12_sed_USG_4_FD_170157 | JGI IMG/M metagenome (GOLD analysis project Ga0224508, IMG submission 170157) | Sediment microbial communities from San Francisco Bay, California, United States - SF_Jan12_sed_USGS_21 | ecosystem: Environmental > Aquatic > Marine > Sediment | place: USA...
AGGCGCCAGTCGATTCGCAGTTGCGCGGCCGTTCTTCGGCGTTGCGTGTCGCCCGGTTGCTATCCGAAAAACGCGCGCAATCGCGCGATAACGTAACCACAGTGAGTTAGCCTTATCATGCATTTTGAAGACGAACCAGTACCTGGATACTCGTTACCGGTATTGCCCGGTCACGTGTCGCCGGGCCGGCTGGAGCGAGTGCTGCGCAACGGTACGTTCGCGGTTACCACGGAGCTTTCCCCGCCGGATTCCTCGGACCCGGAAGAAGTCTACATTCGAGCCCGCGTGTTCGACGGTTATGTTGACGCAATCAACGCGACCGACGGCTCGGGCGCGAACTGCCACATGTCGAGCGTCGGCGTGTGCGCGTTGCTTACCCGCGTCGGTTACGCATCGGTCATGCAGGTTTCCTGTCGGGATCGCAATCGCATCGCAATCCAGGGCGACGTGCTTGGTGCCGCGGCGATGGGAGTGGCTAACATACTTTGTCTTACCGGTGACGGCGTGCAGGCCGGCGATCATCCCGAGGCGAAGCCGGTGTTCGATTTCGATGCAGTGACGTTACTCAGTACGCTCATCTCGATGCGTGACGAGCAACGCTTCTTCAGCGGCCGGGCACTGACCAGCCCGCCACGCGTGTTTCTTGGTGCCGCCGCGAATCCGTTCGTGCCGCCGTACGATTTCCGCGTCGAGCGATTGGCGAAAAAGATAGCCGCCGGCGCGCAGTTCGTACAAACCCAGTACTGTTTCGATATCCCGCGTCTGCGCGCGTTCATGAGCCGTGTAGCGGAGCAAGGGCTGCTCGACAAAGTGTTCGTTTTGGTCGGCGTCGGACCGCTTGCCTCGGCCAAGTCGGCCGAATGGATACGCAGCAACGTACCCGGCGTGCACATTCCCGACAGCATTATCAAGCGCTTGCGCGGTGCTGCTAAACAACGCCAGGAGGGCAAGCGCATCTGCATAGAACTGATTCAACAGTTGCGGGACATCCCCGGCATCGATGGTGTGCATTTGATGGCGTATCGTCAGGAAGAAGCGGTTGCCGAAATCATCGACGCGTCAAGTGTGCTGGAGGGGCGCACCCCATGGTATCCGCAACGCGATCACCCGGACGAGGTGTCGAACTCAGCCATGACCGCGGTGGTGTCATGACACACACCGTAATCAGTTCCGCCAGCAGGGAGGTCGTGCTGGGATTCGATCGCCCGTTTGTGATCATTGGCGAGCGCATCAACCCGACCGGAAGAAAAGTACTGGCGGCGGAGATGGCTGCCGGCGACTTCTCCCGCGTACAGTCGGATGCTCTGGCGCAAGTGCAGGCGGGCGCACATATGCTGGATGTAAACGCTGGCATACCCCTGGCCGACGAGCCGAAGATTTTGGCCGAGGCAATACGACTGGTGCAGTCAGTAACCGACCTGCCGTTGTCAATCGATTCGTCGATCGTCGAAGCGCTGGAGGCGGGGCTCGCCGTATATCAGGGCAAACCGCTGGTTAATTCGGTTACCGGCGAGGACGAGCGGCTGGAAAGCGTTTTGCCGCTGGTGAAAAAGTACAATGCCGCGGTAGTCGCAATTTCCAACGACGAAACCGGCATCTCGGAAAATCCCGACGAGCGCTTTACGGTGGCAAAAAAAATCGTCGAGCGGGCAGAGGATCATGGCATACCGCGTAGCGACGTGGTGATCGATCCACTGGTGATGCCGGTGGGCGCGATCAATCAAGCCGGTGTGCAGGTAATACACATCCTCAACCGTCTGCGCGACGAATTGAAAGTCAACTCCACTTGCGGAGCATCGAATTTCAGTTTCGGATTGCCGAACCGGCGCGGCATCAACGCCGCATTCCTGACGATGAGTATCAGTGCCGGTTTGACCTCGGCGATCATGAATCCGTTGCATGCGGAGGATATTCAGGCGGTGCTGGGAGCTGATGTGATGATGGGTCATGACCCTGACTGCATGCGCTGGATCCGGCGTTTTCGCGAACCGGTGCCGGCCAGCGGCGAACAAACCGGAGCGCGCGGACGGCGTGAACGCCGCCGCCGTCGTGCCGGCAGCTGAAATGTGTCCGGTGCAGCACGCCGAAGACTACGGCGGGGCCCCGGGCGCTCGGCATGGCTGACGACGCACTCGTCGTATTCACGCCCTCGGGACGTCGCGGGCGCTTTCCGATCGGCACGCCGGTGCTGCAGGCTGGGCGCGCGCTCGGTGTGGACATCGACTCGGTGTGCGGTGGCCGCGGCATCTGTGGACGCTGCCAGGTGCTGTTGAGCGAAGGTGAGTTCGCCAAGCACCGGGTTTCCTCCAGCGCTGCCCATCTCAGCGCATTCAACGACGTGGAACGCACTTACCAGGATACCGGCGAGTCGCTGGGCGGCCGGCGGCTGAGCTGTCAGGCGCAACTGCTGGGCGACGTGGTCATCGACGTGCCACCCGACAGCCAGGTGCACAAACAGGTGGTGAGAAAGCGCGCCGAAGTGCACGACATCGAGCTCGATCCGGTCGTGCGTATCTACTACGTGGAAGTGCAGCAACCCAACATGCACGATCCGGCCAGCGATCTGCGACGGTTGCAGGAGGCGCTGGAGTTCGAGTGGCGCCTAACCAACCTGCGCTGGTGCGATTTGCGTGTCGTGCAGGGTTTGCAGGCATTGCTGCGCGAGGGCGACTGGAAAGTAACAGTTGCCGTGCACAACGACAATCAGATCATTGGCGTGTGGCCTGACTTCAAGGACAAGGTCTACGGGCTTGCCGTCGACGTGGGTTCGACCACTATTGCCGCGCATTTGAGCGACCTCGCAACTGGCGAGGTGGTCGCGGCGGCAGGGGCCATGAATCCCCAGATCCGCTTCGGCGAAGACCTGATGAGTCGCGTGTCCTACATCATGATGAACCCGGGTGGCGAGCAGGATATGACGCGAGCGGTTCGCGAAGCGCTGAACGGGCTGGCCGGCCAGGTGGCCGCCGAAGCGGGCATAGAGGTCGCGGACATTCTGGAAATCACGGTGGTCGGAAATCCGATAATGCACCATTTGCTACTGGGTATCAGTCCGGTCGAACTCGGCGGTGCACCGTTCGCGCTGGCCACCGACGAAGCGACGCGGGTGTGGGCCGCCGAGTTGGACCTGCACGTGCACCCCAACGCACGCGTGTACGTACTGCCTTGCATAGCCGGTCACGTGGGTGCGGACACCGCCGGCGTCATTCTGTCGGAAGCGCCGCACTTACGCGACGAGTTGACGCTGCTGGTGGATGTGGGCACCAACGCGGAGATCGTGCTGGGCAACCGTCAGCATCTGATTGCTGCATCCAGCCCCACGGGGCCGGCGTTCGAAGGAGCACAGATCAGCTGCGGACAGCGTGCCGCGCCGGGTGCGATAGAGCGGGTGCGCATCGATCCGATAAGCCTAGAACCGCGCTACAAAATCATCGGCAGCGATCTGTGGTCCGACCAGCAGGGCTTTGACGATTCAACGGCCAGTCTCGGCATCACCGGCGTGTGTGGATCCGGCATCATCGAGGCGGTCGCTGAAATGTTTCTGGCTGGCGTTATCAGCACCGACGGCGTAATCGACGGCAGCCTCGCCGCACGCAGCGCACGAATCGTTGCCGACGGGCGCACGTTCTCCTATCTGTTACACGACGGCGAAGTGAAACTGCTGATCACGCAAAACGACGTGCGCCAGATCCAGCTGGCAAAAGCGGCGCTGTACGCTGGTGTGCGATTGCTCATGGACCGCATGCAGGTTGACAAGGTGGACCGCATTCGCCTGGCCGGCGCGTTCGGCAGCCACATTGACGTAAAATACGCGATGGTCCTGGGCCTGATTCCGGATTGTGACCTTACCCACGTTACCTCGGCCGGTAATGCGGCTGGCACCGGGGCGCGAATAGCGCTGCTGGATCGCAAGGCGCGCCCGGAAATCGAAGAGCTGGTGCGCACAGTGGAGAAAATAGAAACCGCGGTGGAACCACGTTTTCAGGAACATTTCGTCGATGCCATGGCGATTCCGCACCGTAGCGCACCGTTTGATAATCTGAAGCGCGCGATGCAGATTCCCGAAGTGAAGATTCTGGCCGGCGACACGCAAAACAGCCCCACACGGCGCCGCCGTCGCCGTGGGCGGGCGCCTACCTAGCCTGCATATTGTGCAGGCTGCCTGTTTCATTGCAGAGGTTGCCTCTGCGTCCGGTCAACCGATGATTTCGCTGAACAGCAACACTCTGGCCGCTTTGTTCACACGTATATCGTGAACCATGCGGATGGCCGTTTCACTGCGATTGTAGTAGCCGCGAATCTCTTCGAATTCGACGTAGCCCAGAGTTTTGTAGAAATTTCGTGCCGCCATGTTCTGGGCCCGTACTTCCAGGTAGATGTCGGATATGCCGGCCACCCGCGCGGATTCTTCCAACCAGCGAATCAGCGAGCGTCCCACGCCGCGGCGCTGGTTTTGAGACTGCACCGCGAGCAAATTAAGGTGCCCGTGCTTGGCGGCAAAATACATTATCGCGAATCCGACCAACTCGGCGTCCACCCAAGCGGCCGCCACCAGCGCGTCGGGACTTTGAATCTGTCGCAGTATCCGCGGTGCGGTCCAGGACCAGCCCAAGCCCTGTTCGATCAACTCCCGCGACAGCAGAGCAAACTGGTACGCGTCATCCGATCTCGCCAACCCTATCGTCAATTGCTGCGCCGTCATTGCAACCTGTCATAACGGTTATCACACGCTCGAACAGTGTCATTTCCGCGGGTGTTCGTCAAGCTGTCACGGATGACCCCGCGTCCAGTGGCGGCGGTGCGCCGCATGCGGCTCCGCCAGGTGCTACATAGATGTCCACAAGCGCACATCGGCGTTGTTGCACCTCGTCGCAGTAGCAACAGGTATTTCTCCTCGCTGCGCCTGGCGGCTGAACGCTGATGTACACGAACGTACAGTATGCAGATATTGCAGGAGCAAATATCCGTGCGGACACGCTGAAATGGTGCGAATTAGTCGGACAGGACGCTAGTTCGCCTGAGTGCCGGTCCCAGGACGGCGGTTGCGCTCTTCGCGCGGCGGCACCCCGAAATAATCGCGATAACACTTGCTGAAGTGGGGCGCTGATACGAATCCGCAGGCGAAACCTACATCCACGATGGACATGCTGGTTTGCAGAAGCAACTGGCGTGCCCGGGCCAGGCGCAGTTCCAGGTAATACCGGGTGGGCACGCAGTGCAGGTACTTTTGAAACAGGCGCTCCAGCTGACGGCGGGAAACACCTACGGCCTGGGCCAGTTCATCGAGGCTCATAGGCTCCTCGATGTTTGCTTCCATCAGCGATACCGCTTCGATGAGTTTTGGTTGACTGGTGCCCAGATGCAGTCGTAACGGCACACGCTGACGGTCGTGCTGGCCACGAATCCGGTCGTAGATGAACTGCTCGGATATGCTCGCGGCCAGCCCTTTGCTTTGCTGATGCATGATCAAATTCAGGAACAGATCCAGCGCGGCGGTGCCGCCCGCGCACGTGTAACGGTTGCGATCGATCTCGAACAGCTCCGCGGAAACGACGATACTGGGGAATTCTTCGCGTAGACTGGCCATGTTTTCCCAGTGAATGGTGCACCGGTAGCCGTCCAGCAGATCCGCTTTGGCCAGTAAATACGTGCCCGTGCACAACGCGCCGATAACCATTTTACGTTGTGCGATTTTGCGCAACCAGAACAGGTGCGCTTTTTCGTAAGCCCGTTCGATGTCGACTCCGCCGCATACGAACACCGCGTCCAGAGGTTGACACTCTGCGGTCGTGCAATCCGGTGTGACAGCGATGCCGTTACTCGCCGCAACCGCTTCGTCGGTAACGTTTAGTGTGCGCCATTCATAGAGCGGCGTGTTGCTCAAGCGATTGGCCATGCGCATCGTCTCGATCGCGGAGGCGAATGCCAGCATCGAGAAGTTCGGTACCAGCAGAAAGCCGACAGCGTACGGTCCGCGGTGTAAATCTGTGACGTTGGACATGCGCCGATGTCAGGCTGTGATGCGTTCGCTGATGAATTGCGCCGTCATCAGGTCGAGATGGCCGCCACCAGCGTTCTTGAACAAGGTGATATCTTCTGACGAAGTGCGCCCCCTGCGTTTGCCGCTGCACAGCTCGTAGAGATCGCCTGCGATGTCCTCGCGTTTCAGCGCGCCGTCGCGCACTGGTATCGCGATTTCGCCCACGTCGTCTACCGCGGTTGCATGGCAATCGACATAGATACGACTGCGTTGGATCGCCGTATTGTCGGCTTCACGCATGTCCCGGGTAAAACTTCCCACCAGGTCCACGTGCGTACCTGGCTGCAACCAGTTGCCGTCGATTATCGGTGCTCGGGTCATGGTCGCGCTGCACAGAACATCGGCCGACTCCACCGCCTCGCGCAACGTGGTCGCTGCCTCGGCAGCGATGCCTTCGGCCTGCAGGCGTTCGGTGAGTCGCTGCGCTTTCGCAGCGGTGCGATTCCAGATACACACGCGCTGCAACGACGGCCGCTCCGCCAGATGCGCGCGAACCAGATACGGCGCCATCGTCCCGGCACCGATCATGCTCAACTGCTTGACGTCCTCACGCGCCAGGAAACGTGCCCCGAGCGCGGAATCGGCTGCTGTCTTGTACCAGGTCAGTGCGTCCCCATCCATGCAGGCGCGGGGCTTCCCGCTGACGCCGTCGAATATCACGTAAAGCGCGTTGATCGACGGCTGGTTGCGCGGCAACACCGTGACCAGTTTCGCACCCAGCGCCACACCCGGCTGCCAGGCTGCCCGGAGCAGAAAAGCGTCCGAATTCGCCGCCGCCGTTGTATCGTGCATCAGCAGGTCGTCGCGCTGTGCGGGCGGCTCCTTGTGAGACCGCTCCAGGTGATCGACCAGATCCGGGAAGTTGAGCACGCTCAGTGCCTCGCGAATGTCGATAAATCGCAAACCCGATCTCCGTCGCCGACGCAGTCAGCGGTTTTCTATCTGCTAAAGTTAGCTATCTGGTGATACAACATCTGCGCCAAGATAAGGCATATGACGCAAAAAATCGACGCATACCGTGAGGTACTAGCACGCTTTGCCAGCGGCGTCACCGTGGTAAGCGCGTATCGCGATAAACGCCCTGACGGGGTCACGGTCAGCGCATTCAGTGCCCTGTCTCTGAGCCCGCCGCTGGTGCTGGCGTGCATCGGCGAGGAATCTGACTGTTACGAACTGCTTGCACGCAGCGAGCGTTTTGCGGTGAACCTGTTGTCGAACCGGCAAGCGTCGCTGGCTCTGGCTTTCGCAGAACTCGGTGACGCAAAGGCGCAGGCGCTGAGCGCTTACCCTGACCTGTGGATGAAGGATTCGGCGCCGCTGCTGGCCGATTGTCTCGCGCATGTCGTGTGCCGACGCCACGCAGTGCACCCCGGCGGCGACCACCGGATCGTGGTGGGCGAGGTGATCGAATTGCAGTTGCGTGACGCGGCCGCCGACCCGTTAGTGTACTTCGCCAGCGCATTTCGTCCGCTGGCGCCACCGGAAAAGCGCTGATCCGACCCTGTGACCGGCTGAGCAGCGTGCAACCTGCCGGTTAAAGATGCTCGGCCAGCCAGTTGCGCCAGGCATCGAACAGTGCCTGATCGAGGGCGGAAACCACTGAGCGTGGTTTCAGGTTCGGGGCGAACACGGGCTCACCGAGCAGCGTGCAACTGAAGCCACCGGCTTCCTCCAGAATCAGACTGCCCGCCGCATAGTCCCAGATCTGTTGCCCGCCGTGCAGGCAGATGTTGCTGCGTCCGGCTGCCATCCAGCCCCACTCCAGCGCGCATGACCCGAGGTTGCGCTGTGAACCGAACGGCAGGTGGCGCATTATCGTTTCGCGCACGTCCGCACGCAGACGTTTGTAGTCCAGCAGCGCTACCGCCTGGCGCAGGTCAATGCTCAGCGGCATGCTGCGTAACGGCGCGCCATTGAGCTGTGCGCCCCGGTTCCGCTCGGCAATGAAACATTCGTCGCGGGTCGGATCGTAGACGATACCAAGGGTCGAGCGGCCGTTGCGGATCAATGCCAGGGATACCGAAAACAGTGGCACGCCGGCGGCGAAGTTATTGGTGCCGTCGAGTGGATCCAGACACCAGATCGTCTTGCCGCTCTGCAACAGCGCCTGCTGTTCCGCGTGCGGCATTTCTTCACTGAGGAACCCGACGCTTGGCCAAGCACCGCCAAACTCCTTTTCCAGGCGGCGGTGCATGGCCAGATCGGCTTCGGTAAGAATGCTGCCGTCTGCCTTGTGCTGGCGCTCGACCCGCGAAAATCGCGGCAGCAGTTCCTGACGCGCGGCATCGCGTACCAGGACCGAGACTTCGCTGCTGGAGATTTTCATCGCGCTACGCTGGCTGTGACGGGGGATTTCAACACAGTTTCTATCGGTTTCAGTGGCATTGGATTTTTGGGTGTTAACGGCACGGGTATTTCGCTCGGGCGTATCTTGTTGGTCAGAGTGAAGCAAAGCAACAGTGGTGCCATGCGAGCTGACGTATACTTACCGGTCGAGTGAGATCCGGCAGGAGAAAAGCTATGCAGCGGTATCGTATCGCCCTGTTGCCCGGCGACGGAATCGGCAAGGAGACCGTTCCCGAGGGGGTCAGGATTCTGGAAGCGGTGGGGCGCAGGTACGACATCGAGTTCTCGTTCCAGGACTTCGACTGGAGCTGCGAGCGGTTTGCGGAGACCGGCCGCATGATGCCGGAAGATGGTATCCAGCAGCTAACCGATTTCGATTCGCTGTTTCTCGGCGCGGTGGGTTGGCCTGGCGTGCCGGACCATGTCTCCTTGTGGGGCATGCTGATTCCGATCCGCCGGGAATTCCAGCAGTATATAAACCTGCGCCCGGTGAGGTTGCTGGAAGGTGTCGCTTCGCCGTTGGCCGGGCGCCATCCCGGCGACATAGATTTCTGGATCGTGCGCGAGAACTGCGAAGGCGAGTATTCGGAAATCGGTGGTCGGATGTATGCCGGTACCGATGCTGAGTTCGTATCGCAGCAAAGCGTTTTCACCCGTCTCGGTACCGACAGGGTGATCCGCTATGCCAGCGAACTGGCAATGTCACGGCCGGCCAGACACCTGACCTCCGCTACCAAGTCCAACGGCATCATACATACCATGCCCTATTGGGACGAGCGGTTCGCGGCGGTTACCGCCGGGTATCCGCAACTGCAGACCGACCAGTACCACATCGATATACTCGCGGCCAATTTCGTCCTGCATCCGGACTGGTTCGATGTCGTGGTGGGCAGCAATCTGTTCGGTGATATTCTGTCTGACCTTGGACCGGCTGTTACCGGGACTATCGGCATCGCACCTTCGGGCAACATCAATCCCGAGCGAATCTGTCCTTCGATGTTCGAACCGGTGCACGGCTCAGCGCCGGACATAGCCGGTAAGGGGATCGCCAATCCGATCGGGCAGATCTGGTCGGGCGCGATGATGCTCGAACACCTGGGCGAAAGCGACGCGGCTGCCGCCATCGAGCGGGCGATCGCCACGGCGCTGGTCGATGGAGATGCGCTGACACCTGATATGGGCGGTAACGCCGATACGCGCGCGTTGGGAGAAAACATCGCTGCGGCACTCGACTAACAGCCCGCATGTGGTGTTGTGTTGAGGAATGTACGATTGTCGGGTATCAGGGCGGCAGCGGCGGCGTTGATATGTTGCGTTGCATTTCCGGCCGTGCCCGGGATTGGCGCCGCCGCTCTTCTATGTGTCTCAGACGAGGGCGTTCACTGTTTTACCCCTGAGCACTCCGCGCCGATCTGGCAGCGCCTGCGAGGGCGCACCACGTACACACCCGTGAAAGTCAGCGAACTGCTGATTACCGGCGGCGGCGAGGGCGTGGTGGCGTTCACCAGAGACGGTGCGCGGCGCTGGCAATTGGTCGATTTCGGGCACGCTTTTACGCCCACGGTTGCGGACGACGAATTGTTTTTCGGCACCTTGGGCGGCAGCCTGGTCAGCGCCGGCACCGATGGCTCAGTACGCTGGCAAAAAAACTACGCCGGATGGATGTATTCACCGGCGGTGATCGGTTCGGTGGTCGTCAGCGGGGGTCAATCGGGTGTGCTGCACGCGGTACATCGCGGCACCGGCGACGCGCTCTGGGAGCTGTCGCTGGACCAGGAACTCGTGCACCGCCTGGTCGTGGTGGACGGCAGGCATTTTGTCGCCACCACGTTTGCGGGCACGCTGTTGAAGCTGGAGGCGCAAACCGGGCGCGTCGCGTGGCGTCGCAATTTCAGTGTGCCATCCAAGAGTCCGGCGGTTGCGGGCGGCGTGTTGCTGTGCGCGCTGTTCGACGGACGCGTGGTGGCGATCGCCGGGTCCGATGGTTCCACTCGCTGGGAAACTGCCTTGCCGGCGGACGTAGAGCTCGCACTCCGGCTCGACAAGGTGGCCGCCTACAGCGACGAGCGTCTTTCGGTGTTGCACGCAGGTGACGGGGAGATACTGCTGGATCGTGAGTTTGCAACACCCATCATCGCGGCGCACTGGCTGGACGATCGACGCATCGCAATCATTCTGCGCGACCTGCGGAACCAAGTCCGCCTGGAGACTGTCCATCTGTAAACGTGGCGCTCGCCACACAAAGGAGGCAGACGATGATGAAAGTCTATCGCGTTATGGCGACGGCAGTCGGGGCAAGTATGTTGCTTGCAGGAACTTTGTGGGCACAACCGTTCGGCGGTTCCGAAGATGTCGCCTATGCGAAACAGCTGTGGGGCGCGATGCAGAGTGCCGGTCTGCTGGGTGACGACGGCATCATGTCGACACCGTACAAAGGACAACACCCCCACGGCGCGGTGCTGGATACGATCGAGACCGAACTGAGCCTGGGCGGTAACAACGGCGTGCTGATCGTGAAGCGCAATTACGGCGGGGAAGGCGTCAGCAAATCTGCGGTGGCCGACGATCCTGCCAAGTACCTGAAAGCGGTAACCGTTATGTACAAACGCAAAGGCTACGATGCGGATACCAAGGACTGGTTCTGGGCCAAATACCTGGCCGACGGGTCGCTGGACAAAAACCCCAAGGGCA
>Ga0224508_10004713_pt1 | contig 11074 bp, 10 predicted proteins | sample SF_Jan12_sed_USG_4_FD_170157 | JGI IMG/M metagenome (GOLD analysis project Ga0224508, IMG submission 170157) | Sediment microbial communities from San Francisco Bay, California, United States - SF_Jan12_sed_USGS_21 | ecosystem: Environmental > Aquatic > Marine > Sediment | place: USA...
GATCGACGACGCGAGACTTGCGGCGCTCCATGAACCACTTCGCGCCGGGCAATAACAGGAAGCGCATGATGGCGAGGAGCGCCAAGCCACCGGTCAGTATGGCGAGCCAGACCGGTACCTCTACCGTTCCCGTCATCGCGCACCGTTCAGCACCGAGTGAAATCGGCGCAGCGGCAGCTTGTTGCGCACGAGTCTCAGCGGTATGGTGAAATGTCCCTGTTCCCAGATGAAGATGTTCTCCTCCGGTAACCCCAGATCTTCGATCAGCAGTTTGCCGCTGGCGAACGGCGTGACGCTGTCCTGATTGCCGAGTACTGCCACAATGCGCTCCGGCGGCACCACCGGGCTTACCGGTGGGTCGATGAGAGCCAGCCATTTACTCCTGAGCTCTGGTGCCCAGCCGTGCGCGGAAGCAGCCTCGGCAGTTCCCCAGACACGCGCAAACGATCCTTCGACGGCCGCATCTTCGAGCCTGCCACAGGGCGTCACGAGGAAAAGCGCGTCAGGATGCAGATGGCGAGGCCAGTTGCCTGCCCAAGAGGCGGTGGCCCTGGCAACGTGTGCCCCCAAACTGCTGCCGCCGAGTGCTACGGGCCCATCGGTATTCCGCCGGCACCAGTCCAGCAACACTGAGGCCTCGCGCACCTGGGCGCTGAAGAACTCCAGCGAGCCAAGCGGCATGCTGCCGATGAACCTCTCACCGCCGTACCTGCCGGGCGGGACGCGGCGACCGTGCCACGGCGCCTCGGGCCGGACTACCCGAATGCCCATCCGACAGAACTCCGAGACCTCATCGATCATGCCGTGCCAATGATCGAACTCGACGCAGATGCCGTGCAGGAAGACTACGGTTGCGGGGTTCACGACCCCGCGAGGCTCATGAACGCGGGCAACGACCTCGTCCCCCATGCGCTGCGAGGGAGATTGGAACCGGAGCCAGTAGTCGGTGCCCGAAGCTGTCGGAATCTTTCGCGAGACGGAGACTTCCGGCATTGGGTCTGGAGGTGCAAATAGTTCCGTAGGCGCGCGCAAAACGCGCGCATACTCGTTTGCCAGCTCAACCGGTGTAGATATCTCCCAACGCACCGCGGGGACGCCGTCATGCCGGCGCAGAAAGGCAAAATGGCGCCTTGTCTCATTGTAGCTCGCCCGATTCTTCAGTCTCTCAATCTCCAGCGCAACGAGATCTTCCTGTCCGACGCCTTTGTTCGCGAAAAACGCCGGCTCCCACTGCTTCTCGGTCGCGCTTGCCACTCCTCGGGCGTGCTCGAACTTCATCAGCGCAGAATGTATCTTCGCGTCGAGCCCGTGCGCCGGTGTTATGGGAACCTCTTCAAAAAAACGTTCCACAGACCCATTGGCCGCCCGGGCGGCCGCCCAGAGACGTGATAGGGGGAAGAACCACTGCCCCAGGAAGGTTAGGGTCAACTTGTCGAACCACGGCCTCGCCACGAGAGCTCCAAGTGGCGAAGATATAAGGCGCTGCACTCGAGTCACAGGTTCAGAATTGATTTATTGAGCAAAAAAAACACGTTCGTTCGCTTATCGACAAAAGTCAATAAGAGAAAGTCCCTATACCCTCGGCAGACCGGCCTGGCGGGCTGGCGCCGCCTTGCGGGATGCCATTCCCAGTCTATACTTAGTCTAAGTCCTTCTTTAGAAATATCGTCGCCACACATCCGAGCAGTCGGGTGTGTGCTGTCGTGCCATGACTCTGGTATTCGGCTGTCGGAGTCGGCGGCCAACAACAACCGAGGACTTCATATGGCAAAAATGATCCATACGATGCTTCGCGTCCTGGACGTGGACAGATCGATCGACTTTTATCAAAAGGCCTTCAAGTTAAGAGAAAAGCGTCGCCACGAATTCGAGGAGTTCTCCTTGGTTTACCTGGGCAACGATGAGAATGACTTCGAGATCGAGCTGACCCTGAACCAGGGCACAACCGAGCCTTACACACATGGAAACGGGTATGGGCACGTCGCCGTGTGCGTCGATAACCTGGATGCAGAGCATGAACGTCTCAAGTCACTGGGCTTCGAGCCGAGAGACATCGTTGCTTTCAGCCCAGGCGGTGACCTGCTTGCCCGTTTTTTCTTTATCAAGGATCCGGACGGCTACGAAATCGAAGTCATTCAACGTCACGGAGCCTATCAGTAGTACTTACCAGTTTCCCAGAATTTTCCTGGGAGGAGAGAAGCCATGTTAGACGATGATCTGACCCGCCGCGACTTCATCAAAACCAGCGGCACCATGTTGATCGGCACTTTGGCCGCCAGTTCCGGCGCGCTCAGCGTGCTGGCGCCGACCACGACCTGGGCCCTGGAGTTGACCAAGCTCGACGCAGATTCAGGCAAGGTCATACTGCAAGTGACACGCCATATACTGCCCCACAAGACCCTGGATGATGCGGTCTATGCCCTGGTCGTCAAGGACCTCGATAAGGCAGCGGCTAGCGATGCGGCCACAGCCGCCCTGCTCCAAGGAGGTGTAGCAAGCCTCAATAAGAAGGCCAAAGGCGACTGGCTGGCATTGAGCAAGGAGAAGCAATTCGATCTGGTAAAACAAATGTCAGACACGGAGTTCTTCGAGAAAATCCGCAGTACTGCCATCGTTTCTCTGTACAACAACGAAATGGCGTGGGCACATTTCGGATATGAAGGCCCGTCATGGCCGAAGGGCGGTTACCTGAACCGGGGCTTCCAGGATCTCGATTGGTTGCCGAATCCTCCCGCCGATGCCAGCCCGCCCCCAGCATAGGAGAATGACAATGACTAAATATGCTCTTAAAGATGATGGTGTCGTTGTCGTGATCGGCTCCGGTGCCGGAGGGGGCACGCTCGCCAATGAGCTGTGCCAGAAAGGTGTCCAGGTCGTGTTACTCGAGGCCGGAAAGCACACCCCACGCGAGAGCTTCGTCAACGACGAGTGGCCGGCGTTTGGCCAACTTTCCTGGCTCGACAAGCGGACTGCCTCTGGTGGCTGGCGTGTAGCTAAGGACTTCCCGGGCCTGCCGGCGTGGATCTGCAAGACCGTCGGGGGCTCCACCGTACACTGGGCAGGGGCCAGCCTGCGTCTCCAGCCTCACGAATTCCGCGTGAGATCCGAGTACGGAAACATCGACGGCGCGAACCTGTTGGATTGGCCACTCACCCTCAAGGATCTCGAGCCCTACTACGCCAAGGCCGAGGATAAGATGGGTGTGACCAGGACCAACGGTATCCCGGGTCTGCCCGGCTGTACCAATTTCAAAGTCATGCATGCCGGCGCGACCAAGCTGGGCTATAAGCAATGCCACACCGGCCGAATGGCGATTAACAGCCGCCCCCGCGACGGACGTGCTGGATGCCTGCAGCTTGGCTTCTGTTTTCAAGGCTGTAAATCGGGAGCCAAATGGTCAACGCTGTACACCGAAATTCCCAAAGCCGAAGCGACGGGTAAGCTCGATCTGCGCCCGGAATCGCAGGTCCTCAAGATCCAGCACGACAAGGCCGGTAAGGTCTCCGGCGTGCTGTACTCCGATGCCGCGGGTAAACAGCACGTGCAAAAAGCACGGGCAGTGTGCGTGGCTGGGAATTCGATCGAAACGCCACGGCTGCTGCTCAACTCCGCCAGCAGCATGTATCCCGACGGTCTGGCCAACTCTTCGGGCCAGGTCGGCAGGAACTACATGCGCCATATGACAGGATCGGTCTACGGAGTCTTTGAGAAGCCCGTTCGTATGTGGCGAGGCACCACGATGGCCGGCATCATTGCCGACGAGTCGATCAACGATCCCAAGCGCGGATTTGTCGGTGGATACGAGATGGAAACGCTGTCGCTGGGCTTGCCGTTCATGGCTGCATTCTTAGACCCGGGAGCCTGGGGCGAAGGTTTCACCAGTGCGATGGACAACTACCAATACATGGCTGGGATGTGGCTGGTAGGTGAAGACATGCCCCAGGAATCGAACCGTATCACCCTGCACCCCGACGAGAAAGATCAATACGGTTTGCCTATCCCGGACGTTGCGTTCACCGATCACCCGAACGACATAGCGATGCGCGAGCATGCCTTTAAACAGGGATCGGCAGTCTACACGGCTGCGGGCGCAAAGACGAACTACAGAGTGCCACCCTACCCGTCAACTCATAACCTCGGCAGTTGCCGAATGAGCGCCCGCGCTCAGGACGGCGTGTGCAACGGCTTTGGACAAAGCCATGATGTTCCGAACCTGTTCATATCCGATGGCAGTCAGTTCACGACAGGCGGTGCGGAGAATCCGACCTTGACCATCGTCACGCTGGCCATCCGGCAGGCGGACTATGTGTCGCAGCAGATGAATGCCCGGGCCATATAGCCAGACAGGATAACCGCTGAAGTCGATACGAAATACGGGGACAGTAACCTGTCCCCGTATCTTTTCGCCTCACCCGCTCAATCCGAGTTGCCTGCCTACGGCGGCGGCGGCGCCGGTATCTGTCCTGCCTGGTTCCAGAAAGTGCGGAAGAACGGCGGCAGCTGAGGCGTACCTAAGGCCTCGATGCCGACCAGGCCCAGCAGTTTCGGCTTGCACGCCTCGCCCACGCAGTTGACGACATCGGGATCGTCGGGAATGAAGAAGAAGCTCGGCGCGGGCGCTATACCGCGCTGTTTAAGGGTAGTCTGCCGGTCAAAGTTGGGCACCTCACCGCCGTCGTGAATATCCAGCACGTAAAGGCGATTGGCGCCGGCTCCCGGTACGCAGGGATTGGCGGCGGCACCGCCAGGCGGAAGGAAGGACGTGAAGAATACTTTACCCAACAGCGTCCGCGCCTCGGTCAGGATCTTCTCGCCGGGCTCGGTCGGATCGCGCAGCTCGAATTTCCACCCCAGGGCCGTCGGTAAGATGGTGGGATTAGGTTGATCGGTGATATCGATGAGGTCGCCGTCGACCAGCGGCGTCAACGCATCGTACTGCGCCTGGCTCAGCTGGGCAAACACGTTCCGGTCCCTGACCGAATAGAATCGGTCATTCGTGAGGGAGTTGAGCGGATGTGCCCGGTAGCCCGAGCCGATGCCGATGTGCAAATAGTTGCCGTTGGCGTGGGTAGCTACCGGCGCGACGTCCGGCGAGCTGTAGAAGCGCCGGTTTTCGCTTATCGGCGGCATCGCGAGATCAGCCGCACCGAGGGAGGCGAGTACACCGCCGGCCACAAGGCTGCTCGGGGTCTGGCCGTTGAAGATATCGAATCGCCAGAGGCGTCCTCCCATGTCACCGGCGTACATACGGTCCGCGAAGCCGTCGCCGTTCATGTCCAGCACCTTGACATCGCCGGGGATGGAGTTCGTCATGTTTGCCAACTCCAGATCCGCGCCACTACCCGTACCGCCGGCCCGCCAGAGCAGGTCTCCGCTGACCGCGTCCAGTATGTAGATGCCCGCCCCCTCGGAGTCCTGGCTGTAGCCTGCGTTATCCTGGCTGGTGTCATAGCCTCCGCCAAAGACCAGGGCAAAGTTGTTCGCATTCTGCGGCGTGGCGGCGATGTCCAACTTGGTGACCACGGGCGTCGACCATGTCTGGCCCAGGCCCGGAAGCTCTGCACCGCTCTTGACCCACATCAGCTGCGGGGAGTTCTTGTTGGTCACGTCCAGTGCGTAGTAGTAGTCGCCGCCGCGGCGCATACCGAAGAACAAATAGACCCTATCGGCGCCGTTTATCGCACCGTTGTAATCGTTATCAATGACCAAAGTACGCAGGTTGCCGTCGAGGCCGTAGGGCTTGCTTGAGGTGGCGTCGTTCAAGTAGAACTGTGGCAATTGTCCCGCCATTTCCTGAGGAATAAAAGTCCACAACTCGCTGCCATTTGCGGGATCGACCGCGTGCAGATAGCCGTTGTTCGTCGTGACGTACACGACTGCGTCCGGATTGTTCACCGTCCCTCCATAGATGACCGATGCGGGCTTGGAGTGCAGCGGATCTCCCATGGCGTACCGAGTCTCCGTCACGTTGCCGTCTTCATCATCATCCGTCACGTCGACGCCCCTCGCCCAGTCGATGAGGTTGGTGCGCGCCGGGTCCCCCGGCTGACCGATACCCAGCATGGCATCCGTGAGGTTCGCGTTGCTGTTGAGAAGCCCATGAGCGGAACTGGTGAGATCGGCATTCAGGGCGCCGGAGTAGGAAACGGGATTCCCGGTAAAGGTGTAGACGTTCCTTAACGCCGGGCTCGGCAGCTGGCTGGCGGAGCCGCTTTGCGTGACCTCAGCTCCGTCCGTGACGCCTCCCCAGAAGCTCCGCGCCGTATCCTTGAAGAATCCTGTAGTTGGCTCGACAACGGGCGCACCGTCTGCGCCCACGATCTGGCCATTCACCACCTGGTATTTCTTCAGGTTGCCGGGCCAGTGCGCATCCTGGTTGGACTTGAATACCGCGATGAACAGATCGTTCATGTTCTGCGTCCGGTTGAATGCGTTGACCGAGATGCTTGGTGAGGAGAATGACGTCTGTTCCTGGAAGATCTGCGTGAGCAATTGGCTCAGCGCCAGCGACAGGCTTACCGTGTCGTTGGCCAGCACGTAGGAGCCGCCGCCCCGCGATGCTGTCGAGTCGAGCAGCGGCAGGTCGATGTCGAACCCGACGGTATGGGTCGCCACATTCTGCTTGCCAGGCAGTCCCGAGTCCAGATCGATTTCGAACAGATAGTGGGCCATGTCGTCGAGGCAGGAGCCGTCGGTGGTGCCGTTGGGGTTGGTGTTGACATCACACGCCGTCGAACCGGTGAGGCTGGCATAATTCGGCAGGGCCGTGATCTTGGGATCGGCGCTGACATCCTGCGTGGGCTGACCGTCGGTCAGCAGGACGATGAAGTTCTTCTGACAGGCATAGCTGGTCGGCTGCTGGTACAGCGACGTGTTGCTGCTGTTCCGGGAGGTCATGACGCTCGGGACCGGGGCCGAGTTCAGCCCATAGTCTACCGGCCTGCCCGCGTAGTACTGCCCCGCCTCATAGAGGGTCTCCGACAGCGGCGTATTACCGTCGTGGCCCAACGAGTCTATGGTAGCCTTTAGCTGGGTCCTGGCCGTGGTGATGTCCTCCAGGGCATGGATGACCGGCCCACCTTCACTATTGCCGTTACTCTCGTCGAAACGCATGATCCCGAAGTTGACCCGGGAGACCGAGTCGATGAGGGTCTTCGTGACGTTCTGTACGACTTGAAGGCGATCCTGTGTCTGAAGCGGCGCACTGGCAGCCCAGTTGAGGTAGTTACCGTGATAGGCCGTGTAGCTGCGCCCGCTGGAGGACCAGTTGATCTGGTCGTTTGAGTTCGCGGACCAGGGGAAAGGGTCTCCCTTGCGAGCCCAGACGGCGCTCATGTTGATTCCGTCGCCGTGGACCCCACCGTCGCCACGGCACTCGACCAGCCGGTCCTTTTCAGCCGCGCGAAGTCTTTCCCACCGCAGCCTGTTGCTGCTGTCATTGAACTGGGACAGCCTGTCGGTATAGAACCCGGCGATGTCGACGGCGCGATTGGCCTCGGCGCACATCAGCGCTGGCCGATTGAACCAGTTATCGCCGGCGCAGTCCGGAAGGCTGGCGTTCTGACTGTAGTAGATGCGACTCGTGTCGCAAGAACCTGCGTAGCTGGTAGCGGGATTGTAGGACTCCTGCGTGTCCAGCTGAGTGTCCATACTGCCCGAGGTATCGAGAATCAGCAGTATGTTGGGCGGACCCACATTGGGGTTCGTGCCGCTACTGCCTACGTACAGCTCTGTGTCGTCGGCAAGGACCAGCGGACTGCTGCAAAGCAGAACGGACAACATCCCTGTGATTACGTGCCTAGCGTGCTTGAAGCCAGCCATACCAGCGTCTCCTTGAGGTTCCGGTTAGTCGTCGCCTCCCCATCTTCGGCTGCCTTCCCGCAGCCTCACCCGCGTTACAATTTTTGATTTCGGTTCGTAGAATACGTACATCTGGCCTCGCCTAACCCCGTACTTGCGAAACTGTCGCAAAGTGACTGTCTCCCGGCCCAGAACGTACTTCGTGTTGTTGTTGACCTGAAGCGAGACGACCCGGCAGTCGGGACAGCTTTTGAAGAACATATACCCGGTTGGAGAGCTGGGCATAGTGACTAATGCGGCATCCAATTCGTGCGCCTGCTCGCGCTGGATCATATCGAAATTGGCGGCCGACAGTGATAAGGGTACCAATGCAAAGAGCAGCGTCAGTATCGTCTTTCCGATCTTCCTCGCATCCACTGAACTCATCGCGAACCTTCCTTGTTACTACTGTGATCGAACAAGCGGGTCGGCTTATCCAAGGCGCAAGAAGACCCACGAAGCACATTGAAACAGATCAACCGGCGTCTAGCGTCGACCTGTGACCCAGTTCACGCTTCAAGAGTGTGAAGTAGGTCTCATATTCGGTCGGTTAAATGGCGAGCAGATTATGTCGCCTAAAATTGCTTAGAAAAGCGCAATCAGGAAACCCAAGAAAACAAGGGTCAGGCTGAGGTTCTTCTCTGAATACAGAGAATGATCTCAGTATGACCCCAATTTTCGATTAAGCGATTCAGATCCTGGAAGGCGAATCGATTAAACACATTCGGAAAAAGTGCCAGGTTTATTTCCGTTGCAAGAAAACCGGGATTAAACTGAGATCATTCCCTGTACTCCGAGAAAAACCTAAGTCTGAATTTTCGATAAAGCGATTCAGATCGCACAACGCGAATCGATTAGACACATTCGCAGGAGGGCGCCCCCTATTAGATCGGTTTGTGAAACCTTACTAGTCGCCCCAGAATTTCCACCAGGACTTCTTGGTCTTCTCCGGCTCCCCTTCTTCTATATTATCCGCATCGTCATGCGTACTTCCTTCCTGTCCAGGTTGACGGTTAGCACGATATTCTTTCTGGATGGCTTTACGTTCATCTCGACGAGCACGCATTTCATCCGCTCGTTCGTTACCTGACTGGACCCGGTCATGCTCGCCGTCTTCTGCGCTTCTCTCATGTAACTCTCGGCGCTCACGCATCAGCTCGGCGCGCTCTTCCTCGCTCAAGCCCTCCCAGCGTTCGTTGCGTTGCCGCATAAACTCAGCGCGCTCCTTCTCGTCCATGTCCTTCGGAGATTTCTTGTTTTGCTCGGCATGCGCCTTGTTTTCCTTGCTCGCCTTACCAGGCTTGTTTGGGGGATCCGCGATGACCGTATCAACACTGATGATACTCAGAAACACCAGCAGCAGCATTGAGGCTATTTTAGAGTTCACGAGAGAATCTCCTAGACAAAGGCGCGAAAGGCGACAGTATATCAACAGGTGGTGACGAGAGCTGAATTCCGAATCGGAATTCACAAAGTATTACGTCTTGACTCGGGAATGCCTGTGAATTCCTTCGGAGGGTGTCCCTCTTGCTTGTTTCAGCGAAGGTTCGCGAGTAGTTTTTCTGCGTCGCGAATGGCTTGGTCCTGATGAGGTTGTAATTCTTGTTGGCCGAGGCCGCCCAGCAGCGGCATGAAGGGGTCCTCGACGCCGCTCTGCTCGCCGGACAACGTCTCCATGACAGCCAGGCCGAAGAACGGGACCGTCGACCCGTTGTATCCGCCCTCGTGACAGAGCACGAGCCGGCCGTCGCAATGCGCCTCGGCCGCGCCCATGATCTTACGCGTCAGGGAACGATAGCCGTCGCTGTGCATCATCATGCGGCCCAGAGGATCCCACCCGCCCGCGTCGAACCCGGAAGGGACGATGATAAGCTCGGGCTCGTATGCATCGAGTGCAGGCAGCACGACGCGGTCGAACGTGGCCTCGTAGGCGCCGGCGCCGGAGCCCGGAGGCAGGGGGATGTTGATGTTGAATCCTTTTCCATCGCCCTCCCCGATGTCATGCAGATATCCGGAATCCGGGGGAAAGCAACGATCCTGGTGGATGGAAATCGTCAGCGCCGACGGATCCTCCCAAAACGCGGCCTGGGTACCGTTGCCGTGGTGCACGTCCCAGTCGACATAAGCAATACGCTCGAGACCCCGCGCCGCAAGCGCGTGCCGGCCCGCGATTGCGCCGTTACACAGCAGGCAAAAGCCCATGCCAAAGTCGGCCAGCGCGTGGTGCCCGGGAGGGCGGACGAGCGCATAGGCATTGGCAACCTCGCCGTCCAGCACCGCATCCACCGCCGCGATAACTCCTCCGGCCGCCAGCTTTGCGATCTCGAAGCCGTCTTTGCCGAACGGCGTCAGCATACCCGCGTCACCGCCGCTCTGTGCGCTCAGCTATGCGAGCTTGCCCAGATACTCCGCCGTATGCACCCGCCGGAGTTCCACGTCCGTCGCCTGTCTGGGGCGGATCAGGGCGAGCTTGTCCATGAGCCCGCTGACTTCCAGCAGGTTCTTGAAGCGGCGCTTGGTCTCGGGGTTTTCGGCATGCTCGTAGGGCTGGATCGGCCCGCCCGGTGGGAAGACGCCGGCGGCGTTGCCGGTGTCATGCCACATGTATTGTTCGTGCCAGACGAATCCACTGGTCATTGTTATCTCCCCCAAAAACTCAGATATGAGCGCCACTAGGACAATAAAGCTCAGGTCTCGGACAAGTCAACGGAGTTGTCACTTGCCCATCGACAGGATGGCGACGAGGTCGCGAGCGGAAGCCCTGGCAGCCTTATCTACGATTTTGTCGTAGAGCGCCAGCACTCGCACTCCGAATTCCGTCAGATTGGCGCCGCCGCGCCGATGTCCGCCGGAAAACGTGTCCACCAGTCGAACCCCGAAACAAGCGTTCATGTCCTCGGTCAGCGACCACGCGCGCGCATAGGACATACCGAGCGCCCGGGCGGCGCCCGAGATGGATCCAGCCTCTGCGATCGCGCGCAGCAGGGCCGCCTTGCCGGGACCGAATCGGCCGTTCGGCAGGTCGATGCGGATGCTTAGCCGCGCCGTGAACGAACGTCTACCTCTCTGAGATTGAGCTTTGCGCATTCGCTTGTTAGGGTTCGTTATATTTGTACAAATATAACGGAAAACGTGCACACCTGTATAAAAAGATCTTGCTGGAGGGGCTTGACGCGTCTGCTGGTGCTGGGCGGCTTGAGTTGGACTTTGCTGCCAGCAAAGTCCAACTCAAGCC
>Ga0224508_10004714_pt1 | contig 11073 bp, 8 predicted proteins | sample SF_Jan12_sed_USG_4_FD_170157 | JGI IMG/M metagenome (GOLD analysis project Ga0224508, IMG submission 170157) | Sediment microbial communities from San Francisco Bay, California, United States - SF_Jan12_sed_USGS_21 | ecosystem: Environmental > Aquatic > Marine > Sediment | place: USA: California...
GAACCAGCCCTGGCCAATTGCGAAGCTGATGAAGTTGTCTGAGGCCAGGAAGTCGTTGCTCTTCTTTAAATCGAGCGGTATATCGTTGATGTAACCGGGATAGGACATCCGGACATCGTCCGGACCTAGCCGTTCGGCAATCCATAGTCCCTGCCCGCCGGCGAAATCCAGGAAAACCCAGCCCTCGTCTTCATCCGCGAACATGTGCGAATTGCCGCCATAGGTTGAGTAACCATGCTCGTCGATCAATCTACCGATAATTTCGACGGCCTCGCGTGCCGTCCGCGCACGCTCCATCGCGATTCGTGACAGGTCACTGTACTGCGGACCGGTCTGCGGATTCGGCGTCATCTCGACCAGCTCATCGCGCGACGGCGACCAGACGTCGCGGCCGGCGACATTATTTTCGTTGAGGCCGCCATTAGTGAGGGGCGGCGGAAATCCGAGGTACTCGGAATAGTCCATTGTCAGGTAACGGTAGGTATGCCTGGCCTGTGGAATCTCGGTGAATTCTCCGGGCATGTTTGCCTCGGCATTTACGCCGACGGTGATGGTGCTACCGGCGGGATGATCTTTGGCCGGGACGACTTCCAGCCAGTGACTGGACACCTCATCACCCGAACCACCGATAAAAACACTGCCATCCTCGGTGAGATTCTTGCCAACGTAGATCGCGTAACTCGCGTACGCGGCAGGACTAAGTAACAGGACGGCAACGAATAAGAAGCCAGCTCTTTTTGTCATTTTTGGACCCCCTACACAGCCGGCATCTATTGTCGATGCCGGTGCGTAGAGTGTGCGGCCCAAGCGCTGGACTGTCCAGTCCCAGAATTACCGCTTTTAAAATGGCCCGTTTACTACAGTCGGCGAGTTCCAGGAAGCCGCCCAGACCGTCTCATCCCGTATGTAATACACCGTGTCGTTATGGATGAAAGCGCGGCTCCTGCTAACATAGGGAATCTCGATACCGGGGCGCGGCGGAACGATCGAACCGACCGAGTTCAGCGACGACAGTGCAGGCATGTCCTTATCCCTAATCTCGAACAGGAACAGCCCGGACTCCACGAACTGGTAACTGCCGTCACTCGCGTAGATTTCGGCTGGAATGGTGAACCGGTCGATGCCGTTGACATCAGACTGATAGGTGAACGCGTGCCGGTCATACCTGGCTTCGCTGTATGAACCACGTCCGCCAAGTGTTGCACTACCGCGCGACAATGGTTGAGCAATATTGGATACGTCGAAGAGCTCCAGTTTGACGCCGCCGTTACCACCCGCGCCAAGCCCCAGCAGCAGGTCATCGTTGACCGGATGCAGGAAATCGGAGAACCCGGTGACCGTGAGCTCGCCGGCGATGAACGGGTCACGTGGATTCAGGAGGTCGATCACATACAGTGGATCGATTTGTTCGAACGTCACTGCATAAGCGCGGTCACCGAGGAATCGTACGCCGTAGAGTGCTTCGTTCGGCTTGCCGATTTCTTCAGGTCGATTTTCATTCGGCAGCTCGGAGACGATATCGAGCTCCGGTCGAGTCGTTGATTCGCGCAAAATGTATAGTTTGTGATCGACTCTGTCTTCGTTGGTCCAGTCGAATTGCGAAGCGAGTATTCGCAGATCACCTGCATATTCGCTCATGCGAAAGTCAGCTTGTCCGCCACGCCAGACCTGGCCTTCGATTTCGGCGGATCCGCGATAGTGTACGGAGGTGTTGAACAACGCGAACTTGTGTACGCGCGTATTGTGCCTGTTGTCTGTAGTCGACGGCTGAAATTGCGTGAAGTAAATCGCGTTTTCCGATACATACGCACCGTAAGCATCCTGGTTATAGCAGGTAGTCGAAAACGCTGTCGGGTTGTCGATCGGCACGGCGGTAATGCTCGTAATGACCGGATAGCCGGCAGCCGTATCCGAACTCGCGATATAGCAGCGATCCGGTGCCACGAGAGTACGGGTGACGCCGTTGACCGTAATTTTCGGCAGCAGGTCGTCCAATGGAACGCCGGCAAGCACGCCCTGGTTGTTCGCCTGCTGCTCGGCTGTCGTGACGTTGTAGTCGAGGCCGTCTATCCACGGTGTGTAGCGGCTCACAATGTAAACCGTGTTGCCAATGCGCCGGCTTTCTACAAATACGCCATCGATGGTGGCATCAAACTCGAGTTGCGGCGACGTAGCATCCGCAACGTCGTAGATCCTGTAACCCAGCTTCTCGGGCGCCCAGATAGCGGCGTCCGCCCACATGGCACCGAAGTGGCCATAAATGGAAGTGCCAGTCAGTGCAAACATGCGATCGTTGGCGACGTACATGCCCTGCACCGACACACCATCTTCAAGCGGAATCGTACTGGCCACGCTGGCTGTGCCATTACCCGGATCAGTTGCGAGGATACGAATTGATCGTTCCGGCGGAGTGCTGTTGGTGATCGCATTTGCCGCGATGAAGCAGCAGTAGTAGTAGCGCCTCGGTGCTACGTAGAGATGTGAGCCGTCGTACCGGACCGAGTCGAATTCATCGACTCTCGCTTCCTGCGTATAGGTGCCGGTAAAGTTACCACTCGCCGCAGCGGCGACCGCAGCCTGTGCATCTGCCACTAGCTGCGGGCTCTGCATTACAGAGAATCCGGATTTGATCGATTGCTCGAGTTCGGATGGGTTACTAACGGGTTTTAACAAGCCCTGTAGCGGTGGCAGTGGCGTAATACCACCAGTGGCGCCACCGCCGCCACATGCCGCGATCAGGGAACCCGAAAGGACAAGCAATATTACTGATAACAGACGATTCATGACACTATCTCCTGGTCTGGCTAGCGTATGAGTCTATGCCTGGCAAGCGCCTGAAACTGTGCAGAAAGTTCCACAAGTTTGTCGAAATTTGTAATGCAGGCGCTTTACATTTTTCGACAAATTCCATACACCTTCAATAACGGCCCGGCAGCCAGTCCTGAGACACTTGACAGTCGCTGGTCCGAAGGTGAATCAAATATGACATCAATGATTGTCCGGGTTGTTGCCGCACTCCTCATATTAATAACGTCGCATTCGAGCGTGGCCGGGGAAGCACAGAACAATCAGGCGCCCGATCAGGCCTCGCAGGCTTCAGGGTCATCTGTACCCTCACCGCCAGTGCCGCCCGATTCGAGGTGGCAACTGGGCATCGCGCTGGGCTACGGTTTGCGGACCAACCCACTGGTCCAGTCTGACGATATACCGATCATCGTCGACATCGACATATCGTGGTTCGGTGATCGCTTCTTTTTCGATAATGGCGATCTTGGATTCACATTTCTCGATAACGAGTTCGTCACCACCAGCCTGGTCGGACGCGTTAACAGCGACCGCGTCTTCTTTGGCCGAACCAATACCAGGTTCGTCACCGTGGACCTTGCGGGAGCGCCGCTGGCCTCCGCGTTTGAATTGTCGATCCCGGATCGTGATTACGCAGGAGAATTGGGAATCGAACTTCTTGCCGATGGCAGCTGGGGTCAATTGCAACTGACGGGATTTCATGACGTCAGCGGCACGCATGAGGGCTTCGAAATCGAGTTCGACTATGGTTATGGCTGGCGCAATCAGCGCTTCTATATCGAACCGTCATTCGGACTCAGCTTCAAAAGCGAGGAAATGAACGACTATTACTGGGGCGTTCCCGCAGACGAAACGAATGTCGCAATACCTGGCTACACAGCGGACGCCGGTGTGAATGTCCGTGCCAGGCTACAGTTAAGTTACCAGATCTCGAAAAACTGGCTGTTCTCATTTGTTGGTGAAGTCGAGCGCATGAGCGACGAAGCGGCAGGAAGCCCGATCGTGGAAGAGCAAAATGTCTTCGGCTATTTCGCAGGTTTCGGCTACAGGTTCAATTAGGATGAGACACTTACTTATTTGCTTGTTAGTCCTGCTGCCAGTTTTCGCGACTGCCGAGGATGAGGTACAACTGAAGGTTCGCCCGGTCTTGTGCATCATCGACGAGCGGACGCCGAGTTGCCAGATGTCGTTCCTGGTCCTCTGGGAAAGCGCGGAGACCGGTTATTATTGCCTGTATAACGATTTCGGAGAGTCACCGTTGCGTTGCTGGACGGAGCAAAGATCCGGTGAATTGAACGATGAGCGCACAGTGGATACTGAGTTCAGCTACTGGATGACGGGCGACGACACCGAATCGCCGCTCGCGGTAGTGGCGGTAGAGGTGCTGCGGATGGATACTGACGATCGTCGCCGCAAACGCCGCAGCCGCCATGTCTGGGACATTCTTTGAGTAACGGGTCAGTCGATATTTTGCTAGTGGAAGATGATCGGCGTCTTGCCGATCTGACGGCAGAATATTTTCGGCAGAATGGCCTGACTGTTGCGGTAGAGTCGCGTGGTGACCGTGCCGTAGCGCGTTTCAAATCCGAGCAACCCCGCATCGTGCTACTTGATCTGATGTTGCCGGGGGCGGATGGGTTGACGGTTTGCCGCGAATTACGGGAATTCTTTAGCGGCCCGATCCTGATATTCACAGCCCGTGATTCCGATATTGACCAGGTCATTGGCCTCGAAGCAGGCGCAGATGACTATGTCGCCAAGCCGGTAGACCCGATGGTGTTGCTGGCCCGCACCCGGGCACTGTTACGGCGCGTCGAGGAAAACGTAGAGCAACCCAAACCCGTCGGTGAAATTGTGCTCGGTGGGTTGCGCATTAGTGAAGCGGCGCAGGAAGTCTGGCTCGACGGAAGCAGTATCCCGTTAACGACCCAGGAATTTGAATTACTCCACCTGCTGGCACGGAGCGCCGGCACGATTTTGAGCCGCGAAGACATATTTCGCCATCTGCGTGGCATCGATTACGACGGCCTCGATCGCTCCATTGATGGGCGGGTTTCAAAATTGCGGCGAAAACTGAATGACAGCGCCACGACGCCTTCCCGCATAAAGACTGTTTGGGGCAAGGGCTACCTGCTGGTGCCAGATGCGTGGGGCGACCCGGTGTGAAATCTTTCTCCCTGGGCGGGCACCGGCAGTTCATGTTCCGGACGTACCTGTTCCTCGTCGCAGGTCTTCTCGTTACTGCCACCCTCCTCGATATGGGCTTCGCATACCTCGAGGCCAGTCTGTCGACGGACGACGACCAATGGCTGACGACGAGTTTCAACCTGATAGAAAGTGAATTGGCAACAGTGACGGAAGCCCAGCGAAACGAAGTTGCGGAACGCCTCCGCGAGGAAACTGGCCTTGGAATCCAGTGGCTGCAATCGGACGAAATTGTCTCTACTGCAGATTCTTCAGCGAGTATTGCCACATTAGTCGATGCCGCCGGCAATACATACTATTTGCGCAACGCTCCATCGCTGAACGGCGTCATTCGCCTCGGTCCCGTGGTCGAACAACGCGACAGCTTGTTGCTCAATATGTTGCCGCCGCTCTTTTATCTTTCCATTTTTGTCGTTGTCGGCCTGTGGCTGCGTCCATTATTGAAAGATCTCAACCTGATCACGGGCGCGGCACAGCGATTCGCGGCTGACTATCGTGAGCCCCTGTCCACGGCCGAGACCACAACACAACTGACAAGCCTCGCTAAATATCTCGACCAAATGTCGTCGCGGCTGAGTGGACTCATTCGCAGCCAGAAAGAATTAATTGCAGCGCTTTCACACGAGATGCGCACACCACTGGCACGTATTCGTTTTGCACTTGCAGTGATCGGCAATAAACGTGGAGAGGATCTGCAGGAACAACTCGACGAGCTGAACGACGACGTCCAGGAAATAGACCAGCTAATTGCAACCATGCTGAACTACGCGCGCCTGGATCATCCTGATTTGCGCATGACCTGGCAAGAAGTGCCACTCGACGCATGGCTGGCTCAGACCATCGAAAAGTGCCGTCAACCTGACAGGCAAATAACGGTCGGGACAGACGAAGCAACTGAAGAAATATGGATGGACCCCCGGTTAATGGGTCTTGCTATAAGCAATTTGCTGGTCAATGCCAGTCACTACGCGAAAGAAAACGTCAGCTGCACTGTGAGATGCAATGGGCACGAATATCAAATCGATGTGGAAGACGATGGCAAAGGAATTCCGGACTCGGAAAGGGAGTCCATATTCAAAGCATTCACCAGAATCGATGACAGTCGCAATCGTGAAACCGGCGGATACGGTCTCGGTCTCGCAATTGTTGCACGGATTGCCACTTTGCATGGGGGTAACGTCACTGCCGGTGAATCGGACGGTCTCGGTGGCGCAAAGTTCGCGTTGAGTTGGGCTAAACCAGATTCGTAAACGCAGACTTATCCCATTTCAAAAAACACGGAACATGTTGACTCAATCAACACGTTTTCGGGACCTGTTTAGACGCTGGACATGTGTCGAAAACGTGTCTACGCAATCGACAAAATGTTTTTTTCAAACGCAAAAATTCTTGCCATTATGTAGAACCGGAAGACGTTGATTTTCAGCGTGTTTTTTTTATATGTGTATGAAGTTCATGAATATCGACAAGAGTTGTTGACACCGTATTTTTGCCTGTGAAAGGCTCCATGAACCATTGACAAAGGCACTCCTTCCGCGAGGGAGGTTCGCAAAGCCACCGGTCTAAATACTCATCAGACAGCGGGGTTACCGTGATGAATTTTTTCCTTAGTATTACACCATGGCCTGTTCTATCTGCGTTGTTATGGATAGTACTGGTCGTCGCCGCGCTCTATTTCGCGCGGCCCACAGCCCACAAGCTCATACTTGCTGCGGGCAATTCTCTTCACAAGATGTTTCGTACCGCATCTGTCTCGGTTGCAGGTGCGGAAAGCGGCCTCGCGAACAGAAATCGCGAAGTACTTCTGGCCGCCGGTCGCGAGGCAAAAGAACGAATCGTTGAAAGAGAGTTCGATCGAATCAATGAAACGGTTCGTAAGGATCTGTCCAACTACTCCGCGTTGCATCGTAGCCTGAGCGAATCCATCGGTCGTATCGAACAGGATCATAAAGACGCTGTTGACGTACCTCCCGATCCTCCGGGTTGGGTGAAGGCCGTTGAAGCGGTCGCTAACATCGATTCGCGAGAGGGCCGCGTTGGCATCGGCAATGTGCTGAGTGACATTCACAAGTCACTTGTGAAGGCACACAAAGAAGCCATGGTCATGTATCACGAGGCAAGCGGCAAACGCCACGAACTACTCAGAAAGATGCGACCTGAATGGCGGCAGATACAGCAGACGCTGGGCAAGGTTGGCAAGAACGTCGATAGTCTGCTCAATCGCTCTGTCACGATTGACCGCCACATGCAGGAATACGAAGACATGGTCAAAGGAGAGGACCGTGCGGTGTCCATTCTCTCTTCTTCGTCCCTGGTCTATTTCTTCGTGTCTGCCCTCGTGCTGGTCGTAGCGCTTGGCGGTGCAACGATCAACTTCTCACTGATTGCGAGGCCGATGGCTGAGATGGTCGGCGGCACGACACTGATTGGTGGTTTCAAGACAGCCGATATTGCTGCCCTGGTCATCATCATGGTGGAGATCTCCATGGGTCTGTTCTTGATGGAATCGTTGCGCATCACGCGCCTGTTTCCTGTCATCGGCGCGCTGCCGGACAAGACCCGGATTCGCATGATCTGGATCACGTTCACGATGCTGTTCCTGCTGGCCAGTGTAGAGGCAGGCCTGGCGTACATGCGTGAAGTTTTGCTGCACGACGAACTTGCGACGAGCGCCTTGCTTCGTGGCGATGGCGATGTTGCCCTCTCCGGCGACTATATGTGGATCACCACGGCTGCGCAGATGGGTATGGGATTCATTCTGCCGTTTGCGCTAACGTTCGTTGCGATTCCACTCGAAACCTTCGTGCACTCGCTACGTACGGTCATCGGCCTGCTGGCCATCGGCATACTGCGCTTCCTTTCCCTGTCGCTTCGTCTCCTTGGCAGCGGCTTCCGCTATCTTGGCGTGCTTTGCACGCAGCTGTATGACCTGCCGCTGTTCATTCCGTTGTGGTGGGCGGCCAGAGAAACCGAAAACGCAGCATCCGCCAAGACCAGTTTTTCGGAGATATGATCATGAAACTATTTAGCGCACTGGCGTCCTGCCTGCTTCTTGCGAGCTGTGGAGCCTCTCAGTCGAATAACTCTGGCGTCTACATGCTGGTCGATACATCCGGCACATACCGCGAAGAAATACAGAAGGCGGAGCAAATCATTCGTTACACCTTGTCGCGGCTCGATGCGACGGATTCGTTTGCAGTCGCCCGGATCGACACCGGCAGTTTTAGCGAAAAGGATATTGTTGCGAAAATGACGTTCGACGATCGTCCAAGTATGATCAATCGTCAGAAACGATTGTTTGCCGAACAGGTGCAGACGTTTGTCGACGACTCGAGGTCATCTCAGTACACTGATATCACCGGCGGGCTGCTGCAGGCAGTCGAGTTTCTGAATGAGAAAAAACCGGCGGCAAAAACCGTGCTCATCTTTTCGGATCTCAAAGAAGAGCTCGAGGAAGGCTACATTCGTGATATCTCGATTGAGCTGGATGGCTTCGATGTGATCGCTCTCAACGTCACCAAGCTGCGTTCTGACAACGTCGATCCGCGTGAGTATCTCACGCGACTCGACGAGTGGCAGGCCAGGGTTGAAAAATCGGGTGGCAGCTGGCGCGTCGTCAACGATCTCGACGGTTTGGAAGGATTATTGTGATCGTTACTTTTCAGCGGATATCGAGCTGATCTGATCGCGCAACACAACCGGCAACACAACATGGGACGGATACTCGGCTGAGTGATGTACCGTGTTGTGTGCTGGTATTCCCACACTCTCGTCGTAATTATTTCCACCTGTATTCATATTGCGGCTCCAGCGGGGGAAGTTAGAACTCGATACTTCAAGCCGGACTCGATGCCCTTTGTCGAAATAGTTGCTGGTCGCATGCAGATCCAGGTGAATTTCGTAGACCTCACCCTCTTCCATCCACACCTTCCGGCGCAGACTTTCACGAAATCGCATTCGCTTGGCGCCTTCCTGCAGGTTAAACGCACGCCCGTCAGGATAGACGTCGACCAGTTTGGCAGTGAAGTCAGTATCTTTCGCATCTGACGAAACATACAACACCACTTCCAGGTAGCCGGTTACCTCGATGCCCTCGACGAGCGGTGCAGACGTATACACGAGCACATCGTTACGCATCTCGATCATTGACTGATCGTAACCACCAGCGCCGGTTTCCATACCGGTACAGCAGACATTGCCGCCACGAGTCGGGACCGGGGTGGCAGGATCATAAACAAAACTATCGACGACTGCCTGTTCCGGTGGTGTGGCAGAAAGCAAGCCATCGCCGTGGCGGCTGTTCGCATTACCGTCACTGCCGAGATAGAACTTTTGATAATTCGTACCTTCAATTGGCCAGCTCTCCGCGCTGCGCCACTCGTTCTTGCCCATCAGGTAGTACTGCACCCGTGGCATGTCGGTGATGCCGTTATCGACACCCTTTAGCCAGTGCTCGTACCACTTGAGATATATATCGACAAACTCCTTACGTGCGTCCCCAAGGTCGCGTTCGCCAATTATCGTGTTCTCTGTCGCACCCGCCCATGCACAGTGAGTACTCGGCGTCATAATGATGTACTGGTTATCCCGAGCTTTCTTGCTCGGGGCATTGGCGCGCATCTGGTTGAACATCTTCAGTGACTCGGCTGGCCCGAAGTCATACCAGGAATCGATGTAAAGCGCAGGCGTATCAAAGGTATCGTCGGCCCGAACCCAGTCACCTTCATCGAAGTACGCAGACTCGGGTGTGTTGGTGACATAGTCCTCGTAGTCCGTGTACTTCAAGCCCAGGTTGCGGACGATATCGACGATCGGCAGCGTGGAATAAATATCCAGCATTTCCTGTGCGTTGAATTGGGCACGGTTTCTGCTCTGGCCGGTAGTGAAAAACTCCGACTGCTTCGACTGAAACCATTTCTCCCGATCCATCCACACGGGCGGCCCGTGAAATACCTTGGTCCCTGCGTTAATGAACCAGCCCGCCGTTTGTGCCAGTTCCAGCGCACCGCCGTCAAAAGACGTGAATGGGCGCCCGATGTTGTTGTAGGCGGCACCCGATGCCATCGGCAACATGGCGACATGGTTGGGATGCTTTTCTGCGGCGAGTGTTATCTGGGTTTCGCCGAGGTAGGAACAACCAAAGGTTGCCACTTTGCCGTTCGTCCAGGGTTGATCGACGAGCCAGTCGACCATGTCGTAGCCATCCTTTCGGTCCCAGTGCCGTACGCGATACTCACCTTCAGACTCGTAGCGTCCGCGCGCATCCTGGATAGCAACGATATAACCCTGCTGTACCAGCAACGGGATCATTCCACCGTAGGGGTAGGTACCGTCTTTGCCGTAGGGCGTGCGAACGAGGATGACCGGCAACTCGCCGTCGACTCCCTCCGGAAAATACAGGTCGGTCGACAAACGCACGCCATCGCGCATAGGGACAAAGATGCTCTTTTCCTTGCGAATCTCGGTCGTAATTTCCGGCATGTTGGGCCAGCGTTGCTGTGCCGAAGCAATCAGTGGAACGATCAGCGCCATGGCAAAAAATGCAGCGGTGACGGGTCTGTGCATGTACTTTTTCATCGTCTGGCCCCCTGTGCCCGTGATTTACCAAGCATTCACAGTATACGCGCCAGGCACTGCAGAAAAAACGCCGTGGCCAGTTAGCACTGGACCCGATTGTTGTTCGGGCCTGGCGAATAGGACAGACTGAACTCGGGTTACGTATCCGGCTGATCACGCCGCACAGGGAGGAATTGTGGTTTCTATTCGTATTGCCAGAAAATGCCGATCGCGCCACGCAGACGGTCATACTCACCACGAGGGTCCGAAGATTCGACCATGTCCTGTCTTATATTCGCCCGAATGGATAGTCGATCGGTGAGTTCATAGTCAACAACCAGGACAGCTTCCAGATCCTGATATTTCTTCTGCGGCTGAGCGGGATCGTCAAAGGCGAACGCATTCGGGTAATTCTGATCACGATAGTCAAGTCTGACACTGGTCTGAAAGCGATTAAGAGAATCGAATGTGGCTGAGAGCCGTATCCTGTTTTTCGTGTAATCGTTG
>Ga0224508_10004715_pt1 | contig 11073 bp, 10 predicted proteins | sample SF_Jan12_sed_USG_4_FD_170157 | JGI IMG/M metagenome (GOLD analysis project Ga0224508, IMG submission 170157) | Sediment microbial communities from San Francisco Bay, California, United States - SF_Jan12_sed_USGS_21 | ecosystem: Environmental > Aquatic > Marine > Sediment | place: USA...
ACGGTGGACCACGTAGTCCCTGGTCCGCTGTGGTAGTCGATCACCGTCGGTGCGCACTGCGATCAATCGCTCAGCGTCGATCAAGGTCGTCTCCGTGTCTCCGACGCAAAGGATCTCTTCGAGCGTGTTGGGTCCAACCTTGATACCCGAACGCGTGATTGCACCCGCCTCGGCATTGGTCCGGGCGCATTCGTCAGCATCGATGAAGATGTGGGCCTTCATGCGGCGCGGTGCCACCCCGGTGTCGGTTTGCATCGGAGCCACAGCGTCCAACGCGAGCGACACGAGTGCGTCGACTCTGCGCTGCTCAAGCCTCGGCCGGTGAGGGTCGTTCTCTGAGACCAGCTCATCTGCTCGGCGGTCCAACGCTTCCATGAACACGTCCACGTCAGCACCGGTCATCGTGATCGACCCGTGCGCCACGGTGTTGGTCAGGTTGGGTTGAAACCACATTCGCCGCATCGTGAACACCTCAGCATGCTCGACATCTCTCATACGGCGATGCTTGGCCTGGAGACGCCCGAGCTGTGCGACCGGGACACCCTCGGCCTGTTCCATGATTTGTTGGCCGGCACCGGTGTTGTGAAGTCGGGTCATCCCTGCGGCACGATCGGTTGACCACATCCCGGCAGTGAGTTGGTCTCTGATCGGGCCCGGTTCGGCTTTGGTGAGTACGGCCAGGTCACTTGCGGTGGTGGGGTGCACATCGAGACGTCCTGTGATCCATTCCTTCAACGACCTGGCCCCGTCATGGGCCGGCACCTGCAGCTGGTCGATCTGCTTTAGGACTTCACATTGGCGAGCTCGGATCCGAGACACGAGACCTTCGAGACGGAGGAGTTCTTGTTCCATCTCATCAACGGTTGCGCACCCGGTCGATGGTCGTGTTGTAGTGGTCAACATGGGTCACATGATGTCATCCAGGTGTGACAGAAACCGGTTGGAAACCCTTCCACCACAACGATTTCTCAACAGAAACTCGGTATGCCAATCCCCTCCCATGCCGCAGCAACCCCACCCCCGGCGCCGCCAGCAATGCCACCGGTTTGAGGCGTGCCACAATGTGTCACCGATGTCGTTCGACATATTCCTCCAGCGATTCGACGGGCCGCTGACGGATGCAGACAAGGTGGCATTGAACGCCATAATCCGAAGTTTTGCGCCCGCGTCCGGTCGGGCGTTCAGTCGCTTCGAGACCGCCGATGGCGGAGCCGACGTTTACGGTGAGGACGACCTCGCAAACGGGATGATGATCAACCATGCCCAAGGGACCCTGATCTGGGATGTCATCGTGCGGATCGCCCAGGCGGGACGCTTCGCCATCATGCCCGTGGGTTGTCCGACCTGCTTGACCGACCCAGCGTTAGCGGCAACGTTGCCATCCGAAATTGCATCCGACACACGAGTTGTCTCCACCGGTCGTGATCTCCTCGCTGTGATCACGCACTCCTGAGCGTCGCTATGCGGGGCTCGGCACCGGCCCCCCTACCACTGCTTCGTGCTCCGCACTCTCGCAGCGGATCCTTCCCCCCACCGGGGGGACAGACACACACCCCAGCACATCGCAACCACCGGCCCGTGCCCTGCTTCGTGCCCCGCACTCTCGTAGGGGATCCTTCCCCCCACCGGGGGGGCATGCACGACCGGCGGCTCACCCCGCCAACGACTCGAGGAACTCCTGCCGCCACTCTTCGGTCTTCTCGACCTGGTTGAAGGTGTAGATGTGAAAGCCCTTCACCTTGGCGATCGGATCGGCGAGGGTGGCTGCAAGCGACAAGATCAGCGTATCCGGCGCATACCCTCCGGGCCGCACCAGCCTGCCCACCAGGGTCGAGTTCTTCCGCAGATATCGCGCCGACACACCGACTCCGATCCGCGCCGAGACCACCGCCAGCTTGCGCAGGTCGTACACCCCGGGGATCCCAATCACCACCGGTAGGTCGACACCCAACGCCCGTACCGACCCGATCCACGACGTGATCGTGTCCGGGTTAAAGCACATCTGAGTTGCGGTGTAGTCGGCGTGCGGCGCCTTCTCGACCAGCGCCGCCTCCAACCTCTCCTCGGAGATGAGCGGATGACCCTCGGGATACCCCGTGATCCCCATCTCGGTGAAGGGGTGACCCATCTCCTCCATAGTTTTGATCAGCGTCGGTGCATCGAAGAAGTCCCCCGGTGGGTCGGCGTCGCCACCGACGATGAACACACGAGTCAGCCCGGCCTCGCCAAGCCGCTTCATCACATCCGCCAGCTCAGCTCGGTCTTGAGTGAGACGAGCCGAGATATGTGGGATGACATCGAATCCACGCTGCTGCAGCTCCAAGGAAAGGTCGACCGTCGCTGCCATACCCTTGGCCGGCGACGCCGTCACCGACACACTGGCGCCTTCGGGGAGAAACGCCGACTGGTCGATAGCGTTCTTCAGCGGGATCAGCTCGAAGTGAGCGTCTTCGAGCAGCCACACGATCGCCCTGCGACGGTCGTCGGTCAGCTCAGGTTTCTTACGTCGCGCCATGCGGCCTCATACATCCGAGTCCGGGAACGACGCCTTCTTCTGTGTCATCCACTGGGTCAGCTCTTCGTCGACGGCCTCGTCGAGCGGTGGCAGCTCATAGTCGCGCAGCATCTGCTTCCACGTTGCGTTGGCGCGCTCGATCGAGCTCTTGGCACCGTCCTCGGTCCACTGCTCGAAGCTGTTGTTGTCGGACTGCGCCGATCGCCAGAAGGCGCTCTCGAAATTGGCCATGGTGTGCTCGGTCCCGAGGAAGTGCTTGCCAGGCTCGTTGGTGAGCATCGACTCGAGCGCCAACCCGTTCGCCGACACATCGAGGCCCTCTACCCACGCCGCCATCATCCCGGCCTGGTCGGCATCGAAGACGAACTTCTCGTAACCCATCGACAGACCGCCCTCGAGCCATCCGGCGGTGTGCAGCAGGAAATTGACGCCTGCCTGGATCGCAGGGAGGAACGAAATCGCCGACTCATACGCCGCTTGGGCGTCGAGTGTCTTCGACGAAGTGAAGTTTCCACCGGAACGAAAGGGGACGCCGAGCCGCCGAGCCAGCGCCGCCACTGTGTACAGCACCATCTGTGGTTCAGGCGTGCCAAACGTCGGCGCTCCCGACTGCATCGACATCGACGAGGCAAAGGAGCCAAAGATCACGGGTGCACCTGGCCGCACCATCTGGGTGAACGCCATGCCGGCCATTGCTTCGGCCAGGGTCTGTGTCGCGGCGCCGGCAGACGTCACCGGGGACATCGCACCAGCGAGGATGAACGGAGTGATCAGCGTTGCCTGGTTGGCCTCAGCGTATGCCTTGGCCGAGCCCAGCATGTTGTAGTCCCATGACATTGGCGAGTTGGCGTTGGCCAGCCCGATCACGACGCACTTCTCTTCAAGCGTGTCGGCGCCGAACAGAATGCGGCACATCTCGACCGTATCCGATGCGCGATGCGGATGTGTCACCGAACCCATGAACGCCTTGTCGCTGTATTTCATGTGTGCGTAGACCATGTCCAAGTGGCGCTTGTTGACTGGCAAATCAACCGGCTCGCACAGCGTCCCGCCGTTGTGGTGAAGCGACGACGACATATACGCCAGCTTTGTGAAATTCTGGAAGTCTTCAATGGTGGCGTAGCGGCGCCCGTTGTCTAGGTCGCGGACGAACGGCGAGCCGTACGCAGGAGCCAGCACAGTGTGCGGGTCGCCGATGACGACCGACCGCTCCGGGTTGCGAGCGTGCTGGGTGAACGTCTTGGGAGCCGTGGCTTGGATGAGCTGACGGCACATGCCCCTAGGGAACCGCACTCGATGACCTTCGACATCGGCGCCTGCGGCCTTGAAGATCGCCAGCGCCTCGTCGTAGTTGTCGATGGCGATGCCGATTTGCTCGAGCAGCGTTTCTGCGTTCTCCTCGATCGTGGCGAGACCCTCGTCGCTGGCGATCTCTACGGGTGTGAGTTTGCGGGTGAGGAACGGAACGCCTTCCGCCATCTCCCCTGCAGCGCGGGCGGCACGTCGGGCCGACCGACCGCCACCACGTCTCCCTGTCCTGCTCGTCATGGTGTTCCTTCGGTTGTGACTCGTTGATTGCGTCGACGTCGCCGCCCCCGGCGCTCGCCCGCCGGTGTCGGCTCAGGTAGGTCCACGACCTTGGCCAGTTCGGGGAAAGCGTCGCTGGCATGGGGGAATGCCATGGCCCCGACAAACAGCTCCTGGAACGCTGGCTCGACTGCGGTCTCGATCTTCTCGATACGGCGAGCTACGTCCTCGATCTCCTGTCGCGCCTCCGCCGACAACAACGCCATGATCGCCCCGGTGCCTGCGGCGTTGCCCGCCGCAGACACGCGCGCTTGATCGCAGTCTGGGATGAGCCCGATCACGGTGGCATACACCGTGTCGATGTGTGAGCCAAAGGCTCCGGCCAGTCGGATCTCGTCAACCCGGACGACCCCGAGTCGATCCATCAGCAGACGGACCCCTGCATACAGCGCCGCCTTGGCGAGCTGAATCGCCCGTACGTCGTTCTGGGTGATCATGATCGGCGAGTCGCCGTCGACCAAGCGGTACGCCATCGTGCGCTCGTCGACCACCACCCGATCGCTGTTCGTCGGATCGCGGATCACCCCGTTGCTGTCGATGACACCGCAGAGGAAGAGCTCACCGATCACCTCGATGATCCCCGAACCGCAGATCCCGGTGATTCCCGTCTTCTCAGCGGCTTCCGCGAATCCGTCCTCGTCGGACCAATGCTCCACGCCGATGATGCGGTACCGCGGCGTCAACGTCTCTCGATCGATCCGCACCCGCTCGATGGCGCCCGGTGCCGCTCGCTGACCCGAAGAGATCTGGGCACCCTCGAACGCCGGCCCTGTAGGGCTCGACGCGGCCAACAATCGGTCCTTGTTCCCGAGCACAATCTCGGCGTTGGTGCCGACATCGACGAGCAGCTGCACGGGATCCTTGGTGTGTGGTGACTCGGAGAGGATCGCACCCGTGGTATCGGCGCCGACGTGGCCAGCAACACACGGCAACGCATAGAAGTGCGCACCGGAATTGGCCTGGATCCCCAGCTCCCCCACCTCGCCGCTCACGCTCTCATCGGTGGCCAACGCAAATGGCGCCGTGCCCAGCGGCGTCGGGTCGATACCGAGCACGAGGTGGTGCATGATCGGATTGCCGACGAAGACGACTTCGAGCACGTCATTGCGAGCCACCCCTGCCGAGTCGATCAATTCGCCGACGATCTCGTCCATGGCGGCACGCACCGCTGCAGTCAGCTCAACCTCGCCGCCAGGATTCATCATCACGTAGCTGACCCGGCTCATGAGATCTTCACCGAACCGAATCTGCGGGTTCATCCGGCCAGCTGACGCCAACACGGCGCCGGTGCTGAGATCGCACAGATGGCCGGCGATCGTGGTCGAGCCGACATCGAACGCCACCCCCAATGCCGCATCGTGGAATCCGGCAAAGACTGCGATCATCTCAAATCCGTTGCGGACCGCAACGGTCACCGCATCATCGCTCGATTGCACCACCGCCTGCATCGGACCGAGCCTCGCAGCCGACACCGACACGTTGCGCAGCTCCCATTGCTGCTCGAGCGCATCGAGAATGCGGTGAAGATCGCTCGACCGGCCTTCCATCGTTGCCGGCGTCAACTCGACGTAATGGAGCCGCACGACAGGATCGACGGCTATGTCCACGACCTCAGCACGTTTGCGCACAACCTGGCGATGCACCTGGCTCTCTGGTGGCACGTCGATGACGATGTCGCCGACCAGCTCCGCCATACACGAAAGCCGGCCGCCCGCGACGATCGAACGACGGCCCCTGTAGCCAGCCTCGGTGTCGGTCCACCCTGAGAGGTGCTCTGGCGCTTCTGGGACCGCAGGCGAAGAGCCGACAGAGATCTGGCAACGACCGCAAATCCCGCGACCACCACACACCGAATCGATGTCGACACCAAGACTGCGGGCGGCGTCGAGCACTGCTGTGCCAACTGGAAACTCACCACGACGCCCCGAGGGCGTGAAGATGGTCTTAACGGTGTCTGTCATCCGCTCAGCCTCGGTTGGACCGACGGCCCTCAGCGCGGCGGCCGGAGCGACGCCGCCCCCGCTCACCCTCGGCGGGAGGCTGGCGGTACGAGGAGATCCATGCGGCACAATCCTGGTCGTGGCCGAGCATCACGTCTGCGGCCTTGATCGCTTGGACGATCTCCGGTTCCAGCGGGTTCGTGATGGCTGACGTGAGACCGTTGGCGGCCGCCATCGTGAGGAATGACGCATTGATGCCTTTGCGGTTTGGCAAGCCGAAGCTCACATTCGACGCACCACAGGTCGTGTTGACTCGCAGTTCGCCGTACAGCCGGCGCAGCAGGTGGAAGACTTGCCGTCCGGCGGTGGCCATGGCCCCGATCGGCATCACTAGCGGATCGACGACGATGTCCTCCCGCGGGATTCCATGATCGGCCGCCCGGTTGACGATCTTCTTTGCAACCTCGAAGCGGACATCGGGGTCCTCGGAGATCCCCGTCTCGTCGTTGCTGATAGCAACGACAGCGGCGCCGTGTTTGGCAACGAGCGGAAGCACCCGTTCCATCTGCTCGTCCTCGCCGGTGACCGAGTTGACCATCGCCTTGCCCTCGTAGACGGCAAGACCCGCCTCGAGTGCTTCGACGATCGACGAGTCGATCGCGAGAGGCACGTCGACCAGTGACTGGACGAGCTTGATCGTGGAAGCCAGGATCGCCGGCTCGTCGGCAAGCGGGATCCCTGCGTTGACGTCGAGCATGTGGGCCCCGGCGGCGACCTGAGCGATAGCGTCGCTCTCCACCCTGGAGAAGTCGCCTTCCTTCATCTCGGCGGCCATTGCCTTGCGACCCGTCGGGTTGATGCGCTCGCCGATGATGGCAAACGGTCGGTTGAACCCGATGACAAAGTCTTTCGTCGCAGAGCTGACGACCGTGTCGGTCACGCTGAATCCTCGCTTGGCGCGTTGCGATAACCGCCGTTGGCGACAAGCTCCCGCAACGTGGCGTCCGTGAACTCCGCTTCGAGCCGGTCGGCAGCCTCGCTGACCGCCGTCTCGAGATCGTCGCTGCAGTCGGATGTTGTGCGGTGCCACTCGCCGAGGTACTCGTCTGTGGTCTCCTTGCCGGCGTTGACCGCTGCCCGGTCGATGGCTATCTGGAATCGATCTGTGAGCTGGACACTGGCCTTGCGCCGGCCCGAGCGAGCGGTCAGCTGCGCAGGTATGTCACGCCACATGATGGTGATGAGCTGTGCCATCAGCGTCTCCTCGGCATCGCCAACTCGACTACCGCAGGCTCCAGCTCACCCATGCCAACGTGACGAATATCGAGTACGAGATCGAGCTTCTCTGCCGCAGCTTTGGCCTTTGCGACGAGACTCTCGTCTTTCGTCTGAGCGAGATACATGAGACGCCGGTAGTTGCCGAAGTAGGCGTTGCGCAGTTCCGGATGGCGATCGAGACCAAGCCCATGCATGACGATCCGGTCGAAGTGACGCACGAGGTAGTCGGTGAGGTAGAAGGTGCCGGGCTCGTCATCGTGGAGCTCGGCGAATACATCACCGGTCGCATAGAACTCATAGCAATGGGCGCCGGGAAGCATCTCGGCGCCGTAGCGCAATGCCACGTCGTCGAGAGCGCCGACCGTCCCACAGTCAGCGTATCCGATGAGGATGCGGTCGTAGTCGCCTGCGACCTCGGCCAACCGGGCATCGACTGCAGGCGGGATGCGATCTGGATAGTTGTGCAGCGATGCGGGCAGACAGTCGACGTCGACATGTGTCCAACCGTTGCGCTTCACGATTTCGAGCAGTTCCCGTGCCAGCGCCCCACATCCGAGGATGAGCGAGCGGGGTGCGGGGTCAGGCATCCTCGCTCGCCAGGATCCTGCGCTCTGTCACCAGCGCTTTGGCCGTCTCTGCGGCGACGGCGGCGTCACGGCAATACGCATCTGCTCCGACGGCCTTGGCGAACTCCTCGTTGAGCGGTGCGCCACCAACCAGCACGATGTAATCATCACGAATGCCCTTGTCGCTGAGCGTGTCGATGACGACCTTCATATACGGCATGGTCGTCGTGAGAAGCGCAGACATCCCGAGGATGTCCGGCTCATGTTCTTCGAGGGCGGCGAGGTATTCGTCGACGTCGGTGTTGATACCGAGATCGATCACCTCGAAACCGGCGCCCTCCATCATCATGGCGACGAGATTCTTGCCGATGTCATGGATATCGCCCTTGACGGTGCCGATCACGACCTTGCCGATAGTCTCAGCACCTGTCTCGGCAAGAAGTGGGCGGAGGATCACCATCCCGGCTTTCATAGCATTGGCGGCGAGCAGGACCTCGGGGACGAAGAGGATGCCATCGCGAAAGTCGATACCGACGATGCGCATCCCCTCCACCAAAGCATCGTTGAGGACCTGCGATGCGGTCCATCCACGCCCGAGCAAGATGTTTGTGCCTTCACGGATCTCGTCGGCGAGACCATCGTAGAGATCGTCGTGCATCTGAGCGACGAGGTCGTCGTTGTCCAGCGTCGACAGATCGAGTTCGTCGTCGCCCGAATCGGCTTGGCTGGTGTCGTCCGACATCCGCGGTACCTGCTTCTACCGTGGCCATTGCTGTCCCACGATGTGGAACCGTGCTGTATCCCGGAACATTACTTGGTGGCGCAGCGGGTTGTCTACAGCTTTTGGACTGGCCGCTCAGCCCCGATTGACCCTCTCCACCACCGGAGCCAGCCTCTCGATCGACTCGAGAGTGATCGGATCGACCACGAGTTGGACATGGTCGATCTGACTCGAGAATGCCAACAGCCGGTCCGCAATCTGGGCGGCTGTTCCCGTAATCGGCGGAGTGTCGGTGACGGCGCCCATCTGCCGACCCGAGCCTCCTTCTACTTGAACGAAGAGAGCGACCGAACGGATGACATCGTGCGGGTGACGTCCGGCGCTGCGCAGCGCGGCGTCGAGACGCTCGAGAAGGGGTTCGAGGCCTTCTGGGGAATTGTCGAAGCGACTCCACCACTCGTTCCACCAGTTCATCTCGCGTGCACAGATCGCCAGCGTGCGAGGACCAGTCGATCCGATCATGATCGGCAGGTCCGGTCTCGTCGGAGGAACGAGCTGTGTGTTTGGCGCCGAGGAATACTCGCCGGAGAAGTCGACCGAGCCATGACGGATCAATCCGGAGATGATGGCGAACGCCTCCTCGAATCGGCTCACTCGCTTGTCGAATGGCACGTCAAAAGCCTCGAACTCCCGCTGGTTCCAGCCAGAACCGAGCCCAAGCACAAGACGACCGTCTGAGATCTCGTCGACCGTGCCCGCCATCTTGGCCAGCATGGCCGGGCCACGAAACCCCGTCGGGGATACCAACGGCCCCAACAACACGCGATCGGTCACTGCAGCGAGGGCGGAGAGCAACGTCCAACATTCCCACGGTCCCCTTGGCCCATCCGGCCCGTCGTACAACAGGTGATCACCGAGCCAAATCGATGCGAACCCGACCTCCTCGGCGAGCCGTGCCATGGCGGCATACTCCGGCCAGGGCACAACCCGCTCGATTTCTGGAAGCTGAATGCCGACTTTCATCGCCGGGACAGTACCGTCCTGGACAAATCGTCAGCTGCAGCTTCCTACCTGTTCGACCGGCCTCGGCGACCGATCCTCACTTCACAGACTCACCTAGGGGCGGCCGTTACCGCCCTATGGGCGGCCGCCGCCGCCACGCCCGCCGCCACCTTGGTTGTCGTATCCGATCGGATCGAACGTCGTGCTCGTCCCGGGTGCGAGAATCATGGTTTGCGTCGAGTTGCCGGTGGTTTCGATCTTGTTTCCGACGAGGGAATCCTCGTCAACATCGATGGTGATCTGACCGGGCCCAGTGGTGAATGTATAGGCCCCAGACGCGTCCGTCGTCACCGTGAAGGTGGAGCTATCGGCGGCCGTCACGACGATGTCAACGGTCCTCAGACCCTTCTCGTTGCCGTTCTGGACACCGTCGCCGTTCTTGTCGTCCCACACGATGCCGTTACCTGTTGCATCGGGTAGCTGGACACCGATGAGACCGGCATCGGCTGGACCAGACGTCACGCCGGAGGGGAGGCTGACGGCCACCCTGCGGTTGAGCGATTCGAAGTCGGAGTCGATGGCGTCGTCGCCAGCGTTCTGTGGGCTCAGGGTGGCGCCGGCAGGGAGCACCAGCTCGACGGTGTAGTCCACGCTGGGCGTGAGACCGTTGAAGCTGTAGGACCCATCAGTCGCTGTTGATGTGGTGTCGATGACGACGTCTGCTTCGTTGAGGAGATTCATGGACACGCTCGGTACGCCGAACTCAGCGATATCTTGGAGACCGTCCTGACTCGTGTCTGACCACACCCGCCCGTCGAGCGTCGCTGGGAGAATTCCGGCATCGAGGTCGGGATTGGCACCCGCAACGATCGTACGCAACGCGGTGAATCCGGTTGCCGGATCGACGTCGGAGTCCATCTGGTCTCCGCCGACACCCTGCGTGGTGAAGACCGCGCCTGCGGGGGCAACGACCTTGACCTGGAACTGCCCGGGTGCGGTCTCGAAGTTGTACAGACCTGAGGCATCGGTACCGGTCACGCCGACCAGCGACGTAGCCGAGTCGTAGAGCAACACGGGGACATTGCTGACACCTGGTTCGCCGGCATCCTGGACGCCATCTGCATCGAGATCGAGCCACACACGGTCGCCAATCGTCGACTCTTCCTGTGCGGATGCAGCACTCACACCAGTAGCCAAGAAGAGCGCGGCAGTGACGAGCATCGCCAGCACCCTCCAAACGGTCCTATCGAGATCACCGCGCGTATGTGAAGCGAGCTGGCTCGCGATTCCACCACTATGCATTTCAGTCCCTTTCGTCGGTCCCACGCGTCTTGCGTCCCGGGCCGACGGATGTGCGGACGCACCTCCAAGTCGGATCCCCCAACGAGAGCGAACTGTCTCTATGTATGACAGGCGCAAAGCCGATCGCCTAGCCATTGCAGATTCTGGCAGGTCGACACTCAA
>Ga0224508_10004716_pt1 | contig 11072 bp, 10 predicted proteins | sample SF_Jan12_sed_USG_4_FD_170157 | JGI IMG/M metagenome (GOLD analysis project Ga0224508, IMG submission 170157) | Sediment microbial communities from San Francisco Bay, California, United States - SF_Jan12_sed_USGS_21 | ecosystem: Environmental > Aquatic > Marine > Sediment | place: USA...
CAGACCCCAGTTCACAAAAGATTGTACCGTGATATGCTCTCGCCGGCCCCACCCTACCCGCAAGAGAAGCGCCACACTGTGTCTGCAGAACACCCCAAGGACCACATGGCCATGTTCCATACATTATTAACGGCAGCAATCGTCACGACCGCTCTGTTGGGCTGCTCGAGGCAGGATGCGGAAGCGCCGGTAAATGCGCCCGAGACCGAAGCGCAGCCCAAGAGGCCGAACGTCGTACTGATCCTGGCCGACGATCTAGGCTACAGCGACTTAGGATCATACGGCGGCGAGATCCGCACCCCTAACCTGGACGCCCTGGCAGCCTCGGGCATGCAGATGACGAATTTCCACGTCGGCCCGACCTGCTCCCCCACCCGGGCCATGCTCCTCTCGGGAACGGACAACCATCTAGCGGGCCTCGGCACCATGAACGGCATGGAGTCTCCCGAGCAGAAGGGGCAGCCCGGCTACGAGACTTTTCTCAATCACAACATCGTGACTTTCGTCCGGCTGCTTCGAGATGCCGGCTATCACACTTACATGGCGGGCAAATGGCAGCAGGGCTACACGCCAGACCTATATCCACCGAAGCGCGGCTTCGAAGAGTCCTTCTGGCTGTTGCAGGGCGGCGCCAGCCACTTCGCGGACGCCGCGGGCATCGTGAGCGGCGGCCCAAAGGCTATCTATCACGAAGACATGACGCCGGTACAGCAACTACCGGAAGACTTCTACTCGTCCGACTACTACACGGACAAGTTGATCGAATACATCGATAAGAATCATGGCGACGGGCAGCCTTTCTTTCTTTACGCCGCCTACACCGCTCCGCATTGGCCGCTGCATGCACCCGAGGCTGCCAGTGCAAAATATGACGGTGTCTACGATGCCGGCTACGACGACATTCACGAGAAGCGCGTCGCGCGCATGCGCGAACTCAAACTGCTCCGGCCCGACGTGCCGCCGGCTCCCAACCATCCCGCCTGGCCTGGCTGGGATGAGCTGAGCGAAGAGCAGAAGGCCGCTGAAGCTCGGCGCATGGAGATCTACGCAGCCATGGTTGAGCTCCTGGATGAGAACATCGGTCGCTTGCTGGCACACCTCGACAATATCGGCGAGCTCGACAGCACCCTCGTGATGTTCTTCTCCGACAACGGGGCGGAGGGAAACAACCCTCTGGACCTGGAGAAAAACAGCGAGTGGATTCCGGCTACGTTCGACAACAGCCTGGGCAACCTGGGCGCTTCCGGCTCTTATACCTCGGTCGGCCCGGGCTGGGCCCACGTGAGCTCAATCCCATTCAGTCTGCATAAGAGTTTCCCGTCCCAGGGCGGACTGGTGGTGCCCGCGATCGCTTCCTTTCCCGGCAGAATACCCGAGGGGCAGAGGTCCGGCGCTTTTGCCAGCGTGCTGGACGTGGCGCCGACGCTGCTCAGCCTTGCGGGCGTCGAACACCCGGGTACCAGCTACCAGGGGCGCGATGTGCATCCCTTGAAGGGCCAATCGATGCTGCCGTTTCTCACCGGCGAGGCGGAAGCAGTTCACGGAGAGGACTTCGTCATGGGTTGGGAACTCTTCAACCGTCGGGCCGTACGCAAGGGAAACTGGAAAATACTCTGGACGAACGCGCCCTGGGGCAAAGACGCCTGGGCGCTGTACGACCTGGTCACGGACCCCGGCGAGCAAGATGATCTCTCAGCGCAGCGTCCGGAGAAGCTGGCCGAGATGATTACCTTATGGGACCAATATGCAGAAGAGCACGGCGTCATCGTCTTAGACGAGCTCAAGATGGGGTATTCGAACTCCACCAGCCATTACGACTAGACAGAGTTGTGCTGGCGGTCGCGGAACTTCTGCCGCATCTTGTCGCGAGCGACTTGACGTTCGGCCTCATCCAGGCATCCATAGATTAAGGATTCTCAAGCTTTCTTGACGCTAGTTTTCGCGACCGTTTGAGATGATTTGCAGACGATTAGCCGATCGTAGGAAACGCGATGAATAGAATCAGTGTTCTACTGGTGGACGATGACGTCCAGCTTCGTTCGATGGTTGCCGAGCTCCTGGGACAATGGCATTGCGAGCCCCGAAGGGGCGAAACAATCTCAGGAACTAAGTGATTGCTTCACTCGCTTCGCGAGTTCGCAATGACGGAACGTAGTCGGACAGCAATTCAAATGGCGCCGTCATCCTCGGGCATCTCGTGATCCTCGTGCCGCCAGCCTTTACCCCTACCGTGGAATCTACCGCAGCGCTCGGCACGAAGCTGCTCGAACTCTTTCAGCTGCTCCGGTGTCAGTACGGCCTCGAGTTGCTGTTTGACATTCTCGCGTACTGCCATCATCTCCTGTCGCGCCTCGTCGCGCTGAGCCAGCGTGTAGTTGTTCTCTATCGCTTCATGCTGCGCTCGAGCATCGCTGAAAATTGCATCGACCTGGGACGCCTGGTCCGCCGACAATTCGAGCTCTTCAGTCAGCCTTTGCACCATTTCTCCCACCATGGGAGGACCGGCCAATGCGACAAAGGGCATCAAAAGTACTAGCCCGGCGAACGTGGTACGTCGAATAGGTGTCTTCATGACTTCTCTCCTCTTTCAATTAACTCCTGACGGTTAGTCTGTCAGAAGTCACGCTTTATTAGGGCGGAGAAGTCTGGAGAAATCTTAAGCCTCAAACACGGTCATCGCGAGGAGGCCGAAGGCCGACGCGGCGATCTAATGATCGGTGCGCATTGCTTGAGAGATTGCTTGCCTCGGCGCAATGACGCGTGACAAATCTCTGCTTATTCACCGGTCTCTAGGAGATAGATCGATGTCAGTATTCCGCGCCATTCGTCGTATCGGGCTTCCAGGCCGCCTTTGAGCTCCACGACTCGGCCCTCCAGCTCCATGACCGTCGGGGCGACCTCATTGTTGAATCCCGTTGCCCATTTTTGCAGCTTCTGCTCCTGAATCTTCGTCCACCGGTAGTTCTCGTAGTTTTGTTTCATCGTCCCATAGCTGCCGCGAGAACCCCTGGAATCCCCGTTTTGCATTCGCTGTTCCTCAGCCAGCATGTATCGAGCCAGCTGCCGACGGTACCTGCGCCACAGATCGTAGGTTGAGGCAATCTCGCGGAACAACGCCTCATATTGCTCGTCCATCGTGTCCGTGAACAGATACTCGAATTCACGGATGCGCTCGACTCGCTGGATCATCGGGTCGCCGCGGGCCGGCAGGCGGCTAATCTCCAAGCTCCCATCGGGACCTGTAGCCAGATACTCGCCGAACGCCTCCGGAGCGAGCTCATTCGCATATCGCAATAGCGATACCTCTACAATCTTCGAGAGCTCTCCTTCGTCGAGTCGGGCGCGTGCAGCATACAGGTCGGCGGCAATCCGATCGTACAGGTATTGAAAAGGTTCCACAGTTCCAGTTCCAGTTTCATCTTTATCCTCGAGGTTGGCAGCCGTGCCGGCGTATGGCTGATTCAACCACTCACGCCCCGTGCTGTCGACGGCCCGCAGCCGCAGCTCCAGTGAAACACCGTCGGACTTGGCGATCATGCCGGACACCAGCAGCTCGGCGGCCGGCTCAGTCTCCGGCACGACGCGCACGGCGCCCCACTCGTCGGTTTCGACCAGCGTCTTACGCAGCAGATAGGGCAGATACCGGGCTTCAATCTTGCGTATCTCCGGGAAAACGCCCGACTGTCGATCCGGGGCTTCGTTCTCGCGAATGCCAGGATCGAAGACGACCAGGGTAACGTTCAGCTGGGCTACCTCCCGCTCGTTCGGGGGCGGGTCCGGCAGATCGGTTGCAAGTGCGAGGTGATGGGCGCCGCTCAAGAGCAGGAACGCGAGCGCAGCTGCTTTTCCTTCCATGGCAAACCTACCGGGGGGCCTCAGAAACCAGAACGGCGGGTGGTGCACGTTTTCTTTTTGCTGAGCGTGTACTCGCAGTCGTATTCGGAGGGCAGCGGCTCGAAACGCTGGTAGAAGCGGTTGAGAGTGAATGGAACAGGTGCCGCCGTGGAGGAAACCGTCGTCGCGACGTGCATCTGCTGCCTGTCCGGTGCAACGGTCATCCTGTGTTGGACCGTCAGGCCATCAGGCAGGCTGACGTGAAATATCAGCTGGTGGCCATCCCAACCGCACAGCTCCGTCCCGAACGGCGTTTCCACGAATTCCGGGATGCGGTCGTAGAAATCGCAGGTGAACGCGAAATCGTCCCTCCTCTTGACTTCGATCTCACGCCCATGGTGCTCGATCTCCAACACCTGCGGGCGCGTAATCTGTTCTGCCAGTCGCGCCAGTGCCACGAGGGTTTCAACGGTGGCTGACGATAAACCGACGCTCATGTTACGCGACCGGGAGTCCCCCGACGCCGAGCCCTGCGATGCTCTGCTGATCTTGCGGACCAGCTCCTTGAGCTCCTGATACGCATCCTCACTGCGAGTGTGATCCATTTCCCATGAGCCGGTGAAATTGACGCGGGCCGGCTGCACGGTCTCCCGGGTCATGCTCTCCGGCACTGGCTGCTGGGAGCAGGCGGCTATCAGCGGCCAGAGGATCACTACCCCACTGAGTCCTGGACGTTTTTGCATCAATCTTCGCATCTTGACCGGTATTCTACCTGAGGCTGCAAACAAACGTGCCGACACATGTCACTGCCCGTCTTAGAGAAACTGTTTCCATAATGGTTCACTGACAAGGGCAAGTTATTGAATGACAACGTCGAGCTCGAGGGGACCGGCCCGGCGGTTCCTGCTGCTACAGGGCTGGCCCGATTCCACGGCTCTGGCAGCAGCAGGTACCGCGTCTCGTCGAGGCCGGCTTCTGCGTCGTGGCGCCCGGGCCTGGATACACGCTCCTGTTTGCATCCCCGTGGCAGAAGCGGTGCTGTCTCGCGACAATTGGGCGTGACCAACAGCCGCCAATAGCGATTATTCTCCCAAGAATTCGCGCTGCTTCTTTTTCGGCAGCTTGGCGAAATACAGCTCATGGGAGCGGTGAATCAGCGCTTTGAGCTCCTTATTGCTGATTCCCTTCTTATCCTTCAGATACACCCAGCGGGCGCGTGCCATATAGGGCGCAGGAATGAACTGCGGCAAATCCGTCAATTCCAGAAACCGATGGTCGTCAACCTTGAAAGACATGCCCGTGTATATGTCATCGTCAAAGCCGAACACACAAAACATCTTCCCACTCTCGATCGAGAAGACCAGATCATTGCCCCACTTCACATCCTCCACGACATGAGGAAGAGAACGGCAATAGTCGACTAACGGTTCGAGCTTCATCGGATGCTCGTGCTCCTCAGCCTTCCAACTGCTGCTCTAGCTTGTGCAGCACCCGGTAGCAGGGCAAAACCTGGGCCACCGATGAATTTGGTTCGCGACCCTCATCGATCGCGGCAAAGAACTCACGGTCCTGGAGCTCGATGCCGTTCATCGACACGTCGACCTTCGATACATCGATGGCGTTTTCCCTGCCGTCGACGAGATCGTCATAGCGCGCAATGTAGGTTCCGTTGTCGCATATGTAGCGGAAAAACGTCCCCAGCGGCCCGTCGTTGTTGAATGACAGCGACAGCGTGCAGATCGCCCCGCGACGGGTCTTGAGCTGGATAGACATATCCATCGCGATGCCTAGCTCCGGATGCTTCGGGCCCTGGACGGCGTTGGCAGCGACTACCTCGTCACCCGTCTGGTATTGGAAGAGATCGACGGTATGGGCGGCATGATGCCACAGTAGGTGATCGGTCCAGGACCTGGGCTCGCCAAGCGCGTTCATGTTTTTGCGCCGAAAGAAATAGGTCTGCACGTCCATCTGCTGAATGGTGAGCTCGCCGGCGACTATGCGCTTGTTGATCCACTGGTGCGACGGGTTGAAGCGGCGGGTATGGCCGGCCATGCAGGTCAGGCCCGTTTCTCTCTGCACCTTGTCTACCGCTTCAGCCTCGGCCAACGAGTCGGCCAGCGGAATTTCGACCTGGACGTGCTTGCCGGCCTTCATGCACTGAATGGCCTGGCTGGAGTGCATTTGCGTCGGCGTGCAGAGAATCGCAGAGTCGGCTTCGGGTAGCGCCAGCGCACCGGCCAAGTCGGTAAACGCGTGGGGAACGCCGTACTTCTCGGCAACCTCCTGAGTCTGCGGGAGCCGCCGGCCGATGACCGCGACGACATCGACGCCGTCGATGTTTTGAATGCCGTCCAGGTGCTTGATGCCGAACGCTCCGGCCCCGGCCAGTATGACTTTCATTGACTAAATCTCCAGTGGTTGAGGTTATTGCGTTTGAGTTGGCGGAGCAAACTCTTACGGCCAGTAGAGGCGCATCGGGTTGTCGACCAGCAAACGCTGCTGCAGATCGGCAGTGGGCGCGATTCGGGGAATCATGTCGACGAGCCTTCCATCGTCAGGCACATGAGACTTCATATTCGGATGCGGCCAGTCGGTACCCCATAGCACACGATCCGGAAAGGTCTCGACGATGCACCGGGAAAACGGCACGACGTCGTCGTAAGTTTGGGGGCCGAGCTGCGAGAGGCGCTCAGGGCAGCTGACCTTGGTCCACACGTGTTCGTTTTCCTGCATCAGTTTGACGAACAGGCTAAAACCGGGACCATCGACGGGCTGCGACACATCGGGCCGCCCCATGTGGTCAACAACCACCTTGGTCGGCAGCGTAGTCAACAGCTCATAGAGATCGGGCAAATCCGCCGCCTCGAAGTAGATCACGATGTGCCAGCCCAAAGGCGCGATACGCGCTACAATGCTTTCGAGTGCATCATAGGGCAACGCATCAACCAGCCGCTTCACGAAGTTGAAGCGCACGGCCCGCACGCCCGCCGCATCCAAGGCCGCCAGGGCCTCGTCCGTCACGTCCGGCTTCACAGTTGCCACGCCCCGCGCGCGGCCCGCCGAGTCTGTGAGCGCGTCGACCAGCGCACGGTTGTCCGCGCCGTGGCACGTGGCCTGCACGATGACGTTGCGCTCGAACCCCAAGAAATCCCGCAGCGCCCATAGCTTTTCCTTCGGCGCGTCGCAGGGCGTGTACTTGCGCTCCTGCGCATAGGGGAACGAGTCGCCCGGCCCGAATACGTGGCAGTGTGCATCCACAGCACCGCTCGGCGGCGCGAATGCCGGCTTCGACGGGTTGGGATGAAACTCCAGCCAGCCCGCATCCATAGTGAATCTTGCCGTCTGACCCACGGCTACCTGGCCTGGGCCTTGAGCGCTGCATTCAGCCGTGGATACACGCGCCTCGCATTCATCTCAAATACCTTACGCCGATCGTCCGCGGAAAGGTCCAGCTGATCGAGATAGCGACGCGTATCGTCGAAGTAGTGACCCGTCTGGGGGTCGATGCCGCGGACCGCGCCGACCATCTCGGAGCCGAACAGTATGTTGTCGATGTCGATGACCTCGAACAGTAGATCGATGCCCGGCTGATGGTAGACGCAAGTGTCGAAGTAAACGTTCCTCATGACGTGCTCCGTCAGCGGCGGTTTCTTCAGCATATCGGCAAGTCCACGATAGCGCCCCCAGTGGTACGGCACAGCGCCGCCGCCGTGGGGAATGATAAAGCGCAGATCCGGGAAATCGCCGAACAGATCGCCCTGCAGGAGCTGCATGAAGGCGGTAGTGTCGGCATTGATGTAGTGCGCGCCGGTGGCGTGAAAGTTCGGGTTGCACGTGGACGACACGTGCACCATCGCAGGCACGTCGAGCTCGGCCATCTTCTCGAACATCGGGTACCAGTAGCGATCGGTCAGCGGTGGCGATGTCCAATGCCCGCCGGACGGATCCGGGTTCAGATTGCAGCCGACGAACCCTAGCTCGTTGACGCAGCGTTCCAGCTCGGCGATGGACTCGGTGATCGGCACACCGGGCGACTGCGGCAGCTGGCAGACCCCGATGAAATTCTCCGGATACAGATCGACGACCCGCTTGATCAGGTCGTTGCACGCGCGGCTCCATTCCTGCGAGGTCTCGCTGTCGCCGATATGGTGCGCCATCGCCGAGGCGCGCGGCGAAAAAATCGTCAGGTCCGCACCGCGTTCTTTCAGAAGCTTGAGCTGATTCTTCTCGATGCTTTCGCGTATCTCGCCGTCACTGATGACTGCTTTTTCCGGCGGGGGCACACTCGGGTCTTCGAGCCGCGTGAGCTGTGCCTCGCGAAATTTCTGGTGTGCCGCCGGCGCGGTCGTGTAGTGGCCGTGACAGTCGATGATCAGCATTCGGTTGGTCCTTCATTGACAGATTCCATGCCCGCAAGAATTGCATCGAGCATATCGCCCAGGTTGTCGCTGTCACGCGCGTTGTCGAACAGCGCCGCCCACGCCTGGCGCGCTTCGGAGGCGTTGCTCATGAGAGGCTCGAGTCCCGCATCTGCAACGGTGCGCGCAACTTCGCGCATCTCCTCGGCCCGACGCACGCCGTGCTGGAGCGAGCGCGAGATCATGTAGCGCGACAGCTCACGCCAGTCCGCGCCGGGCAGGAGATTGTCGAGCGAATCGACAACGGCATCGTCCACGCCGTAGCGGCGGGCTGCGAGCAGCGATTCGGCCAGCAGAGCCTCGACGCCTTTCACGACCACGCTGCGGCACATCTTCGCCGCGGACGCCGGGCCTATCTCAGCGGAGAACACCGAGGTGCCAGCAAAACCCAGTGCCCGCAGCAGTGGAAGGGCATCCGCCGCATGCGGGCCGCCCAGCAGTATCTGTGTACCAATGCGCTTCGGACCGATCGGCGCCATCACGGCCGCCTCGATGTAGCGCCCGCCCCCGGATTCGACAATCGCCGCGGCCTCGCGCTTGACGTTGGGCGATACGGAATTCAGATCGAGCAGCAGCGCACCGTGATCGAGCCCGGTGACAACCGACCGGATGGCATTCAGATCCTCGGCCGCGGTCACGGCTGATACAACGAGCTGACACTCCGACGCCGCATCCACCGCGTTCGCGCCGCAGCGTACCGAGGGCAGCGACGCAGCACCCAGGCTCGGGACACTGTCCGCGCAATCGAACTGGATATCGAAGGCCGACAAATTTAACAGGTCAGCTGCGGACAAATCGACCGCCAGCGTCTCGCCGACTTCGCCGAAGCCGAGCAGGCAGACGCGCTTGATAGAGTTCATGCGCCGCTCCATAATCGAGCCGGGACGAAAACTTCGCCCGCCATCAGCTTGCGCGCCGTGCGTAGCAGCGCCGAGCGCCTGACCGCGATCTGTCCCCCATCCCGGACGACGTCTATCTCTACGGTAAAGAACCCACTCGGATGCTCGATGTTCAGCGTGCTCTCCCCTGCGCCGACAGCGGCGATGCCGTCGGCCACCGAGCCCGGCATCACACACGCGGTAGCCACGCTCACCGCACCGAGGACTCCGATGGCCTGGTGCACGCGATGCGGAATGAAGGTGCGGGTGGCGATCGCCCCGCCCTGCTTCGGCGCAGACACCAGAGTCATTTTGGGTACGGTCTTGTTGCTCACGTCGCCCAGATTCATCTTCGGACCGGCGGCGAGCCGGATTGCCTCTACCCTCGCCTTGAGCTGGGCATCCGCCTCCAGCATTTCCGGCGCTTCGTCGCCGCGCAGGCCGAAATCCGCCGTGCGCAAGACGACGACGGGCATGCCGTTGTCGATACACGTCACTTCTACACCCTCTACAATGTCCTTCGCGTTGCCGGTGGGCAGCAGCGCACCGCAGCTCGCGCCGGCGACGTCCAGGAAATCGAGCATCACCGGCGCCGCTGTGCCCGGTACGCCGTCGATGCGCGCTGCACCTTCGTAGCTCACGCGACGGCCGGGGGTTTGCACGCGCGCCACCGCGACGCTGCCGGTATTAACCATGTGAATGCGCACTTCCGTCACGCCGTCCGCGGCATCCGCAAGACCGCACTCGATGGCAAACGGCGCAACCCCGGCCAGGAGATTGCCGCAGTTCTGCGCATCGCTGACCTCCGCCTTGTCGACGACGACCTGCAGAAAAAGATAGTCGACGTCCGCATCGTCGTGGGTCGCTGGACCGACGATCGCTACTTTGCTGGTCAGCGGATGAGCGCCGCCCACGCCGTCTATCTGACGCAGGTCCGGCGACCCCATAGCGGCGAGCAGCACGCTATCACGCGTGGCGGTATCGGGCGGCACGTCGCCGGCCAGAAAGTACAGGCCCTTCGACGAGCCGCCCCGCATCAGCGTCGCTGGTATGGCCGTTTGCATTAGTCTTCGTCGCAGTCGTCGACGTATTTCAGACCCTTGGCGGCCAGTCTCTCGCGCATATTGTAGATGTCGAGACCCAGCTCGCCGGCGACGAAACGCTTGCGCTTCTCTTCCTCGCTCGCCTCGCGCGCCTTTGCCTGCTCGAGAACCCGGCCTGCCTTCTCGCGCCGCACGGCGACGACGCCGTCGTCGTCTGCAACGATCAGGTCACCAGGGTGAATCAGCGCACCGGCGCAGACGATGGGAATATTGACATCCCCGAGGGTTTCTTTGACCGTTCCTTGCGCGTAGATCGACCTGGACCACACCGGAAACCCCATCTCGGTCAGCGTCGCCGCGTCCCGGACACCGGCATCGATGATCAACCCCTTCACGCCGCGCGCCTTGAGCGATGTGGCCAGAAGGTCGCCGAAATAGCCGTCCTCGCATGCGCTGGTGGGCGCTACGACCAGCACGTCGCCCGGCTCACACTGCTCGACCGCAACGTGAATCATCCAGTTGTCCCCGGGAGCGACCCGGCAGGTGACCGCCGTTCCCACAATATGTACGGGCCGATAGATGGGGCGCATGTAGGACGCCAGTAGTCCCTCGCGGCCCTGGGCCTCGTGCACGGTGGCGACGCCGAATCCGCTGAACGCTTCCACCAGCTCCGAGTCGACCCGCTCAATTTTTGTAACGACGACAGGCAACGCATTCTCCTCAGGTATTTTCCAGGATGATCAACCCGGCTGCCGTATTCGATGCGGGCACGTGATAGTGACGGTACACCTCACGCACGCGATCATTCAAAGCGCCGCGCATGATCAGCCACATGACTAGCTCGATGCCCTCGGAGCCGGCCTGCGCCATGTACTCTTTGTGCGGGATATGTGTCAGCG
>Ga0224508_10004717_pt1 | contig 11071 bp, 7 predicted proteins | sample SF_Jan12_sed_USG_4_FD_170157 | JGI IMG/M metagenome (GOLD analysis project Ga0224508, IMG submission 170157) | Sediment microbial communities from San Francisco Bay, California, United States - SF_Jan12_sed_USGS_21 | ecosystem: Environmental > Aquatic > Marine > Sediment | place: USA: California...
CGGAGGCAGTCACCGCGCACTCCGGCGTGTCTCTGAGCGGACCGGACTTGGCGGACCTGGTGTCGTATCTGCAACAGATCGATGCGAATGAGGCGTCGGCTCCCCAGAACTCAGCGCCGAGTGTCAGCAATCCTGGTTCACAAACAACGGAGGTGGGTGTCTCGGTGAACCTGTCGATCGTTGCCAGTGATGTGGATGGCGACACGCTGGATTACTCAGCGAGTGGCTTGCCTGCGGGGCTTGGCATCGACAGTGTCAGTGGCCTGATCAGTGGCACGCCGAGCACGGCGGGTAACTACAACGTCACGGTCACGGTCGGTGATGGCTCTGTTAACACGGACAGCAGCTTCAGCTGGGAGATTACTGAAGAGACCGCCGATACTACGGCGCCGAGCAGGCCAGGACGACCGGAGGTGTTGAATGTTGGTGGCTACCCGCAGGTTTCCTGGATCGCTTCCACGGATGACGTCGGTGTAGTGGGCTATATTGTTTTCAGATCAACGGACAAAACGTCATACGGAGTGGAGATTGCACGGACCACTGCAACAGCGTATTACGATACGACGACTGTCAAGGGTGTTAGGTACTGGTATAGGGTTCAGGCGTACGATGCGGCGGGCAACCTCAGCAGAATATCGCGCAAAAGAGGCATAAGGATTCGTTAACGGAATAAGGGTACTTTATGCGCAAGCTAGAGCTGAGCGGCATATCATTTATTGATTCACTGATCCACACGGGACGACTGAAGGCTGTTCTAACAGCAGCTTTCTGTTGTTTTGTTATCTTGGCACCGTTGCAAGACTCGCGTGCCGAAAACGAAATACCGAACTTCGATAGGGTCCGGGTATTGGCAAAACCGCGACTCATTGCGGATGCCGAGCTTACAGATCAGAATGGAAAACCGTTTAGAATTAGTGAGTTACGAGGTCGTGTTGCGTTTGTCTTTTTTGGCTTCACTCACTGCCCCGATATTTGTCCGATGGCGATGAATAATTTTCGCCAGTTGGAACGCTCAGGACTGGTAGACAACGAGCAGACAGTTTTTGTTCTGATTAGCGTTGATGGAGAAAGAGATACGCCAGAAGCGCTAAAGAAATTCCTCGCGACGTATTCTTCTGATTTCATTGGTTTGACCGGCGATCCACGCGATGTAAAACCTATTGCGAAGCAATTCTCGGTCGCCTTTTTCAAAGGAAATGAATCGCCGGACAAGTATCAAGTGTCGCACTCACCACAGGCTTTTGTACTGGATCGATCAGGCCAACTCAGAGCGGAAATATACAGCGCATCGACGGAAGCGGTGGCTGGGGTTGCCAACGCCTTACTTGAGGGGGGCGCTGGAGCGACTGAATGAGGTCCGGTATTTTGGCGTTTGATGTGGTCAGACCCACGTCGGGCCAGCGACGGAACGGCGAGTCTCAAGTATGACGTTGAGCACCTTCACTTTCTTAGTCTCAATTGAGACGGGGTATCGCTAACTATTTGTTTTCGGGTCGTTCTGGGGTTAATTCGGAGTACCCCTTGGGCACGCCATTTTCTCAGGGTCCGGTCTAGCTCGTGTCCCTTGTGCTGAACGAGGCTGAATAAGGGCAGCGGCTACCCTATACCCTGCTCGTCGGGATGAACTACTCGGCGCCTGGACCGAATGCCGTGTGGAGGCTTCGAACAGCTTCAGGCTCATCCTCTCTCCGGACCAGGACGGATTTTGAAGTCTGGGAATCCGTTGACTGGAATATCGCGATATCGCGATTCGACAACGTATCTACAACCGTTCACGGCTGCGATCATCTTATCTTCGGAGCCGCCGACGCAGCCTTGAAGCCGCCCGTTGCGGATCCCTTGCGGCACGCTTAATCCTATCCCATAGGCGGCCGGAAATCGGCAGTTTATTAAAAGGATACTTTAATAGCTCCGGTCAAGCCTGCGCTGCTTCGAGGTCTACGAACCCACTGACCCTTAGAGGAGCCGGAGATCACATTCATACTGGGCCGTGAGATAGCGTCTCCACCGAAAGGCCCAATATAGAAACGCGTCTGATATCTGATCGACGAAACTGTCTGCTAGACTGGAGCAGTCCAAATACGAGGCGGACTCCCATATGGCACCGCGGGGCCACCATTAGCAATCTGTACTTGGGACACCATTATGATTCCTCACAACCACGTCAGGCCACACCGATCGCTCGGCAAGAAACCGCCTGCAGTGTTTGCCAAGGAAGCGGCCTGATATGATTAGTTTCCCACATGACGCCATGCTCTAATTCAGGGGTACGGTCACAACAATTTACTTTAGCGCATAGCATTTTTTTGAGCTTTCCAAGTGAGCAGTACTTTGAATAGAATTGAGTTGATAGGTGCCTCGGGCGTTGGAAAAACAACACTCTATGAAAAACTGAAAACTATCTCTGACAGCAGTGAAGTTTATATGACTTTTGAAAGAGCCTGTAAGCTGGCAGCGCTTAATTCCAGTATTTCCTTATCTCGGCTGGACCTGTTCTGTTATCAAAAACTTTTAAAATATGGGTTGATTAAGAGAAAACACATTGGACTAAGCAGGGTTATATTAAATGATCAGATAAATGATATGGCTAAAGACAGATTTATGTATAACGGGTTTAATGTCTCTTTTAAAATTTTGTGCCATTTCTTACAAGAAAAGGATAACCCTTTTTATCCTTTTTATCTTGATAACCCTTTTCATGTTCGGAAAACTATTAATAAGTTCTTACAAATTGCTGATAATCTGATTATCATTAACAAACTATTTACAGGTAATGACATGGTTATTATGGATGAAGGTATCCTGCACTATCATCCCGGCATTACAGATTATGGATTTAAAAACTTTAGTCCTGAACAGTTGAAAAGTGACCCTGTGTTCACTCCCTTTGGTATTATTTCATGTGAGCAGCCGGTGGAAAATATTTTTGAGCAAGCGATGAAAAGAAGAAAAGAGGGGATCCAAAACTTTGTTCACAGGCTGTTGAACGAAGACGAGCTATTTGAATTCATCAAAACTAATGTCGAGTTTGCGAATAAAAAAGTTGAAAGCCTCAAAAATCTCGGCATCCCATGTTTGCACGTCAATACCGGTGAACCCGCACATCGTATAGCTAAAAAAATAGCTCAATTTTCAGCAGCTCTACAATAATAAGCAGTCTAGAACTTAAGTATCGCCTCGATGAAAAAACAAACTGATTGACTTTGAATATGCAAAAATTCTAATGGGTAGATCCGTACGTAAGCTTCCCCGTCAAAAAGTGTTTGAGTCGCCGCCCTAATTAGAGCGAGCCACACGGAATCCTTTGTCGGAATTCGGTGACTGTATGCGATTTCGGCATAAAATGTGGCCGGTAACCGGAGTGGGGCATCCGACCGGTGACTCGTGAGATTCAGGTAGATTCGGAGGAAGCGTTGAGCACAGTCAGGAAATGCCGACCTGAGTCTCGTTACGTGAATAAATTGGAGATTACATGGCCGCTTGCACTTGCAGGCCCGATTCTTTCGTTATTGAATGCCTAAGTTCTTGAGAATTGGGGCCAATCAACTAATGCCAGACACAAAGTACTACGATCATGCGAATTCCCGTCCGCTCACTTTGGAGTCAGATGGGTGCGAGCTGCATGAGTGGAGTCGACTTTACGGAGATTCTCGATATGCAAGACATCCCAGCGGCTTCAAAATCTTCCTTTCTCCAGACAGGCTGACTGCCTGCGATGAATATGCCAGCTCCGATCCATATACCGTGGAACAGAATCTGGAAAGCGAGTTTCATGGAAGATGAATAGAGCTCACGATTGAACTACTTCAGAAGGTGGTTTCTTCAGTTCAGTACACACCCACGATACTCGATTTTGGGGTGCGGACAGGGGCACATTACTCATGCGATGTACCAAACACGCAAGTCCTCCGAGATATCTGGTTTGGACTACTCTTTGTCCGCTGTTGAGTATGCACACAGCCATTTTCCGAACATCGATTTCATTGTCGGCGACGCCTATGATGCTCCTTATTCAGAGGAGTACTTCGACGTGGTTGTGTGTAACAACCTGTGGGAACATGTTCCAGATCCCCTTTTTCTTCTGAGCAAAGTTAAACGATTGCTTAAGCCTCGCGGTTAAGTCATTGTGTCAACTCCAAGCCGCTATCATCTTGGTAACCTCGTGAGGATTATCAGGGGAAAGCGGGTGGCGCTAATGTCAGAGCATCAAGTTACTGAATACACGGTAGGGCAAGTGATCGAACAATTTGCATACGGAGGTTTTCAGGTCGATACGATACTCAGTAAGCCAATAATTGGAAGCTTGAAGTACAGAATGGCGCGATGGCTCTTTGAGTCATGGGCTTCACTTGTTGGCTCGCATCACCAGCTCGACTCTACGATATTCTATCTTGCGCAGAAATCGCCCGATAATGGACAGTGAGGCGTCGCAAGACTCTATTGAATCAGTATGCCGCCAGTCCCGAATCTTTTGACGGCGTACCGCAGGCGCATGGCGGAGAGTAGAGCGTCGCAGAACTAAAGTCCTGCGAAGATATCGACGGCTCGAGGTGCCTATGGCGACGAGTGTAGGGGCTTGGGTCGGAGCCGAGTCCGGGAGAGTCGAGCCTATGCTGACACCGAGACGATGCGCAAAGATGCGCAAGCGTCAGCAGGTGGTATCTACCGACTATGCAACCCGCGGGAAAGTCACCTGTACTGGCGTGTAGCGACTTCGCTTGCGCTGGATCTGCCGTTCGATTCGTGATGCCTGGAACGTAATCACTTAACATCGCGATCGACAAGTTGTTATCATAATTTGCTATGACGATATTTGCAGGTGTGTTCTCCCGAGATGGCACGGCGTTATGTGAAGAAACCGCCGCCGATCTCGTGACCGCGCTCGGTCGATCGGGAGACTCCGTTGACACATTCAGAGATTCGAACATCTTTCTCGCCAAGGTCAACATCGGCGCGTTCGACGATTTGGGTCTGCACCGTTCAGAGCGCGGTACCGCCACCGCGCTGGCCGGCGATCCACTGTATGACGATGCGGTGCCTTCTCGGGATGCCCAGCTGACAACCCTAACGCCGGCGCTCGGCGAAGGGCAACTCACCTGTCTTGGCCGCTGCAATGGTCAATTCGCCCTTGCTCATTGGGAGGCGTCACAGAACCTGTTGATCCTGGCCACCGATTTTTGTGGTGTGCGTCCGGTCTACTACCATGTCGCAGAAGACAAGGTCCTTTTCGCGACGGCGCTGCACGTGCTCGAATCAGTCCGGTCGCTTGAGAAGAGCATGGACTTCCTGGGTGTCACGGAGCAGCTGAGCTTCGGTTACCCCCTGGGGAACCGCACTCCCTATGCCAATATCCGCTGCCTGGGTGCCGGCCAGGCGCTTTCCTGCAACCTTGCAACCACGAGTCTCGAAACCTACGAGCGAATGGACGCGGTCGACGAGAGCGATACGCCCATTGAAAAGCTGGCCGAGGAGGCCTACGGTCGCTTCCATGATGCTATCGGTCGACGAACAGGCGGTCGCTCGAGCGCCCTGGCATTCCTGAGCGGTGGACTCGACTCGCGCTGCGTCGTGGCTGACTTGGACTCGGCATGCCGCGACGTGCTCTGCTTGAACATTCTGCGGCCAGGTCGGCTCGACACCACACTGGCACGCCGCTTCGCAGAAAAGATCGGGCTTCCATTGCGCGAGATGGAAGTGCATAAGGACGAGAGACAAAGAGTCTCCATTGGCATGGCGTTTGGGCGCCTGCAAGAGGATGAGCGTGCCGGCCGAGCGTCGATCATCTTCTCGGGCGATGGCGGGAGCGTCGGGACGGGCCACGTCTACATGACCCAGGAGATTATCGATCAAATGCGCGCGGACGACCTAAAGGGGGCGAGCGCCTGGACGCTGGCCCACCGCGGACGCCTTTCGCGATGGGCACTGCACGGGCCAGCCTACCGCGAGCGCGTCGCGATGCTCCAGCACTCGATCGAGACAGAGCTGGCGTCGATCCGAGGTCCGGTGGAGCCGGGCCGCAGGTACCACCTCTTCCTGATGCAAAACGACCAACACCGTCATGTACACCACCACTACGAGGATATCGACCGTTACCGCACGGAGTTCCAGTCACCTTTCTATGATACCCATTATCTCCGTCTGATACTCTCGGTCCCGATCGAAGAGTGCCTGCGGCACCGGTTCTATCACAAAATGCTTGAGCACTTCCAGGCTGCCACACGAGAAGTGCCCTGGCAGGCGTATCGAGGCCATCTAGCATGCCCAATCCCGCTGCCGAAGGACGGGGCCAGGGACCAGTGGACTACTTCGGATCGCCATGCGGCCTGGCGGCGAGGTCGCAGGGATTTCGACGCCTGCCTGCGGCGCATCCGTCGCTGGCGTCTCCCCACCGAGTTTGGGATACGGCGCGGCCGAGTTTTGGCCGCCCTGGCCGTGCATGCGCTCAGGCTGCGGAGTGGGACGGGCATGTTCCGCATTGTGAACACCTACGGCGAAACTCTGGAACGCAGCCAGGGGCGTGTCGTCTTTCCGGAAGTAAACTCTCGCTAGCGGGAAAATTTCCCGCCGAGGATGCATCTGCCTCGTAGCCAGGGGCTATGCGGTGTTCGGGTAATTCTGGAAACGAGCCTCGTATCCCATTAGATTTAGAAAAAGAAGTGTCTGTGGATCGCGCTTCGGACCAGAGGGAAGAGCCAGCGAAATTTCGGATCATCCGGGGTCAAATGCGAGATTGATTTTACCGCGTGCCGGAACAGTCGATGCATTGCAGCGTCGCCTCGAAGTTGCGGGCAAACTCCGTGTTTGCCGGGAGAATTGCTGGCTCTCGGACGCGCGGCCTATCTAGTGTGGGCTCATAGTAGTCTTTGTTGATGACCCAGACAGAGGGTGTTATGTGGGATTGAAGACTGCCGCTCGATGGCTAGGCGCAAAAATGTTCATGGTGCTCACACGCTCGATTGCTACCGTCGAGACATGGGCGCCTCGACAAAGGGCAGTCACAAATCGATGCGGAGGTTCTCTTCCCACAGCATCAGTGCTTGGCCCAATGAAGCTCGCGTTCGTGTAGCACGGCACCGTTGCGGGGCCCGTAGTGCAGTGGTGCGGCTCCTGTCTCGTGGGCACCGAGATCGGGAGCGGCACCCTTGAAGAAGTCGGCCAGGTTGGGCAAGAATGCGCCGGCATCAACCGCGTTGCCTGAGGGGTTGAGCGTGAGCGAATTATTTGGGGAGACGACATAGTTCTCAAAAATGAAGTTCCGGTCGACGCGTATTCCGTGTTGCTCAATGCCTACGGCTGCGACAAAGCTCGGAAGATCCCGGTAAAACCCCTCCCCGTCGAACCAGGAGAAGGCCCAATTGGTACCCGCGCCCCAATCAAAACCGTCGTAGTCGACATCGGTATTCCAGCTCGGCAACCACTGCGGCGGGCTCTGGGAGCCGGGTTGCTGCTGGCTGCCATCGCTCGCAGCCCAAATAGGGCCGGTCTCACCGATGAAGAGGTTGTTTCGGGTGACGGTCTTCATAAAAAACTGAGCCCGAGAGGTTCCGCCGATGAAGGTATTGTTGACAAAAACGATGCGATCTTGAACACGCCACTTAAATAACCCGTTGTTATGCAACCCCATCTGGTTGTAGAGGTAATACCATGGTCCCGCCTTCTGCGGTTGAAATGTCATGGGGGAACTCGATGATTGCATAAACCGATTGCCCCAAATACGTACATTCTCCCAAGCACCATCAGTCGAGACAGCATTACCTCTGATGTCCCATACCTGATTGCCATAAAGGTCGCAATCTCCGTTCATGTTGAGAGCGTCCGTCACGCGGGTAACGCTGTTAAAGGCGATGACGCAGCCTGGTCCACCCCGTGTATTCTCCCCGCCCAGAGAAATCCCCTTACCACTAGATGAGACACCCACTAAATTCTGCAACCAAATATCTACGGGCCAATGGCCGACAATCGTGTTGTCCATAGCCACCCAACGAGAAATCGGATAATAAGAAACAATGCCGTTCTCATAACCAGTGAAATTGCCGTTAGTAACAATGATGTCATCAGGGTTATTCGATGATGGAGGCGGGACGTAGATGCCACTTGTGTCCATCCAGTGTTGATCGAGGATAGGCACAGCACCGTTCGTTGGATCATTCCACTCGAAGGTTAGATTGTCGATCCATATGTGGTCGGCAGCGATGGCAATCGTATCAATCACTGCGCCCGGATCGTTCGGATCTGACTCGTAAACGATGTGGTTATCCTCTGCTCCAGATGTAGTCAGCGTACCCCTCGCGTAGGTTCCGTTGCGAAGTAACATCCTGTCGCCGGGGCGGGCCGCTGCGTTGGCGGCGTCAATGCCCCGAAACGGATTGCCATCAGAGCCGTCACCGCCCCCGCTGCCCGGTATTACATACAGTGTTCTTCCTGCGGTGGGCTTGCGAGGAATGGCACGAGTTGCCAGATTGCGGACGCGTATTGCTCGACCGCCATCAGGGTCGCTGAGCTCGAGCACGACCTCGTATGTAGTCCCGGGAGTAAGGAACATCAGACTCCCGGCAAAATTGTTGGCGGGCTCTGCGGCTTGGTCACCGTTCCAAAACCACGCGTAATCGTTTCGGATGAGGGGCATGGCCGGTGCGAAGTTACAGGCACCTGCCTTACGATAACGAACCGAAACCGAGCCATCGTGGTCAGCATCACCGTCGATGTCCCAGACGAAACCGATGGAATGGAAGGTGTCGGATCTCGGGAGTAACTCACCGATAACAGTTCCGTTGCCGAGCGGACCGTTTTCGTCAGCGTACGCTGTGGGTGTCGAGGCACAGCAGGTGCCTGCCGGTCCTGGAGGAGAGCCATCGATTGACAGGCAGGAAGGCGGGAGCGGACCCGCCAGGGCCATCGAAGCGAAAATCATGGATACTGCGCTGCAAGCTAGCACCATCTGCCAACGAAATGCCCTGTAAGTCTTCATCACCTGATCTCCATCCCTTTCTGTCTCGGCGCGCAGAATCGTCGTTTCCACCCGGAAAAGCGACGTGCCGAAAATTTAACACGCTATGATATGGTTCCCCACCTGGGCACGGGCAGGCAAACCGTCGAAAAAGGGACGTCGTTAGCGAGCTGGCAGCCCCGCTGTCGTAGGCTTGCGCCTGTAGACCGGTGGCTTTGCGTCCCAACCTTTCGGCTGGTTTGCCTTTGGCAGTGATCAGGTGTTCATGCTGGCTATTTCATTAACTCAAAAGCTTCCCGAAGATGGACTCTATCATCATTGCAACCAAAACATACCTGTCTCAAATTAGCGACAGGAAACGTGTGAGCAAGGCAGTGAGTCGAATGAAACGTAATATATTTCAACGCGCTGGCAATAAAATGTGACGCAGTTCACACCGCTCAATGAGGTATCAACATCGGACGCCGGAGAGCGACGGCCTCATAATTAAGAGATCTTGACCCTACAAAGAAAGTACCCTCGTGTACCGAAAGGGAACTTGCAAGAGAAAACAGCATGGCAGCAACCGAAGCACAAAAACTGCGATAATTTGGCCATACCAAAGTCCATCACGAACTTCCGCGCCAACTATGAGGTCGCATGGCACAGATAGTTGTACAAAAATTCGGTGGCACTACGCTCGCAACGGCTGACCTGAGAAAAATTGCAGCCGCACGCGTGATCGATTGCCAAAGCAGTGGTTCTCTGCCGGTGGTTGTTGTATCAGCCATCGGTCGATTTGGAAGTCCATACGCGACTGACACACTGTTAGCGTTTGCAAGTGAAAATGCGGAATTGAGCGGTCGATGCCACGACCTGATCGCTTCGTGCGGCGAAACGATCTCCGCGGTCATCTTCTCTCAGCTCTTGAAGTCACTCAAGGTCGAGGCCGTGCCGCTCACCGGCGCACAAGCAGGTATCCTCACAGACCGCGTATTCAGCAAGGCTCGCGTTACTGCTATTGATTGCGAAAGAATCTATACGCATGTCCAAGCGGGACAGATTCCCGTAATTGCGGGTTACCAGGGCTATGCCGATAACGGCGACGTAACGACTCTTGGCCGAGGCGGCAGCGATACAACCGCATGTGTGCTTGGAGCAGCGCTGCACGCGACACGAGTCGAAATTTATACCGATGTTGAGGGGCTAATGACAGCGGACCCGAGATTGGTATCCGACGCCAGACTGATCTCCGAAGCGGAGTACTCGGAGGTGCGTGCGCTTGCAATGAAGGGGGCAAAGGTCATCCACCCTGAAGCGCTTGAATTCGCGAATGGTGCCGGCGTCCCCTTGCATATTCAGTCAGCCGAGAGTCCGAATCCCGGCACACTCGTACACTTCAGCGAGCCTTCGCGTCCGGTTACAGGTGTCGCGAGTTTCAGCGACGTCGATTTCTTTCGACTGCCCAGCGCAAAACCGGGACCGTATGCATCGGGCCTCGGCGTATTTTCGACTATCGCCGCTGCAAATATCAGTGTGCATTTTATCGACGTTCGACCGAACGAGACGACCTTCGTCGTCGAGAAGAAGTATTCAACTGCCGTTTCTGACATACTTTCAACGCGCGAAACCACTTTCCAAACAAGTAGTGACTACGCGAAAGTTTCGGTTATTGGCGTCGGAATGACTGGCAAGGCCGGTATGATGGCGACGGTTGTCGACTCGCTGTCAGCACGGGATATTGCAATTTTTCAGTCGACGGATTCGCAGACATCAATATCCGTCCTTGTCCTGAAAAAGGATGAGCCCGAAGCTGTTCGAAGCCTCCATGAAGCTTTCGGGCTGGGGACCTAGAACCTTGCACCAAGGTCTCGGCGCTTATGCAGCACGACGGAACAACATCATTCCTCGTCCGCCGCCTACTCGCTGGCTTGGCAAAATTGTTGAGAAAATTGCTGAGAAAAATAACTCGAGCTGATCATATTGCTGGTGGTTCACACAAGCCGGGCAGATTGGCCGGGCTATCGTATTCAAGACGGTTCTAGGCTGGCTGCTAACATGAGATTTTGCTTCTCTGCTTCCGAGCGTTTGTTCCGTTTGACGCACGCCTAGCAGGTGAAATGACAAATCAGCAGGCGTATTGGG
>Ga0224508_10004718_pt1 | contig 11070 bp, 7 predicted proteins | sample SF_Jan12_sed_USG_4_FD_170157 | JGI IMG/M metagenome (GOLD analysis project Ga0224508, IMG submission 170157) | Sediment microbial communities from San Francisco Bay, California, United States - SF_Jan12_sed_USGS_21 | ecosystem: Environmental > Aquatic > Marine > Sediment | place: USA: California...
CGAGCTGTTGGGATGGTGCGGCGGGCGCGACGTTGGTCGCCTCGTCCGCTGTTGCCGTCATAGCCGATTCCACCGCCTCGGGGTCTGCGGGATGCTCAGACCCGATCGGCTGGCCACCGGTCAGTTTGAGCGTGCGTCTGTGCACGCGCAGTGGCGTGCAGGCTCCATCATTTCACGGTTTGTAGCAATGTGACACTACTGTGCGTGTCAATTCGGTGACGGTTCGGCGCAAAGGGGTCGAGAGACCCAGTCCGACCGGTCAGAAGGTGGGCTGATCGAACGATGGTACGCCGCTGTCCCAGCCGTCGAGCAACTCGCCGGCACGCGCGGTGAGCGCATCGGCGGTCCACCGTCCGGCATCGTTGCGGATCTCGGCGATGGCCGAGTAGCGCTTCATGCGGACGGCCACGTTGCTGCCGACGATGAAGCACTGGCCGTTGACGTGGCTGGCCTCGTCGCTGGCCAGCCACACCACGAACGGTGACGCGTTGGCCGGGTGGAAGCGGTCGAACTCGTCGGGATCCTCGGGCGGGGTGGCCCAGCCGGCTCCCTCGGTGATCCCGGTGCGGGCGCGAGGCGCGATGACGTTCACCGTGGTGGTGTACTTCTGCAGCTCGCGAGCGAGCACGAGCGTCATGGTGAGGATGCCCCCCTTGGCCGAGGCGTAGTTGCCTTGGCCCGCACCGCCGAAGATGCCCGACTCGCTCGCCGTGTTGATGATGCGCCGGGGCCGCTCGGACCCGTCCTTGGACTGGGCCCGCCAGTACTTGCCGGCGTGATGCGACGGCGCGAAATGACCCTTGAGGTGCACATCGACCACCGTGTCGAACTGCTCCTCGGTCATCGAGAAGCTCATGGCGTCGCGTGTGAAGCCGGCGTTGTTGACCAGGATGTCGAGGTCGCCGTGGGAGTCGATGGCGTATTGCACCATCTCGCCGGCTCCGTCCCAGTCGGAGACGCTGCCGATGAATGTCGAGCCCGAGCCTCCCTCGGCCGCGATGTCGGCCAGAGTTGCTGCCGCTGACGCCTCGTCGATGTCATTGACCACCACGGTGGCCTCGGCCGCTGCGAGCGCGCGCGCGTGCTCGCGGCCGAGGCCCGAGCCGGCTCCGGTGACGATCGCGACGCGTCCAGAGAGCAGTGCCATGAATCCCTCCTGAGAGATGAACGGGCCGATGGTAGGGGAGCGTGGCTACCCGATCGGAATCCAGACCAGCGACAGGTCGGTGATGGTGATGTCGTTCTTCTCGAGGCCGACCTCGAGCGCCTCGACCGCCGCCGCCTTCGCCTCCCAGACGTCGGCGATCTCGTTGAGCGTGTCGGTGAGCTCTTCTTCGAGCTCATCGAGCTCGTCGGCCTTCTCCTCCAGTCGGTGCTCGGCCGACTCGAGCCGTTCCTCGGCGTTGCGGGTGGTGCGCCGCTTCGAACTGGCCCGGCGAACGCCGCCGAGGATGCCGCTGGTGCTCTTGCGGCCGCCGAGCAGCCCGCCGAGCACCGTGTTGGCCACGTCGCCGATCACCGAGAGCTTCTCGTCGCCCTTGCGGGCCTGATGATCCTCCTCGAGCTCGCGCACGCGGTCCTCGGCCTTGCTGATGGCGTCGTGGATGCGATCCATCTTGTCGGTGAGCGACTGGCGGATCTTGGCCGCTTCGGCATCGGCGCCGTCCTCGGCGACCTGGCGACAACGGGCCTCGAAGGCGGCGGCGTCCTCGTCCGGCCGCGACACCAGCTTCAGCTCGGGGTTGTGCAGCAGCTCGAGCACCTCGTTGCGGTACAGGTGATCGCGTAGGGACGTACCCGCGTTCTTGAAGTACGTCTTGGTGTGGATCTTGGCCGCCGGCAGGGCGTAGGCGGCGCGCTCGGGGGCGGTGCCGCTGAGGTCACGGTCGTCGTAGTCGACGGCCTGAGCGGCGTCGCCCCGCAGGTCGTCGCTGAGGGGGAACCACACCGCCTCGTACTCCTGCTGGTGGCGGATGTCTCCCTTGGTCTCGTCGAACAGCAGGTTGACGCGGGCCACCACGGCCGGCTCGAGCCGGCGGCCGCTCGCGCTGGCTCCCAGCTCGGCGGCCCACGGCGCGGCGGGGTCGACGACGCGCACCGGAGTGCCCTCGGCGACCTCGGGTGCCACGGCGCTCTCGTCGTCGGCCAGTGGGGCTGCTTCTTGCTGCGGGGCGGGATCCGTCGCTTCGCTCCTCGACCCGCCTGCGGAACGCAGGTGCGGCTCGGCCGGACCGGCTGAGCCGGATCCGGCTGCCGGTGGTGTTCCGGCATCGGTGGATGGGTGATCGGCCATCAGGGTGGCGATCTGGTCGCGCGTGAGCGGCCCGGCGAGGTACGACATGGCCCACCGGGTGGTGAATGCGCTCGGCCCGGCCTCGCGGGTCGACTGCAGCACGAACTCACGCTTGTCCAGGCCCGAGATGGTGTCGTCGACCTGGCCGACGTCAACATCGCCGGCGGCCGAGGTCATTCCCTCGAGGAGGCGAGCCTTGTCCCGCTCGGTCTGGAGGCGACCGATCATCCACGTGCCCGCGTTGCTGATGGCCTTGTAGTCGACGTCGACCGGGTTCTGGGTGGCCAGCACCAGCCCGACGCCGAAGGCCCTGGCCTGCTTGAGAATGGTGAGGATCGGCTTCTTCGAGGGCGGGTTGGCGGTGGGCGGCACGAAGCCGAACACCTCGTCCATGTAGACCAGCGCTCGCAGCTCGGGGGTGCCGGGCTGCGAGCGCATCCACGTGATCAGCTTCGACAACACCAGGGTGACCACGAACAGCCGCTCCTCATCCGAGAGATGGGCCAGGCTGATGATGCTGGCGCGCGGGCCCTGGGCCGTGTCGAGCATGGCGGCCACGTCGAGTGGTTCGCCCTGCACCCACCCGGCGAACGACGGCGACGCGATGAGCCCGTTGAGCTTGAGGGCCAGCTCGGTGCGATCGGCGGCCGGGAAGAACGAATCGAGCTCGAGCACACCGAGCTTGCGAAGCGGCGGCTGTTGTACCTGGGCCACCAGCGAGGCCAGGTCGAGATCGGAGCCCGCCGACCAGGCGTGATCGATCAGGTTCGACAACAGGATGTGCTCGCGCGAGCTGAGCGGGTCGGCGTCGACGCCGATCAACCCGAGCAGTGAGGACACGAAGCCTTCGATCTCGTCGTTGCGGGTCTCGTCGTCGGTGCCGGTGGGGGGTGCGGCGAGGTCACCGATGATGTTGAGGGGCACGCCGGCGGTGGAACCCGGCGTGTAGATGGTGAAGGTCGCCTCTTCGCGCAGGGTCGCGATTCGGCCGGGTTCGATGCCCCATTCGCCGAGCCCGCGGCGCCAGAGCTCGGCGATGGCGGTGGCGTGCTCGTCGGCCGAGATGCCCTCGCGTTCGGCATCGGCTTCGTTGATCCACGGACGGAAGTCGCCCGCCGCCAGCTCGGGGAAGGTGAGCAGCAGATTGCCCATGTCGCCCTTGGGGTCGAGGATGATGGTCGGGATCCCCTGGAGCAGCGCCTCTTCGAGCACGATCACCGACAGCCCGGTCTTACCCGAGCCGGTCATGCCCACGATCACGCCGTGGGTGGTGAGGTCGGCGGCTTCGAGCAGCAGCGGCTCGTTGGCTCGTTCGTGGGTGGCGGCGTCGATGCGGTCACCGATGAACAAGTGACCGGACGGGACCTCGACCATGGCTCTTCTCTCCCAGGCGGTAGGCGATGCGGGAGCTTAGAGCGCCGGCGTGGCTGTTGGTGCGGAGGACCCGACTGGTCGTCGGTCGAGGCTGTCGCCGGCCGGGGCTAGGGTGACGGGCTCGTCGGTCTCGTGATCGACGATCACGCCGCGAAAGGGCGACACATCATGGGCTTCCTCGATCGTTTCAGGAACAAGAACAAGTACGTCGACAAGGCGCTCGATGCGGCCGAAGGGTCGGGCGACAAGGTCGCGAGCGGGGTCGACAAGGCCACCGACTTCGTCGACGACAAGACGGGCGGCAAGTACTCCGAGCACCTCGACAAGGTCGATGATGCAGCCGCCAAGGTGGGTGACGAGCTCGACGAGGACGCCGACGACGCCGCCTCGACGGCCGAAGAGTCCAGCGAGACCGAGGGCACGTCCGACAGCGCCTAACGAAATGTTGTCCGTCGCTCATCGCAGATGAGCAGGCGGCCGAGGGAGTGTGAGGGAGGAGCGCCGGCGACTCCCTCACCCTGATCGATCCGGCTTGGCCGGTCGATCAGCGACAAGTCCGCGGCGTCAGCCGCACGACCAGCGCTCGTAGCGAAACCTCTGGTTTCGCTACGAAAGCCGCTGGATCACCATGGCCATGCCTGGTTGTTTGCCCGGCCTTCGGCCGGGTCGGCATGGCCGTCAGTTGAGGCGTTGGATCACCATGGCCATGCCTGGTTGTTTGCCCGGCCTTCGGCCGGGTCGGCATGGCCGTCAGTTGAGGCGTTGGACCACCATGGCCATGCCTGGTTGTTTGCCCGGCCTACGGCCGGGTCGGCATGGCCGTCAGTTGAGGCGTTGGACCACCATGGCCATGCCTTGGCCGCCGCCGACGCACATCGATTCGACGCCCCACTCCTTGTCGGCATCTTCGAGGCCGTTGAGCAGGGTGGTCATGATGCGGGCGCCGGTCATGCCGAACGGGTGACCCAGTGCGATGGCGCCGCCGTTGACGTTGAGCTTGTCGAGAGGGATGGCAAGCTCGTCAGCCGAGCCCAGCACCTGTACCGCGAAGGCCTCGTTGATCTCGACGAGGTCGATGTCGTCGATGGTCTTGCCGGCTCGACCCAGCGCTTGGCGTATGGCCTCGATGGGGCCGAGCCCCATGATCTCGGGATGCAGCGACGACACGCCGCTCGCCACGATGCGAGCCAGCGGCGTGAGACCGAGGTCTGCGGCCTTGGTGTCGCTCATCACCACGACGGCGGCGGCGCCGTCGTTGAGCGGGCAGGCGTTTCCGGCGGTCACGGTGCCGTCGGGGCGGAACACGGGCTTGAGCTCGCGCACCTTCTCGATGGTGGTGCCGGCGCGGATGCCGTCGTCGGTTCTCACCACGGTGCCGTCGGGCAGGGTGTAGGGCGTGATCTCGCGCTCGAAGAACCCACGGTTCAGCGCGTCCTCGGCCCGGTTCTGTGACAACACGCCGAACTCGTCCTGGCGCTCACGGCTGATACCGGTGAGCTGCACCACGTTCTCGGCGGTCTGGCCCATGGCGATGTAGATGTCGGGCAAGCCGGCCGGGTCGCTCCATTGGTCGGCGCCGCGCTCTGACCGGGTGGCGGTGCGGGACTCGGCGTCGGCGAACGCCTCGTTGTGAGGGCCGGTGTCGGCCGCGCCGTTGAGGTACCGGCTGACGGTCTCGACGCCGCCCGCCACGAAGCAGTCGCCCTCGCCGGCCTTCACCGCGTGGGCGGCCATGCGGATGGTCTGCAGCGATGACGAGCAGTACCGGTTGACGGTGACACCGGGGGCGTCGACGCCGGCCAGCAGGGCCGCGACCCGAGCCACGTTGTAGCCGGCTTCACCACCGGGCTGCCCGCAGCCCCAGATGACGTCCTCGATCAAGTCGGCGTCGACCCCGGCCTTGTCGATGACGTCGCCGATGGTTGCGGCCGACAGGTCATCGGGTCGGGCGTCGGTGAGCGATCCCTTGTTGGCCCGTCCGATGGGGGTCCGGGACGTGGCGACGATGACGGGTTCGGCCATTGCGGCAGCTCCTGGTGTAGTGGCAGTCCCGTTCTAGCGGGAACCGGCCGACAACGGTACCCGAGCGGTCAGGAGCTCAGGTCATCGCCGGTGTGGCTGTGTGTTGCCCGGCGCGCAGCACTGTGCCCGGTCGGGCGTCGCCGAAGCTCCCGTCGCGGACGATCTCGGTGCCGTTGACCAGCACGTGGTGGATGCCGTCGGCGTCGCCGTAGATGCGACCGGCGCCACCGGGTAGGTCGAATCGGGTGCTGAGGGGGCCGGGCCCCACGAGGTCGGGATCGAACACCACGATGTCGGCGTGGGCGCCCTCGACCAGGACACCCCTGTCGATCAGTCCATAGAGACGGGCCGGGACCTGGGTGATCAGGTGCACGGCCTCCTCGAGCTCGACCACGCCGAAGCGGCGCACCGCGGACGACAGCACGTGGGTGCTGTAGTTGAACGTGCCCAGCAGGTCGAGGTGGGCGCCAGCGTCGGAGGCGCCGATCACGGCCCGTCCGTCCCGCCAGACCTTGGCTCGGGCCTCCCAGTCCTCCTTGGTGTCCTCGCGCACCGGCAGGCTGAAGGCGGTCAGCAGGTCATCGGCCAGCGCGATGTCGACCAGGGTGTCGAAGGGGTCCTTGCCGAGCTCGGCGGCGATCTCGCCGACGCTGCGACCTTCGTACTGTTTGGTCTCGTCGCTGAAGCACTCGGTGAGCACCTTCGACGACCAGTGAGCGATGCCCCGGAGTGGGTGGTCACCCTGGGCTTGTTCGTCGAGGTGGGCTCGCTGGGTCGGATCGGCCAGCAGCGCCTTCTTCTGCTCGAGCGGCAACGCCATGGCCTCCTCCCAGCCGGGCAGGGCATCGAGCACGAAGCCGGTGAGGAACGACAGACGCAGGCCGAGGTCCATGGGGATGGTGAGGCCCACCACCTTGCCGCCGCGTTCGGCCGCCCGCGTGCCGCCCTCGAGCTGGTGGAAGGCGCCGTCGATGTTGCCGGCGTTGACCGACAGCAGGTTCCAGTTGAGTGGCCGCTGCGCGGCGGCCGACATGTCGGCCATGAGGTCGAACGTCTCGTCATCGAAGGGCCCGACCATGGGCAGGAATTCGAGCGACGTCCCGGGGTACTCGCCGGTCACCCGGCACAGCTCGATGAGCTCGGACGGGTCGGCGTGGCGGCTGGGCACCATGTTGCCGTCGGCGTCGTTGTGGGTGCGGGCCCACGATGACGAGAAGCCGAGCCCGCCCGCATCGAGCGATTCTCGCAGCAAGTCCTTCATGGCCTCGAGCTGGTCAGGTGAGGCCGGCCCCGCCGTGGCCTCGGCGCCCATGACCACGCGACGCAGAGCCGAGTGGCCGACCTTGAAGCCGGCGTTGATCGCCAGGGTCCCCTCGAAGCAGGCCAGGTACTCGCCGAATCCGGTCCAGTTCCACGGCACACCCTGCTCGAGTGATGACAGGGGCATCCCCTCGACGCGGGCCAACATCTTCATCAGGTACTCGCCGTCGTCGGGATCGTCGCTGAGCGGCGCGATGGTGAAGCCGCAGTTGCCACTGATGACGGTGGTGACGCCGTGCAGCGGTGATGGACTGAGGGTGGGATCCCAGAAGACCTGCGCGTCGTAGTGCGTGTGCACGTCGACGAACCCGGGAGCAACAACAAGACCATCGGCGTCGATCACCGTGGCGTCGCCGGTGTCGTCGATGGGGCCCACGGTGGCGATGCGGCCGTCGGCGATGCCCACGTCGGCTCGGTACGCGCTCCGGCCGCTGCCGTCGACCACCTGTCCGCCTCGAATCACCATGTCGTCCATCGCTCGCACCCCACGTTCGGTCGATCGGTGCGAGCGTACGGCTGCCGACCGGCGTCGGGCCAACGCGCTCAGAGCATCTCGGCCGCCCAGCGGCGCAGGTCGTCGGGCGCCAGGATGGTGAGCTTCATCCGACCGGTGTCGATCACGCCGGCGTCCCGCAGCTCACGGAGACCACCAACAGCACCCTCACGCGAGAGACCGGCCCACTGGGCCAGCTCCTCCTGGGTGATCGGCAGCCGAATGATGATCGGTGCCTTGGCACCGGGCTGGAGCATGTCGGCCAGCTCGACCAGGCGGGCGGCCACCCGGGTGGCCGCCGACCCAGCCGCCGCCTCGAGGAGCTGTTCGCTCAGCGTGCGGATGCGGGCGGCGGCCCGAGTCAACAGATCGCGGGCCAGATCGGGGTGATGGTCGATGAGACCCAGGAACGTATCGACCGGGATGGTGAGCAGCTCGGTGTCGTCGACGGCGGCACAGGTCGCCGATCGAGGGCTGTCGTCGAACGCGGCCAGCTCGCCCATGTAGCCGCCGGGGCCGATGAGGGTGAGCAGCACCCGCCGGCCGTTGACCAGGTTGCGCTCGACCCGCAGCATGCCGCGGTCGACGACGTGGACCGCGGTCGCTCGATCGCCTTCGTGGAACAGGTATTCGCCGGCGCCGATCCGTTGCGCGCGGCCCGCATCGGCCATCGCCGCCCTGGTCTCGGGGCGAAGGCGGGCGAACGCGGGCACGGCCACCCGGCCACCGTAGTGTGGTGGTGCTAGAACCCCGGGATGGTCGCCGACCGCCGCACGGTCAGTGCTCGCCGAGCGATGGTGTGCTCGGTGGACGAGCGAGCCACCGCGGTCGGGCTGGCGGTGATGGAGCACGGGGGGTCGGCAGCCGATGCCGCGATCGCGGCCAACGCGGTGCTGGCGGTCACCTGTCAGCACATGTGCGGGCTCGGCGGAGACCTCTTCGCGCTGGTGCACACCGGTACGGGGCCTCCCGAGGTGCTCAACGCGTCGGGGCGGGCCGGTTCGGGCGCATCGGCCGCCGCCCTGCGGGCCGAAGGCCACCACCAGGTACCGCAGCGGGGCCACATGGCCGCTGTCACCGTGCCGGGGTGCGTCGACGGGTGGCTGGCGCTGCATGCCCGCCATGGCCGCCTGCCACTGGGCGAGCTGTTGTCGCCGGCGATCGAGCTGGCGGCCGACGGCTTCGTACCCTCTGGCCTGCTGGTGCTGGCGTCGACCCTGCTCGACGACATCCCCGGAGCCACCGAGTTGGCTGGGCTCGAGGCCGACCGGCTCGTCCGCCGCCCGGGCCTGGCCGACACGCTGCGGCAGGTGGCGACGGGTGGACGCGACTCTTTCTACCGGGGCGCCTTCGGGCAGATGCTGGTCGCCCTCGGCGCCGGCCAGTTCACCGACACTGACCTGACCCGATCCCACGCCGAGTGGGTCGACCCACTGGGGTTGCCACTGCACGACCGGCTCGTGTGGACAGTGCCGCCCAACTCCCAGGGCTATCTCACGCTGGCTGGTGCCGGCATCGCCGAACGGGTGGGCTGGCCCGACCGCGAGACGGCGCTGTGGGCCCACGTGGGCATCGAGTCGGCGAGGGCAGCTGCGCATGACCGCCCTCGTGTGCTGCACGACGAGGCCGATGGCGCCGAGCTGGTGGCCGACGACCGCTTGGCCGAGCGGGCCGCTCGCATCCGACCTGATCGGTCGGTGCCCTGGGCCGACAGGTACGACGAGGGCGGCACCATGTACTTGTGTGCGGCCGACGACCGGGGCATGGCGGTGTCGCTGATCCAATCCAACGCCCGTGACTTCGGGTCGCTGTTGGTCGCCGGCGACACCGGTGTGTTCCTGCACAACCGGGGTCTGGGATTCTCGCTCGTACCTGGCCATCCGGCCGAGCTGGCGCCCGGTCGTCGGCCGCCCCACACGCTGGCGCCGGCGCTGGTCACCGATCTCGACGGTGACCTGGTCGCCGTGTTGGGCACGATGGGCGGTGATGCCCAGCCGCAGGTGATGTTGCAGCTGCTGGCTCGGTTGCTGGTGGGGGACCTCCCACCAGGCGAGTGCGTCGGCGCCCCTCGCTGGGTGTTGGCCAGCCCCGATCCGCGTAGCGGGTTCGACACCTGGTCGTCCGGTGGCCGGGTCCAGGTGCACCTCGAGGGCGATGCACCGGCTGACTGGCGGCCCGGGCTCGTCGAGCGGGGTCACCTTGTGGCCCAGTTCGACCACCCCACTGCGTACGGCCACGCCCACATGATCGTGCGCACCGACCAGGGTTGGGCCGGCGCCGCTGATCCCCGCGCCCAGGGCCTCGCTGCTGGGCTGTAGTTCGCCGCGACGCTCTCGTCGCTCGCTCCAGTTCGTGCCGGCGACGCGGCGGATCAGCGGTGGCTTCGGTTCCGCTGCCCTCACAGCGCTGCCCTAGGCTCGCCGGGTCCGCGCACATCGAGGGGAACTCGTGTCAGGCATCGACGTCGACCGTCAATGGAAGCTCTACATCAACGGTGAGTGGGTGGCGGCCGACGCTACCTACGACATCATCGATCCGAACACCACGAAGGTGGTCGGTCGGGCGCCCGAGGCCACCGCAGCCCAAGCCGATGACGCGGCGGCCGCGGCCAGAGCGGCGCTGCCCGGATGGCGCGGTCTCAAGCAACGTGAGCGCGCCGCCTACCTCGCCAAGCTGGCCGACATCCTGGCCGAGCGCACGCCCGGGTGGGTCGACATCGTGCAGGCCGAGACCGGCGCCACCATCAACATCGCCCGCACCATGCAGGTGTCGGGGGCCACCGTCGATCGGTTCCGGTGGCACGCCAAGGAGTTCGACATCGACGAGGCGGTGCCGCCCTTCACCACCACCGCCACCGGCCTGGGCCCAGCTGGGCTCATCGGGGCCATGGTCCACCGCCAGCCCGTCGGTGTGGTGGCCTGCATCACCCCGTACAACTTCCCGCTCACCAACGTGGCCGGCAAGATCGCCCCGGCGCTGATCATGGGCAATACCTGCGTGATCAAGCCCGCGCCCCAGGACCCCCTCGGCATCCTGTTGCTGGCCGAAGCCATTCACGACGCCGGCTTCCCGCCGGGTGTGGTGAACGTACTCACCGGGTCGGGTCCGGAGGCGCCGGCGGCGTTGGTCGACTCGCCCGATGTGAACATGATCTCGTTCACCGGCTCGACCCAGATCGGCGCGAAGATCTACGAGAACTCGGGCAAGACAATGAAGCGACTGCTCATGGAGCTCGGGGGCAAGGGCGCGCTCATCATGACCGACGATGCCGATGTCGGCGCAGCCAGCCAGGCCATCGCCTCGGTGTGGGGCTTCCACAGTGGTCAGATCTGCACGGCGCCCACGAGGGTGATTTGTCATCGGTCGATCTACGACCAGACCGTCGAGTCGTTGAAGGCCATCGCCGGTTTCTTGAAGGTGGGTGACGCCTTGGCCGAGGACACGCTCGTCGGGCCGGTGATCACAGAGGTCCACCGCGATCGGGTCGAGGCCTTCATCCAGGGCGGCGTCGATGACGGGGCCACCTTGGTCGTGGGGGGCGAGCGGCCCGATCTGGCGGGTTACTTCG
>Ga0224508_10004719_pt1 | contig 11068 bp, 10 predicted proteins | sample SF_Jan12_sed_USG_4_FD_170157 | JGI IMG/M metagenome (GOLD analysis project Ga0224508, IMG submission 170157) | Sediment microbial communities from San Francisco Bay, California, United States - SF_Jan12_sed_USGS_21 | ecosystem: Environmental > Aquatic > Marine > Sediment | place: USA...
GCCGGAGCCTAAAGCATCTTCCGAGGCGGTATCAAAAAACACTTCCAACCCACCTGCCCAGGCGGTTTTATTTTCCATGTTCAGATCAAATACCGTCATAAAACGCATATCCGTGTCACCCGTCCCGGATTCATCAACATCATCGACTCCGTCATCATTGAAATCGGCTTTCAACCAATTTGCCCGCGCCCTCACCCGCCATTGCCACTTACCGTCAAGAATCGGCGTTCGATACTCAAACGTCATCAGGTTCTGATCACCATCGCCCTTTGTGTTGAGCAATGAATACTCGTTGAAAACGCGAAAATCTTTGGTGAAGTTAATAGGGTTGGTACCGGTTGTGTCCTGCTTGGCGTCGTCTTGCGCAAATACGTTGGTGGATACGAGCCCGAGCAGGAACAACACAGACTGAACGAATTTAATATTGTGAAAGCATTTCATAGAAAAGTTTTCCTTGGTTAAGCGAAGTTATTCTCACACTAGGTTCGTGTGTGCGAATCGCTGCAGATATTGCGTACCGATTTCCTGGCATTGATTGACGAATTGTAATTGATGTTCATCATCACTCTCCATCGTATTCGCCTGTTCAGTTGCGAGAAAGGCGTCTTCGTGGAAACGGTGACGATACAAAATTGATTTCACCGCTGTCTACTTCCAAAAACACGTAATGATTGAACTCACCGAAGAGCGAACCATGCGCGTCCGGCACAAGCCTTGCGCCTCTCACAGATCGCAAACCTGCTTAACTTCGGGTCACCTGGTTCCTTCCGAATGGTTTCCCCGATAAAGGACGACTGCGATCAGTCCGAGCACAATCTCCAGCACAGCGTATACGATAAGCAGCCAGTGCGGCAGGCCGTCCATGATAAAACTCAGTATGCGCCCGGCCGCAAGTCCGAGCATGAACACTGCGCAAGCAACGAGCGCCGGACCTTCCATGGATTTATTGAACGCACCCCACAACCAAAGCAAAACCATTCCAAGGTAAAGCCCCATCACCGCACGCATAATGTGAGCGAGGTTGATTGTATCGACGGTGATACCGAAGAGTGCGTCGAGGGAGACTGACGGCTTGGCACCATAGCCCAGCGCGATCGGCACCAAGCCGACGGCACAGAAGATCAGAAAGGCACGGGTTTTCATGCTTTCATTCGTCATAATGTAGTTCCTTCTGAGTTGTAGTTCGCATACATGGACCCGCCTCGGTTTGCAAGATAATTGTTGGGTCAGGCTTAATGGTTGGTTGCACGCATTGTATTCTGCAAAAACGATGTGCACACACGAATTTTAAAAATACACTCGACGGAAATACGTGGATGAACTTATCCATCGCGAATAACTGATGTTGACATAGCAACGACGAATTAAACAAATCCATGTCGTATTACCTTACAAAGGGAATATCGGTTTTTCAATTTCAATCCGGCAAAACTCCGGCAACACCGATTTGGTCAGCGAAAGCACGTAAGGACGAAAGACTGCTATGTCACTAAAAACACAAATGATATAACGTTTTATATTTACAACTTAAGGGTAGAGCACCTGGCTAATGGCCAGGTGGTCGGGCTACGGAAGAATACCGTTTGTTTTCAATAAGATAGAAATCCTGAGTTGGGCGGGGTAGTGCTAAAAACACATGCAAAATCGCCTGCGAATATTCGAAAATAACTGAACCATATCAACGAGTTGGCGCGCCCGGAGAGATTCGAACTCCCGACCACCTGGTTCGAAGCTCGTGTGATGCTCTTTAAGTGATTGTAATTATTAGCATTTAATAGGGTGGCGCCCGTTGCGAATTGCAGGACACTGCATAACGCTGCATAACTCAATCTGGCAAAACTCCGGCAGTGGCGCTTTTGCTCAGCGTCTGAAATGCACACACATTATAATGTATGTGTGCGGCTACTCACTCCGCTATCGAAGCCACTCAACTGGCGTACTGACATTATAAAGGTATTACATTTTTACGGCGTGCACATAATATTTGCATACCACAACAAGGATTCCTGTCTGTACACGTCGCGATAAACAATCAATTTCGATTGGGGCGTCACTTACTACATGCTTGCCACTACAGAACGTTCCGAGCGAAGGCGTTTACGGAATGGCAGCAGGTGACGTGCGGTCGCTAAATACTAATGAGTCACTCTACTCGTGAAATCGGTTGCTCGTACCCCGTTAACTTGACGATGCCCGCCACAGGTATATGTGTGTTTGCGGGGTGCTTATACTTCGCTCAGAGGAACTTTCCACGCTTGTAACACTGTATCTTTTGCGTCTGTCTCGATTAAATCTCCGTGGGACAAGATAATCTTATTGAAATCCCACTCAAGGATTTTCTGTAATGACTTACGCGCAGCCGCTTTATCTTTCCATCCCATCTGATACTCCGGTGCTGGTTTTGGGTTATCCCACATGTGGAAGACTACCTTCCACCATAGCTTCAACAACCAGTTCACGTTAGGGGTCTGGTCCGTGATGTTCTCGATGAGATCAACCAATATTAGCGTCTTACTTGGTCTGTGAAAAAAGGCTACTTCCCAAATGTACTTGTTGCCCCGGACGAGTACCTGATCGAGTGTTCCCATCCAGAGCTCCGCAGATCTGTCCCCAAGAAACCAATCGAAATCTATTTCGGGTCGTTTTCTCTCGACCCCGGGACAGATATAGGTATCCGCATCAGGAAAGACAGCTTGTGCTGATGGGATATGGATATGGTGATAGGAGCCTGGTGCGACGATACACGCAACGTCACCTAGCGACGAAATAGCACCCTTCGTCACCGAGTCGATCTCGCAAGGGGAATGGAGCATCAGTTCTGTATCTGAAATTTTTATCACAGTCATACGGGCGCTAAAATCGCAGCCCGCGAAATGGATCGGGTATTTCTGAATCCAAATCTGTCCGGGAACAAATTCAGTCAATGGCATCACTTTAGCTCCTTTCAAAGTAAAACAAATGTTCTTTGAATCTGTTCAACTGCTTGTCGGTCTTGAGTTGACGGCTGGATGCGGCCGTAGAAACCTACAGACCGGACGAAGTGAATTATGCAACTGGCACATTACATTTTTCGAGATCCTGAGTCCGCGACTTTTACGGACTTGGTCGCTGCTTCCTGAACTGAAGCGAAATAGTTGTCCGTATAGCCCAGCTTCACGGGTGCTACGTCGACCTTGAAAAAAGCGTGCTTGACGAAGGCAGGAAGATTCCATGCTCGGCCGACGACTTTTCCAGGCAACATTGTGTTGTCGAAGGTGCCATATGCACACGTGATCATCTTGACCACCGGCACTTCACCCAAAGGATCAAAGGGAGACGATGTCAGCGTAACTTTTCCTTCTCCCGATAGTGTGTCTTGGCGTGGACGCAAAACGATAGGTTCTGCAATCAATCGCGGAAGATAATCAAAGCCGCGCATAGTGGGCGCCTGAAAGTGTTTGAACATATATGCCGTGACTTCAAACGACCGCGCACCTGTTGGATCGAGCACCCCGGTCATCGCAAGCATTTTAATATCCACCGGCGTCTTGGCCTCGACTTCTATCCTGAGGATCTGTGTGCCTTTACGTACTACGCTTCCAATGACTTTCGATCCGACTTTCTCCAAAGTGATCGACTCGGCCATCTTCTTCGGATATCCGAAAACCTCTCGCCCCCCGGCCATGGCCATATCGTCATCGACTGGCATCGCCAGGCAATACATTCCCATACGGCCGCGGTACGTAGCTTGCACAAACAGAGCAGCTTCACTGTAAACAGTTCCGAAGTTTGTTTGAGGATAATGCGCGACAAACGCCAGGCCTAGCGGGCGCACCGTGGGGCGCAAGGGGCGCGGTAGAATGCGCGCGAGCACAGCTTCGTCAGTGCGGAAGACTGCTGTAAGAACCTTGGCACCAGGAAACTCTGCGGTCCAGTCCGCGCTTCGAAGCCGTTCTAGTTCGTTTTGATCGAGTGCGTAGAGCATTATCTTCAAAGACTCCAGTTCTTTTCTCAATTTTGCCGTACCGCAAAAATAGCTGGGTTGATGCACAGGGATATTGATCTTTATCAATCAAAAAGATTGTTAGATCGTTACTATTCCCTCTCGCACGTAGATCTGGGGTATCGAAATGGCATTCAAGCAAATCTTACCTCTGCCTAATCTGAACTTTCAGATGAATCGAGTTCTCACGCATGGTGAACAAGCTTGCTGTGAAGACGAGCTACTGGAGATTGCGCCGAGGCTTCAGGAGTTTGATCCGATAGCTTGGTTTGAGCAATGGCACATGTTGGCTCAAAGAGCCGAGCATGACGGGCGCTTGATGCACGCCGCCTACTATCACCGCATTTCCGAATTCTTCTTGCCTGATGGCAAGCTGGAGAAAGATGAGGCCTATAAATATTTCTCCCGCTGTTTTTATGCGGCGACCAAGGACACGAATCTCGAATTGTTCGATATTCCGTATGATGGATACAGCCTACCAGCAATGAAACTCAAGGCCAATGCGGAGAAAGGCATAGTTCTCGTGCACGGTGGATTTGATTCTTTCATGGAAGAATTCTACTTATATCTTCGCGAGTATCCTGCGGCCGGTTATACGGTGATTGTTTTTGAAGGCCCAGGGCAAGGTCGTCCGCTGCGAGGCGGTCTGAAAATGACCCATGAGTGGGAAAAACCGGTAGCGGCGGTGCTCGACTTTTTCAAATTAAACGGCGTTACTCTAATAGGGGTTAGTCTGGGAGGCTACCTCGCGCTTCGAGCCGCGGCATATGAACCTCGGATTCAGCATGTGGTTGCCTGGGACATTATTTGGGACGCACTACAAGGTTACAACCGCAACATGCCCGAGAGTTTTCTTAACGCGATACTCAACGGCGAGAAAGACGCCGTCAATGCGGTGGCGGCACAAGCCAGAAAGAAAGACGATGCGGTGGACTGGATGCTTACGCACGGCATGTACATAACTGGGTCTGAGACACCTTTTGATCATCTTTGTAAGTTTACAAATTACCAAACCAAGGACTTGTCGGCGCTGATCAAGCAAGACGTGCTGCTGCTGGCGGGTGAAAATGATCATTTTGTTCCCGTCGAGTTTTTCGAGCTGCAAAAGGCGGCCCTTACTTCGGCTCGATCGGTTCGGGGACGGATTTTTACAGCCGAGGAAGGTGGTGATCAGCACTGTCAGGTTGGCCGAATAGACTTGGCCACAGACGAAATATTGGATTGGTTGGGCAGTCTTGGATAGTCAGAACTAGGCACGTAGTCTTAGCGATCATCGTGATGCTGACACTTGCAAAGAGCAGATTCGGCTGCTCCAGACTAGAGCGGCAATTGTCCGCTTTTTACCAGGAATCGTCTGAGGGTTTAGATCTATTAACGGCGGCAAAGGGTAGGTAGGAGTTCAATGGGGTGCAAAGATCCAACTCAGTGTGCCCGACATAAAAGCGGCCGGATTATCGGACACTTGTAGGGTTTATTAACAGTTATGCAACGACTAATTTTTATACGATATGAATAGTATTCTTCTTGCAGGAGCAACAGGTTACTTGGGCGGATATATTGCCAAAGAGCTTATGAATAAGTCTTATCCAGTCAGGGCGCTCGCTCGCAATACAGAAAAACTAAAACAAAAAAACATTGGTTTAACCGAGATAGTCCAGGCAGAAATAACTCAACCCGACACTATTAAAGGGTGCTGCGAGGATATTGATGTCGTTATTTCAACAGTTGGCATCACAAGGCAAAAAGACGGTCTCACTTATATGGATGTTGACTATCAGGCAAACATGAATCTTTTGCGGGAAGCAAAACAGAACGGAGTAAAAAAGTTCATTTATATTTCTGTATTAAACGGGGAAAATCTTAGACATCTGAAAATATGCGATGCAAAAGAGTTGTTCGTTGACCAGCTAGTAAAATCTGGATTGGAGTATTGCATTATCCGTCCAAATGGATTTTTCTCAGACATGACCGAGTTTTATACCATGGCAAAAAAAGGTCGAGTCTATCTATTCGGTGATGGAGAACTAAAAACGAACCCGATACATGGCGAGGACTTAGCAGTCGTTTGTGTAGAAGCAATTGACGAGCCTGGTCTGGAAATCAAAGTAGGTGGGCCTGAAACTTTAACTCATAATGAGATTGCGGCACTAACCTTTGAGGTTCTGGGGAAAAGACCGAAAATTACTCATATTCCAAACTGGGTACGCGTTACTATTCTCAAGATGGTTAGGTTACTTTCAGGAAGCAAGGTGTACGGACCAATAGAATTCTTCATGGAGGTCATGGCGATGGACATGGTTGCGCCCGCGTACGGAAGGTATACATTAAGAGAATATTTCACAAATCTGAGACAAGGAAATGCGTAACAAGTCGCTGCATCAGAATTGCCAACACTGACGCGCTGCCAACCTTTGAGTTCAGACGTTCAGGCCGAATAGGGCGGAGGATCGCTGATGAAAGTTCTGTTTTTTGGTGCAGGGCCTTTAGGATCGGTGTATGCACACCAAATTCACGACAGCGATGGAGATGTCACTGTTCTTGCCCGCGGCGAGCGTTATGAGTGGCTCAAGGAAAACGGTCTGGTCTTGCTGAATGAAATGACTGGGCAAAAGGACTCGTCGCACGTCAACGTGGTGAACGAACTGAAGCCCGAGGATGAGTACGACCTGGTGATCGTTCTCATCAGAAAGAACAAACTTCCCCCCGTCTTCGAAATTCTCGCAGCCAGTCCTGGCGTCAAGAATATCCTTTTCATGGGTAATAACGCCATGGGCTTCGATGAGTACGTGAAACACCTGCCAATTGAGAAGGTGTTTTTCGGATTCCCCGGTGCGGGTGGGGGGATTCGTCAGCAAGTCGTCTATTATGCTGATCGAGAGAAGCCGAACGGGAAGCGCAGAGCCGTGACCATTGGTGAGGTCGATGGTCAGAATAAAGAGAGAACGTTGGCGGTCAAATCACTCTTTGAGTCTGCTGGAGTCCCGGTCGATCTGACTCCGGATATCGACGGATGGCTTAAATATCATGTCGCACTGGTCAGTCCGCTTGTCGGCGCTCTTTACAAATACAATTGCGACAACTACCAGGTCGCGAAAGATAGGGTCACGCTTCGTGCGTTAGTCCGGGCGGCAAAAGAGGGGGGTCGAGTACTCAGGGCGCTCGGATTCAGGAAACACCAGCCATTCGAGTTCAAGCTACTCAACTGGTTGCCAGAATTCATGAGCATGATGGCCGTGAAGGGGTTGTTCGAGAGCAAGTTCGCGGAAGTGGCCTTTGCCATGCACGCAAAGGCCGCTCGAGACGAGATGGCGGATCTCGCTCGCGAGTTCCAAGAACTGACCGCAAGAACCTCAGTTGAGACGCCGAACATGGATGCGTTAAGGAACTTCATCATCTGAACAAGAAAGGCCGGACCAGACGCTGCAGGCTAGTCTCAGTTATACTCAATATAGGTACTCAGTCCATCTCTCAGTGATACTGGACACAGCTGACAGGTACTGTCAGCGAGACTACTCAACCGCGACATGACCAAAGAACATCCAAACATCACGCTGTTGTCCAAGATTGATATTCTTGACTTGGATGCGTCCTCCCACCTGTTTTCGGAGGACTTCGTATGGCATTACTTCAACCCCAACCTCCCGGATGTTCATGGTGACTATGTCGGTGTAGACGGGCTGAAAAATTTCTTCCAGTCTCTGGCAGGAAAAACCAACGGCACCTTCAAAGTTGAGGTGGTTTCAGCAACGCCTATGGGTGAAGAGTTGGTTGTCGTCCATGTTCGCGATGCCATGGAGCTCGAAGGCAATTCTATCGCCATAGATGCTGTGGCTGTTTGGCGCATTGTCAGTGGTCTATTTACTGAGGCCTGGGACATACCATCAGCCTTTACGGTAGCGAAATGATGCGAGGCAATGTCACACAAGTAATGTCACACAAGTAGGGGACAGTAGATGAATACGTACGCGTTTGTGCCGAGGTGGTGGTTATGCTTCCGTGAACAGACCGATAGCGAGGATTAAAGGAATGAGCAATATAAAACGCGATCAATCACAAAACGAGTGGGATGTTATTGTCATTGGATCAGGCATGGGCGGCATGGCGGCTGCAGCGGCTTTGTCGAAAACAGGACACAAGGTTCTTCTTCTCGAGCAATACCACACGCTCGGCGGTCTGACACATAGCTTCTCTCGCAACGGCTTCACCTGGGATGCAGGGATCCACTATTTGGGCGGGCTCGCGCCTGGCGACCCGGAAAAAGATCTTCTTGACTGGCTGTGCGCAAAGCCCATTGAGTTTGCGTCAATGGGTGCAGTCTACGACACCCTGCATGTCGGAGATTCTGAGCCCTTGCGGCTTTCACGTCCCTTTGAGGCGCAGGAGTTAGACTTCAAGGCGCGTTTTCCAGAGGAAGTCGAAGCAATCGAAGGTTGGACGGATGCGATGCGCAAGGGGCGCGAGGCGTTGATGACGTCCATGCAAATTCGATCCTTACCTGCCCCGTTCGACGCCGGATTGAAGTGGTGGAAGCGCAACGAACTTGACAAGTGGTGTGGTCGAACAACTAACGAAGTAGCGCGTAGTCTCACAGATAATGACGATCTTATTCGTGCGCTCACCTCGCAATGGGGTGATTTCGGAGGTCGGCCCAGCACAGCAAGCTTCGCCTTACACGCTATGACAGTCGGCTCCTATCTAGAAAGCGGGGCCTGGTATCCGGTTGGCGGTGGGGCCGTCTTCGCGCAACACATTTTGCCAACAATATCGGCTGGCGGTGGCGAAGCGCGCGCTGGCGTCAAGGTAACGTCCTTGTTAATGGAAGACGGGCGTGTCGCAGGCATTACAACCGCAGACGGAGAAACGATACGCGCTGACGCCGTGATTTCGAATATCGGTGCTCGAGAAACGGTTGAGTTTCTTCTGCCTAAAGAGTGCGGCCATCAGGATTGGATAGAAGATATTCGAGCGCTCGATCCGAATGTCGCTCATTTCAGTTTGTTTCTTGGTTTTGAAGGCGATGTCGAATCCGCAGGCGCCACCAAATCAAATCATTGGATCTACCCTGCTGGTGTCGTAGACGCGTTTTGGGAAGAAGCGCCGGATGGAGCGCCGCCCGGTTTTTTCGTTTCCTTTGCATCGCTGAAAGATCCAGCGCATGATCCGGGAACAAATCAGAAACATGTGGGCGAAGTGCTTGCCCTGACGGATTGGTCCAGCGTCGAACGTTGGGCGATGGAACCACCTGGCTCAAGAGGCGCTGAATATCAAGAATTCAAACAAACTGTTGAGCAAAGGATGTTCGAACAATTTGAAAAATATTTTCCCGAACTCGCAAAACTCGTTGTCCATCGCGAACTCGCAACACCGCTTAGCACAGTGAGCACGACTGGGCACTACCATGGGGCTTTTTACGGTCTTGATGTTTCCCCAAAACGTGTGTTCTCAGAAGCATTACGCATGAAGACGCCGATTAAGGGGCTCTACCTTTCGGGCCAGGATGTGGCTTGTCCCGGGGTTGGGGGTGCGCTGTGGGGTGGTGTTCTCGCCGCAGCCAATGTCGACCGCAAGGTGTTTACACAAAAGCCGAATTAAAATGCTGATCTAGGCGCCGGGTGTCGGACCGGCCGTTTGCAACGCGAATATAATGGAGGATTCGATAATGACCAGGAAACCCGAATTTGATGTTGTCCTCTGGGGCGGGTCCAGTTTTGTCGGCAAACTTGTTGCAGAACACTTGCACCAGCAATATGGTGTTGATGACACCCTTCGCTGGGCGATAGGCGGGCGAAATAAACAGAAATTGGAAGCCACGCGCGCTTCATTAGGCGCCAGCGCGCCAGAGCTTTCCATCATTATCGGTGACGCTCGTGATCGCCAATTTCTCGACTCTATGGTTGCAAGCACCAAAGTAGTGTTATCGACAGTTGGCCCCTATGCGCTCTATGGCAAGGAGCTCATTGAGGCATGTGCGTTCAGTGGCACCGACTATTGCGACTTGGCCGGAGAGGTACCATTTATCCAGGAAATGATGGATCAACACGCCGCTCAAGCGCAAGCTTCCGGCGCCAGGATACTAAACTGTTGCGGCTTCGATTCCCTGCCTTCCGACTTGGGCGTCCGGTCTCTCAGTGAAATTACCCAAAAGCAGTTTGGTTGCGGGCTCGCGCATGTTACGAACGAATTAAAATCCCTCAAGGGACTGCTTAGCGGCGGTACTATCTCAAGCCTCGGCGGTATGCACAATGACGCGGCGCGCGATGAACAGGTAGCAGACGTTCTAAAAAACCCGTACGCCATTTGCCCATCGGGCCGCCGCAGCGGCGTAATGCAACCGGACACTGGAATCGTTCGTCGCTCTGAATCCGGCGCTTGGCTAGCACCGTTCTTCATGGCGATCGTGAATACCCGAGTGGTGCATGCCACGAATGCGCATTTGGACTATCCGTACGGAACCGATTTCACTTACGACGAAGGCTGGGATCTAGGCAGCAAGCGGGCTGCGAACTTTATTGCCGTAGTTACCCGGCTGTTCTATCGGGCTTACAGATCAAGCCTGATGCGCAAATTTATGTATGCTGCCTTGTTGCCCAAACCCGGCGAGGGACCATCAAAAAAAGCGCGTGAAGAAGGCTATTTTGAGTTTCATTTAATTGCTCGAACACGATTGGATCATCGATTGATGCTCGATGTAAGCGGTGATCGCGATCCCGGATATGGCTCATCAAGCCGTATGATAGGTGAAGTGGCGGTCTGCTTGGCGAAGGATCTGTCGAAAAGTGCTTTGTCTGGTGGTTTTTGGACACCCGGCGCGGCCATCGCAGAAAAAATCATTCCACGGCTCATTAAAAATGCTGGAATGACGTTCGACTTACTGACCGAAACAGGCGACCGTTGCAGTATTGGGTCCGAATTGTTTGTCAGCGAGGTACTGAACGCTGACGAGAGCCGAAATACGGAAGGTGTCGCAATATGATAACCGCAATGATGCGAATGAAAGCAGCACTCGCGATTTACATCGTTCTTGGCGCAGTAAATATTGTACTGGGGGTGAGGTATTTCTCTTAAAAAGAGTTTATGTCTTATCAT
>Ga0224508_10004720_pt1 | contig 11064 bp, 5 predicted proteins | sample SF_Jan12_sed_USG_4_FD_170157 | JGI IMG/M metagenome (GOLD analysis project Ga0224508, IMG submission 170157) | Sediment microbial communities from San Francisco Bay, California, United States - SF_Jan12_sed_USGS_21 | ecosystem: Environmental > Aquatic > Marine > Sediment | place: USA: California...
CCCCGCGTATCTGGGGCGTGCCGAGGAGACGCACCGGGGACAGATCCCTGCTCTGGTGACGCCAGAGGGGACCAGGCTGACGATCTCCGGCGAGACGAATCTGCCGCTCTCGATCGGCGAGCTCCTCTTTAGCCCGCCGGGTGCGTCGGCGGGTGAGGAGGCTCCGGATCGGGAAACGGTCGCCCTGTCGCTGGATGGCCCGGGCTTCGGCACGACGCTCGTCCCGCGGAGGTCGGGGACCTGGAGCTGGGTGATGGACGCGGAGGACGCCGTCGGAACGCCGATCATCCCGGAGCCGTTGAGGGTGCTTCTCGTTCCGGATCTCGCTCCACGCGTCCAGCTTCTCTTTCCGGCTCCCGACACGACGCTCGGCTCCGATCGGGTCATGCCGATCGTGGTGGACGTCGAGGACGACATCGGCCTCCGGTCGGTCGCCCTCCGCTCGTGGCGGTCCGGTCTCGGGGCCGAACGCGCTGAGCGCCGGGAGACCCTGGCCCCTGGGCCTGACGGGTCGCGCAGGGCCGTGTTCCGCCACCTGATCGACCGCAGCGACCAGGAGCTGCTTCCGGGCGATACCGTGTTCTATCGGTTCGAGGCGTTCGACGGCCACCCGACGCGAGGGCCGGCGATCTCCGAGATCTTCCTGCTGCGGATCCCCACGTTCACCGAGATGCGGGATGAACGCGCCGACGAGACTCGCGGGCTCTCCGATGACGCCGAGAGCCTGGAGGAGGCCATGGACCGGCTGGCGGAGTCGGCCGCCGAGGCGGCACGCCGGATCGAGGCCGACGAGGCGGGAGAGGCGCAATTCGAGACGACCGAGGAGGCTCGGGCCGTTCTGGAGGATGCCGAGGCAGCGGTGGACGAGCTGACGGAGCTCGAGCAGCGGATGGAGGATTTGGCCAGCGATGTCGAGGACTCGGCCGTGGCCGACGAGGCCCTCAAGGAACAGCTCGACATGCTTGCCGAGCGATACCGGGAGCTCATGGAGTCCGGTCTGGCGGAGCAGATCGAGGAGCTTGCGGCTGCGCTACAGGACCTCGACCCGGAAGCGGTGCGCGAGGCGCTCGAGCAGCTGTCCGACGACTCCGAGTGGCTGAGGGATCAGCTGGAGCAGACGCTCGGGATGCTCGATCAGGCGGCGCTCGACCAGGAGATGAAGTCCGCGCAGGCGAACGCCGAGGACCTCGCGCAGGAGCAGCGCGAGCTGGCCGAGTCGGCGTCCGAAACGGACGATTTCGTGGACCAACAGGAAGAGCTCGCCCAGGATGCCGAGCAGCTGGCGGAAGCCCTGGACGAGCTCCAGCAAAGGCTCGAGGAGAGCGGACAGCAGGCCGCCGCCGATTCGGCCGCAACGGCCGGCGAGCGTACCCGGTCGGCCATGGAGAGCATGGAGGAGGCGTCGAACGCCGGACAGCAGGCGGGAGAACAACAGGCTGGAGAGCAATCCTCGGAGTCGGCATCGGAGGCCGCGGACGCCATGGAGCAGGCGGCGGAGGCCCTCGGCGCGGCGCAACAGAACATGGAAGAGTCGGGAAGGGAGGCCGCGGCCGAGTCGCTCGGGCGGGCGCGGGCCGAGGCGCTGTCACTCGCGGATGAAGAAGGACGGCTCGCCGACGCGACGCGAGGCGACGAGGCTCAGGATCCCGAGACGTGGCGGTCGAGGCAGAATGCCGTCCGCCAGGGTCTCGAGAACATGCTCGATCGGCTGTCCGAGGCCGGCAACGAAGCCGCGATGCTCGACCAGCAGACCGGGGCCATGGCGGGCGAGGCGATCGAGCGGATGGACCAGCTGCTGGAACGGCTCGCGGAGGATGGTGCACGCCGGCTCCCCTCTCGCGCCGAGGCGGAGGGGATCCAGGAATCCCTGAATCGCCTCGCGATGCAGCTCCTCGCCGGCGAGCAGGCAGCCAGGTCTGCCCAGGAGCAGACCCAGGGCCAGGAGGCGGCGGAACAAATGGCTTCTCTGGCCCAGCAGCAGCAGGCGATCACGCAGGAGACCAGCTCGTTGCTGATGCCGGGTCCAAAGCCGTCCGGGGAAGAGCGTACGCAGGAGGCTGCCCGACAACAGCAGGAGATCGCCGAGCAGCTGTCCGACATCGAGGATCCCGAAGGCGATCTTCTGGGCAGGCCGGAGGAACTGGCGCGGGAGGCCGAAGAGCTCGCCCGCCAGATGGCGGACAGCGGACCGACGCAGGAGACTCTGGAACGCCAGAGACGCCTCTTTCGGCGCATGCTCGACGCCGGGCGGTCCCTCGAGGACGAGGACATGGATCCGAACCGACGCGAGTCCACGACCGGAACGGCGGTGGAGAGGGCTGCACCGGACATCGATCCCGAGCTCCTTCGCGGCAGGCGATTCCCGCTTCCGCCCGAAGAGCTGCTGCGGGATCTTCCCATCTTCTATCGTCCGCTCATATTCGAGTACTTCGATCGCCTGAATCGGCCGCGTGGCGAGACTCGTCCGAACCGGGAGCCGCCCGGCTCCTCCGCTTCGGGGGAGGGGTCGAGTTCCGGGCGTGTGTAGAAGACGCGGTCGTGGGGCGCCCGCGCTCCTGACGCTCCTGGCCGCCACCCTCTTCGCTCCGGCCGCCGGGGTGGGGCAGTCCTCGACGGCGAGTGAACGACGGGTCGTGGATCGTGCGGAGCGGCTACGCCAGTCGGGACGTGCGGACGACGCGCGCTCGGAGCTCGCCGATCTCCTCGCGCGATCACCCGTGTCCCCGGACGCTCTCGCCCTCCTGTTCGAGATCGACTCCGAGTCCGGGGACCTGGCTTCGTTTCTGACATTTGCCGAGGCGGCGACGTATGCGGCCGGGCCGGATGCGGGACGCGTGAGGGAACTCTGGATCGACGGACTCTCCGCTGCGGGGCTCGCGGATTCAGCCCGAGCGGTCGCCCAGCGATGGGTCGAACGGGCGCCCGCCGACGAACGCGCGGTGCTCACCCTCGCGGGAACTGCCGTGGGGACCGGTGATGTCGGCGAGGCGGTCGAGATCCTCGAGCGGGCCGCCGCGGGCGGGCTCGACACCCGGGCCGTGCAACTGATGCGGGCCGATCTCCTGGTCGAGATGGGGGACACAGACGGATCGGTGCACGCGTGGCTTGCCCTCCTCTCGCGGGAGGACCCGGCGATCGACGACGTGGCCGAGGGCGTGCGGGAGGCGGGGGATAGCTCCCACGCCCTCTCCGCGCTCCTGGACGCGGCCGAGGAGGCGGGACAGGGAGTCGCCCCCGCTGGCCTGCTCGCAATGCGACTCGGCGACGTGGAAGGAGCGCGACGCCTGGCCGCCGCCGTGATTGCGGAGGAGCGAAGCCAGTTTCTGCGCGAGTACGTCCGGGAGGCCGACCTGGCGGGTCGACCCGGCGAGGTCGCCTGGGCGGCGAACGAGCTTATCGTGCTCAGCCCGCGTCCGGTGGACAAGATGAGGTGGCGCGCCATGGTGGCGGATCGGTCGCTCGTCGCGGGTGATACGGCCGCCGCCCGGAATGCGTTCGAGGCGCTCACCCGTGAGAGCGAGCCGGGCGGGGGACCGCATGACGTGGCGACACGACAGCTGTTCGCGCTCCTCGCCGCGGAGCCGGATCGTCTGGACGAGGCGGAGGATCTTCTGGGTCGGTACGGGGGGCAGTACCCGGACTCGCTCCGTGCGATGGCCGAGATGGTCGGATTGCTGGCGGCGGGGCACGCCCGGGCGGGAGACCTGAAGGTCGCCGAGGCCCGACTCGCCGAGGCCCGAGAGGTTCTGGGAGGGAGCCCGGAGGGCGTCGGGCCACTGGATGCGGCGGGTGCACGAATCGCCCTGTGGACGGGCGCCCGGGACAGCGCGATGGTGCGGATGGGTCGGGCGCTCTCGCAGGAGGGGCTGCCGGCGGCGGAGCGGACCGATCGCATTCGGATGAGCACCGTGGTGCAGGTCGCCGATTCGGCGGAGATCGCGGTCGCGGGTCCGGCGGCCCTCGGTTTCCATCGCGATCCGGACGGATTCGACGTGTCGCCGACACTTCGGGACCTGGCCGGCCTGCCGGCATCCACGGGACGCCCAACGGTTCTCGCCTATCTGGGGGACGTCGCCTTCGCCGCGGGCAGGCTCGAGGTCGCGAACGGCCTCTGGCGCCGTGTCGTCGAAGCACACCCACAGAGCCCGGAAGCCCCCACCGTGATTCTGTCCCTCGCGCGCGGCGCCGAACCGGAAGGTGCGAGGCAATGGCTCGAACGGTTGATCATCGGGTATCCGGAGAGTGCTCTCGCGCCGGTGGCGCGCCGACTTCTTGCCGAGCTGAACGAGGGACAACGTTGAAGAGCGTGATGTTGGGCCGCGAAGGAAGGAATCGGGGCGTCGTGACGCTGGCGCTGATCGTGGCCGTTCTGGGCGCCGCGCAGCTCGAGGCCCAACAGCTGCTCGTCCCGATGGATCGGGAGCAGGAGAATCACCTCAAGGCCTACGGTCTTGCCTTCGGCGTTCTCACTGCAGGGCAGACGGCGGAGTGGCTCCTGAACTATCGATCCGGTTCCTTCCTTGTCCCCGATACGCCCGACAACCGGCGCCGGGCGGCGTTCATGGGGGTCACGGTCGAGCCTCTTGATGGGGGGGCGCTCGCGCGGGTCCGGCGGGAGATCGAGAACAGCAACATGGAGTCGGTGCCGCTGGAGAAGGCGCCCCGGATCGCGATCTACACCCCGCCGAACAGCTCGCCATGGGATGACGCCGTCACGATGGCGCTGGAGTACGCCGAGATTCCGTACGAGAAGGTCTGGGACGGCGACGTCGTGTCCGACGCTCTCGAGAACTATGACTGGCTGCACCTGCACCACGAGGACTTCACGGGTCAGTATTCCAAGTTCTACCTGACCTACGCCTCCTCTCCGTGGCTACAGGAGGAGGTCACGCGGAACGAGACGATTGCCCGCGAGCTCGGCTTCGAGTCGGTCCCGGCGCTCAAGAAGGACGTCGCCAGGCGGCTGCGCGAGTACATCGAGAACGGCGGGTTCCTCTTCGCCATGTGCACCGCGACCGAAACCCTCGAGCTGGCTCTCGCCGCCGCGCGGACGGACATCGCGGCGTCGTTTGCGGACGGATCCCCGGCCGACATGTCGGCGGGACAGTCGATGGACTGGGATCTGTCCATGGCCTTCGAGGGCGCCGTGCTCGTTACGGATCCGACGCTGAGCGCCTTCAGCGACATCGACGGGCACCAGGTGAACACCCCCTGGAGAGTGGAGCTCGGCAGCTACTCGTTGTTCGACTTCTCGGCGAAGTTCGATCCCGTTCCGGCCATGCTCACCCAGAATCACCAGCGCGTCCTGCCGGATTTCTACGGATTGACGACGACTTTCCGCCGCGATCGTCTGAAGGGTGGCGTGACGGTGCTCGCCGAGGAAGAGGGACGGGGGCGAGTGAAATACCTGCACGGGACGCACGGGGAGGGGACGTACACCTATCTTGGCGGGCACGATCCCGAGGACCCGCGCCACCTGATCGGGGACGCGCCGACCGACCTCGATCTACACCGGCATTCGCCGGGGTACCGTCTGATTCTGAACAACGTGCTTTTCCCTGCGGCCAAGAAGAAGAAGCTCAAGACGTGATGGTCCGGCCCGGGTTGCCGAGTCGTCTCGAATCCCTGCCCCCGTACCCGCTCGCCGGGATTCCGGAGGCGAAGGCCCGTCTTGCCGCGGCCGGTCGAGACGTGCTGGATCTTGGAGCCGGGGACCCGGGCCTCCCGGTTCCCGAGGTCGCGGTCGAAGCGCTCCGCGAGGCGGCCGGTCGAAACGAGCTCCAGAAGTATGCCTTCCAGCGCGGCCTGCCGGCGTTCCGGCGGTCGATCGTGGACTTCATGGCTCGTCGCTACGATGTCGAACTCGATCCGGATCGGGAGGTTCTGCCTCTGATCGGCTCGAAAGAGGGACTGGCGCACCTCGCGCTTGCAGCCCTTGACCCGGGGGATACCGTCGTGATCCCGGATCCGGGGTACGCCCCCTATTTCGGCGGGCCGCACTTCGCTGACGCGCGGTTGGAGACTGCGCCTCTGCTCGCGTCGAACGGCTTCCTGCTCGATCCGGCGGCGATCGACGCGGCACGCGGAGAACCGCGGCTCGTCTACGCCAACTATCCGAATAACCCGACCGGGGCGACGGCGGAGCTCGGATACGTGCAGGCCCTGCTAGAGACCACCGCGCGGAGAGGGGGGATCCTCGCCTATGACAACGCGTACGCCGAGATCGCCTTCGACGGTTATCGTCCGCCGAGCCTGACGGAGACCGATGGTTGGCGGGAGAACGGGCTCGAGTTCCACTCGTTGTCGAAGAGCTTCAACATGACGGGGTGGCGGCTCGGGTGGGTGTGTGGGGGGGCGGAGCTGATCGGACGGCTGTCTCGCGTGAAGGGGTTCTTCGACACGGGTCCCTATCTCGGGATTCAGTCCGCCGGGTCGGCGGTACTGGATCATGCTGAGGCATTCCTCGTCGGTCAGGTCGAACGCCTCCGTGCGCGCAGGGACGCCGCGGTCGACGCGCTACGTTCGGTCGGTGTCGAGGTGGAAGCTCCGCGTGCGACGCTGTACCTGTGGTTCCGCACGCCCGCGGAGGGGTCATCGAGGGAGTTTGTCGAGCGACTGATGGAGCAGGAAGCGCTTCTGCTCCTGCCGGGCTCTGGCCTCGGGGCGGCCGGCGAGGGGTGGGTCCGTGCCTCGCTCACCCTTCCACGAGACGGTTACGGAGAAGTCGCCGCACGCATCGCCCGGGCCCTCTAGGCCGTCGGATGCCTGCCCATCATCCTTCTTCCCGCTTCCGACGAGAAGCACTGGAACGGCGATACCGGCGAGCGGTCCGCCTCTCCCTCCTGCTCTCGGTCCTCGTTCACGTGGTCGTACTGTGGTGGTCACGTGCCGTCGCGATCCGGGCGATCCCGTACGATCTGCCGGACGTGGAGACGACTCCGGCCCCCGAAGGTCTCGTGGTGGTGGAGGTCGCGCCCACCGAGCTGGCAGCCGCTGTCGACGATCCGCGCCCGGAACCGGCTGACCCTCAGACAGCCCCGGAGCCCCGGGAGTTGGAAGTCATCGCGATCGAGGAGACGGACATCCCGGGGGCGCCGGGCGACCCGTCCGTCGACGACCCGGTCGCGGCGGGCGAGGCACCTTCCGATCCCGGGATGACGAACGCCGAGAGGCTGACGCCGCGGTTCGTGGATGGGCGCATCTGGTTCGACCCGCGTAACCCGTTTCTGTACGGTGAACGTCTCGCCCGGTTCGCTCGGGCGGACAGCGCGGTCCGGGCCATCCTGCGCGACTGGCTCGACAGTCTCAGGCTCGACGACGAGGCCCGTCGGCGCGCGATGGACTGGACGTTCGAGAAGGACGGCAAGCGCTGGGGTATCTCTCCCGAAGGGCTGCACCTCGGCGACATCACCATTCCGATTCCGTTCGGCTTCGCCCCGTCGGGCCCCCACCGTCGAGAGTTCGAGCAGGCGATCCGCGACCTGACCGAGATTCAGCTTCAGGACCTCCGTTCCGATATCGAGGCGGTGGCCGACGAACGGCGCCGCGCCATGCGTGAGCGATCGGAAGAGGAGGCTCGACGTCGAGCAGGCGACACGACCGGCGTTCGGCGCCCCCCGTTCGGGAATTCGCGGGCGCGTGGCCCGCCGCCGAGCCCCCCGTAGTCCTGGGGCTCGTTTCGCCTGCGGGAAGCGGCGAGTAAACTGACGCCCCCGCCGGGATCGACCGGATCCCGGCTTTTTTACCCCGGTGACGACCTGCGTAGACAGGCGAAGGAGCACGGCGCCCGATGGGTGACGCATCCACGGATTGGCAGCCGACCGAGCTGCCGCCACGCTACGACCCGTCGGGTCTCGAGAAGTCCATGTACGACGCCTGGGTCGAGGCGGGGTTGTTCCATGTGCCCGCCGACGTCGCGGAGAACCCCTACGTCATCGTCATCCCGCCGCCGAACGTGACCGCGGCGCTCCACATGGGCCATGGCCTCAACAACACCATCCAGGATGTCCTGACCCGGCGCCGCCGAATGCAGGGGTACGACGCGCTCTATCTCCCCGGGACGGACCATGCCGGAATCGCGACGCAGAACGTGGTCGAGCGACAACTCCAATCGGAGGGGAAGACCCGTTTCGATCTGGGACGCGAGGGGTTCGTGGATCGGGTGTGGGAGTGGGTCGACCAGTACGGCAACACGATCATCGAGCAGCTTCGGACCATCGGGTGCTCGTGCGACTGGGAGCGCACACGCTTTACGCTCGATGAGGGTCTGTCGCGAGCCGTGCGCGAGGTCTTCGTGCGACTCTACGAGCGGGGACTCATCTACCGAGGTCGCTACATCATCAACTGGTGCTCCCGCTGCGGGACGGCGCTCTCCAACGAGGAGGCGGAGCACCGCGATCATTCCGGAAAGCTATACCGCATCCGCTACCCGCTCGAGGGCGGGGAAGACCGGTGGGTCGAGGTCGCGACCACGCGGCCGGAAACGATGCTGGGGGACACGGGTCTCGCGGTGCACCCGGAGGACGACCGCTATCGGGACCTCGTGGGCATGCAGGCCACGCTGCCGCTGGTCGGCCGTTCGATCCCCGTCGTGGCCGACGACTACGTGGACCCGGAGTTCGGGTCGGGCGTGGTGAAGGTCACTCCGGCCCACGACCCCAACGACTTCGAGATCGGTCAGCGTCACGACCTCGAAGCACTCGACGTGATGACGGACGACGCGAAGATGAACGACGAGGTCCCGGAAGTGTACCGCGGCCTCGACCGCTTCGACGCTCGCGAGCGGGTGGTCGCCGACCTTCGCGATGGGGGATACCTCGTCGACGTGGAGGACCACGCGCACTCCGTGGGCCGCTGCTACCGCTGTGACACCATCGTGGAACCGCGCCTCAGCGATCAGTGGTTCGTGAAGATGACTCCCCTCGCCGAGCCCGCCCTCGAAGCCTACAGGTCGGGGGAACTCCGTTTCTATCCGGAGCGCTACGGCAAGATCTATCAGAACTGGATGGAGAACATCCGGGATTGGGTCATCAGTCGGCAGCTCTGGTGGGGACACCGCATCCCCGTGTGGTACTGCCAGGCGGAAGGGTGCGAGGAGATCGTCGTCTCCAGAGAAGATCCGAACGACTGTCCGGCATGCGGTGGAGCCCTCGAGCAGGACTCCGACGTGCTCGACACCTGGTTCTCTTCGTGGCTGTGGCCGTTCAGCACCCTCGGCTGGCCGGAGGAAGCTGAGGATCTCGGGGCCTTCTACCCGACGGACACGCTCGTCACCGGCGCCGACATCCTCTTCTTCTGGGTGGCGCGCATGGTGATGGCCGGACTCGAGTTCCGCGGGGAGCTGCCGTTCAAGGACGTTCTGATCAACGGGACGGTCAGGGACCACCTGGGGCGTCGGATGTCCAAGTCCCTGAACAACGGCATAGACCCGCTGCAAGTGGTTGATATGTATGGAGCTGACGCGATGCGATTCACCCTTATTCGGGGTGCTCCGCTCGGGACGGACGTCCAGCTGAACAACGAGGACCTGGAGGAGGCGTTCCGTCCGGGCCGGAACTTCGCGAACAAGATCTGGAACGCCGCGCGACTGGCGCTCCCCCACCTTCGCGAGCCGGGGCAGGGGTCGAACGCACTTGCCGACCGGTGGATCAAGAGCCGCTTGGCCCGCGTCGCCGGCGAGGTGGACGGGGCCTTCGAGACCTTCCGACTCCACGAAGCCGCGGAGGACTGCCACGCGTTCGTGTGGGGTGACTTTTGCGATTGGTACCTCGAGCTCGCGAAGCGCCGACTCGACGCGGGCGGAGGAGACGAGTACGAACAAGCGGGTTCGACACTGGCCGAGGTCATGAACGGTTGGCTGGGTCTGTTGCACCCCATCATGCCCTTCATCACGGAAGCCATCGCCCGGCGCATGCCGGGCCGGGGGGCGGACAGTACGCTGGTCATGGGCCCGTGGCCGGAGGTCTCGGGGGACTGGGTCGACGAAGACGCCGAGTCGGCGATCGAAGCCCTGCGGGAGCTGGTGGGTGCGATCCGGGCTTTGCGCTCCGAGTATCGCGTGGATCCGAAGACCCCTCTGGAAGTGCGTGTCGGTGGGGTGAGTCCGGCCCTTCGCGCCGCCCTGGACGAGGAAGGCGCGAGCGTGCGAAGACTGGCCAGTCTCTCGGAAATGTCCGATCTGGGGGAATCCACGGCGGCCGTGCCCGGCCAGCCGGGGGCGCACGCCGTGCTCCGGACGGGTGGCGATGTGTTCATCCCGTTGGAGGGTGTGATCGATCTGGATCGGGAGCGTGGTCGGATCGGGGATGAGAGGGACCACATCGGTGGACTGCTGACGGGGACGCGTGGGAAGCTGGAGAACCAGGGCTTCGTTTCGAATGCCCCTCCCGAAGTGGTGCAGCGGGAGAAGGACAAGCTGGTCTCCCTGGAGGACCAGCTCCAACGCCTCGAGGAGAAGCTTCGATCGCTGGGATCGGTCGGCTGACCCGCTCCGGAGCGCCTCGAGCAGGCGGGGGCGTCCGTGCTCTTCATGGCGCCACGGCTCTGGCGACGTTGCTGTGGGTTGTGGCATGCGCTCAAGAGCAGCCCCCGCCGGGAGCCCTGCCTGACCACGAGCCCCCACGGATCGAACGGATCGAGCCCGCGCCCGACTCCATCGTACCCGGGTACGACGGACGAATCCGGATCCAGTTCGACGAACCCGTTAACGTCGAGCAGGGCAGCTTCCTGCGACAGCTGATCGCCTCGCCCCTGGAGATCTACCGGTTGGAGATGGGCTTCTCGGACATTCGACTCACGCCGCGCGACGGATGGCGCGACAGCGTCGTGTACTGTCTCGAGATCCCGGCGGGCATCCGGGACCTGCTCAACAATCAGACCCAGGCCGGGACCGCCTTCTGCTTCTCGACGGGGGTACCCTTCACGGACGCCGTCGTCAGGGGGACGGTGCTCGACGCCGTGACCGGACAGCCACTGGCGGGGGCCTCCGTCCTGTTTCTGTCGCCTCCGGATTCCGTGCCGTACGGAGCCCTTTCCGATGATCAGGGACGATTCGAGCTTCGTTCG
>Ga0224508_10004721_pt1 | contig 11063 bp, 4 predicted proteins | sample SF_Jan12_sed_USG_4_FD_170157 | JGI IMG/M metagenome (GOLD analysis project Ga0224508, IMG submission 170157) | Sediment microbial communities from San Francisco Bay, California, United States - SF_Jan12_sed_USGS_21 | ecosystem: Environmental > Aquatic > Marine > Sediment | place: USA: California...
CGACACGTTGGCCCGGTTGGGTGGGGACGAATTCACTGTTCTTTTCGAAGAAGTCAAGGAGTTCGCTGATGTGACGCGCATGGTCGAGCGAATTAAGAAGCGTGTGAGCAGCCCCCTCGATCTGGATGGCCATGAGATTGTTGTCACAAGCAGTATGGGTATTGCCGTTAGCACCACGGGATATCAACGACCGGAAGACATGCTCAGGGACGCGGATTTGGCGATGTACCAGGCAAAATCCTCCGGTCGTGACAGGTATGAAATGTTCGACTCCGAAATGCATTCGCAGGTGCGAGAGATTCTGGAGATGGAGTCCGAACTACGCACAGCTATTGAACAGAGGGATTTCAAGCTTCACTACCAGCCCATTCTTGATCTCAGGACCGGCCAAATTGGTGGGTTCGAAGCGCTATTACGTTGGCAGCACCCGCAGTATGGGCTATTGCTGCCAGAGAAGTTCCTTCAAGTTGCACAGGATACCCGGCTAATCGTGCCCATTGGGGGTTGGGTTTTGCGTGAAGCGTGTAGGCAAATGCGTGCGTGGCACGTGCGTTGGCCCGGTTCCGACTGGTTTGTGAGCGTCAATCTTTCAACTCAGGAATTATTGCAACCGAATTTGGCGGGAACTATTGACGACGTTCTCGGTGAAACAGGATTGAAGGCAAAGAATCTTAGGCTTGAAATCATGGAGACGTCTTTGTTGAGCGATAGAGAACGGGCCTTGGAGGTGATGGGGATGCTGCAGTCTCGGGGGGTGGAGCTTTGTATCTGCGACTTCGGCACGAAGAGCTCGTTCTTCGGTTATATACGCCAGTTTCCTTTCAATATGGTGAAAATCGATCGTTCGTTCATAAAGGACGTAGATACGGATCCACATCAACTGCAGATCCTCAAGGCACTGTTCGAGCTAACTCACAGTCTTGGGGTAGAGGCGGTAGCCGAAGTCGGTGAAACGGATTCGAGTCTTGATCGGTTGAAGGGACTCACCTGCGAGTTCGCGCAGGGTTACTCAATATCGACACCGACCAGTGCTGAGGCGATCTCCAGTCTATTGGAATCGCAATGCGGTGACGGAAGCAGCCCCTCAAACGAATCACAAGATCAGTCGGGGATACTAAAAGCAGGCGTGACCTGGGGGCAGTTCAAGCGATATGGCTAACGGCGTCGGTATTGAAAATGCGGTGGTGCTTGTAGTTGATGACGATGTCAGCCTGCGTCTCATAATCCGCTCGACGCTGGAGCCAGGGGGGTTCACCGTGGTGGAGGCTGACAATGGTCAGGTGGCGTTAACTGTATTCAATAAGGTGCGTCCGGACATCGTGCTCATGGACATCATGATGCCGGAGATGGACGGGTTCGCGGCCTGTAAGGCGCTTCGCGACCTGCCTAGTGGATGGCATGTTCCCATCGTGATGATGACGGGACTAGATGACACAGAATCCATTGAGCGGTCCTATGAGGCAGGTGCGACGGACTTCGTAACCAAACCCATCAACTATCTTTTGCTAAGTCATCGGATGAACTACGTGCTACGGGCTAAGCGGACCGCGGACCATCTCAGGCGCAGTCAGACGCGCCTTTCTAATGCTCAGAGAATTGCAAGAATTGGGCATTGGGAGTGGGACGCCCAATCCCAAGCTGTGCATTGCTCTAATGGGATACGCGAAATATTCGGTGTCGCGAATGTCGATCCGTTCTTGGGTATTGAGAACTATCTGGCGCGTGTGCATCCAGATGACCGAGAACTGGCGAGACACAAAATCGAGCGAGGAATCAAAGAAGGGAGACACTATAGCCTGCCGATTCGCATATCCAGACCGGATGGTTCAGAGCGAATTGTGTATCAGGAGACGGAGTTTAACGTCAGCAGGGACGGTGAAATCTCAGGGGCGATCAGTACGGTCCAGGATATTACAGAGCAAAAGCATTCGGAAGAGAAAGTTCGATACTTGTCACATTACGATTCACTGACCGGCTTGCCGAATCGTGTGCTGTTTTCAGAAAACCTAAAACGCGCGGTTGCAAACGGTAGTCGCTATCAGCGATCGGTGGTCGTTCTCCTGCTGGATCTTGATAACTTCAGACGCATCAATCAAACGCTGGGTTTTCACGCGGGTGATGAAGTTCTGAAAGAGGTGGCGGAGCGATTATCTTCCTTCACGCGAGCTGGCGACGTTGTTTCTCGTGATGCAGGACTCGACATAACGACCCCCGATGCTTGCGAAGATGAAGAGGTCGTCGCGCGATTCGGCGGCGACGAGTTTGTAATTCTGCTTTCTGAGATCGCGCGGGTAGAAGATGCGGTCTTTGTGGCGAAAAGAATTCGAAAGGCGTTTGCTTTACCCTTCAATGTTGAGGGTAGTGAGGTGTACCTCACTGTCAGTATCGGTATCAGCGCCTATCCCGTAGACGGTTTGGACGCTGGTATTTTACTCAAGCACGCACAAGTTGCCGTAAATCATGCTAAGAAAAAGGGACCAAGCCAGTATCAATTCTATAAACAGTCGTTAGATGCTTGGGCTCGTAGAAGGTTGTCTATCGAAACTCAACTGCGCAAGGCCATTGAGAAGGAAGAGTTCGAGGTCTATTACCAGCCAAGACTCAACATTCAACAGGACAAAGTTGTGGCCATGGAGGCGCTGGTTCGCTGGCGACATCCAGAGCGCGGGCTCGTCTGGCCGGCGGAGTTTATTTCTATCGCGGAGGAGACCGGTGTCATCCTGCCTTTAGGAGAGTGGGTGCTCCACAGGGCCTGTGCGGAAACAATGCGCTTACACAAGATGGGCCTAAATGAGCTCATTGTATCGGTCAATCTTTCGGCGGCACAATTCAGGCAGAAACGTCCGGTCCAACACCTTACTCGGATCCTGACAAATGTCGCCATTGATCCCTGCTTTGTTGAGCTGGAACTCACTGAAGGGTTATTGCTCGAAGACAGGAGCACTAGTTTGAATACGCTGGCTGAACTGAGGGAGTTCGGACTCAGCATTGCGGTGGATGACTTCGGCACCGGCTACTCTTCACTGAGTTACTTGAAACGCCTACCGGTAAACGCACTTAAAATAGACCAATCCTTTGTGCAGGGTGTTGACACTGATAAGAGAGACGCAGCAATTACCGAGGCCATCATTCGTCTCGCGCACAGTTTGGAATTGAAACTGATTGCGGAAGGTGTAGAGCGTCCCGGACAATTAACGTTCCTCCATGCCCGCAGCTGCGATGAAGTGCAGGGCTATCTAATTTGCCAACCACTCACTGCAGAGCGCTTCGCTGAATGGGTGTCAAGCGAATCTTGCAAGACAGCATCCATGCTGCCGCCTCCTCTCGGCACCGCTGTGGCAGTTGAGGCAAGGAGATAGTTGCATGTTTACTTCGCTTAAATCGAAAATTATTTCCCTGGTTACGTTTATCTTGGCGATAACTGCAGCGGCAATAATGTACTTCACCAATAAAGACGTTGGCGAAGCCATGCTTCTTGCAGAGGAGTCAACGGCACAAAACGTGCTACAGCTTGTGGAGTTAAATATCGAGGGCGGATACAACAGACTACTGACGGATAAGATCGAAATCATCTCTAGGCTGGGCGATGAGTTAAAGCACATATCTTCGGTTTCTGCTTCCGTGTTCGAGGAGTACCTCACTTTGGGCAGGGCTGGTAAGGTGGACTACGAAGAGGCGAAAAGGCGCGCCCTTGCCTGGCTAGCGTCAGTGGATTTCGACAAAGGTGAACTCTTTGTGTTTGATGGTGAAGGCATCATTGTCACCCATTCAGATGAGAAAATGGTGGGGCTCTCCATTGATACATTCCGTGACATGAAAGGCCGGGTAGTCGCTAACATCATGCGTTTCGATAATTTGGGTGAGAATGGTGACAGTGCTGTGTTTTCATGGCGTCGACCTGGCCATGAAGCTGCCAGCAAAAACATGGGATTCTTTGTTCCCATCCAAGAGTGGGGCTGGACATTGGCAGCAAGTATCGACTTCGATGACATCGAGGTGGAAAGTCAGAAGAAGATGGGGACCATTCTTGAGGTGCTCAAAAAGACATTCGCAAAGATTCAGATCCTCAATACCGGGTATGCGTTCCTTTTCAGAGGTGATAAAGAAATACTGATTCCACCGACTGCCAGGCACAACAACCCTGACGATAACTTGGAAGCTGACGACAGAAAAGGTAAGGATCGGCTATTAGATAACCTCATCACAACTTACAAATCGGGAAACACTTCGACCCGTTATATAGATCCGTATCGCGGTGGAGAAACCGTCGAGGCCTTCATAAGTTATTTCAAAACCTTTGACTGGTACTTTGCCGTTGTCGTTCCAGTTCAGGAAATCCAAGCTCCTGCCCAGGCTTTGCTGACACGACAGAGCGTCATCATCGGGCTGATCTTTCTGGGTAGCTTGATCTCTGCTTTTATCATGGTGGCGAAGATCTCACGTCCACTGAATATCCTGACTTCCTATGCTAAAGAGTTGCCCTCACATCAATTTACCACTGACGAAAGAGGGGATCATGCCGTTTATGCTCTTCCATCCAAATACAAGGATGAGGTCGGGGGGCTTGCGGAGGCCTTTGTATATATGGAGGCTGAGCTGAAGAAGAACATTCACCATGCGATAGAGTCGACGGCGGTTAAGGAGCGATTAGAGCGAGAAGCGGCGGAGGAGGCGAATCAGGCTAAAGGCGAATTCCTGGCCAATATGAGCCATGAGATACGCACGCCCATACACGGCATGTTGGGAATGACGGAAATGCTTCTGAAAACGAAGCTGGATGTGAGACAAAATAGATTTACGCAAACAATTCGTCGCTCAGGTGAAACGTTATTAGGCATCATTAACGACATTCTGGATTTATCAAAGATTGAGGCATCAAAGCTCGAGTTGGAAACCAGTACCTTTAGTTTAGGGGAGGTCGTTGAGAGTATTGGAGAGCAATTTGCCGAGGCTGCGCATAACAAAGGGTTGGAACTGGTATGTCAGACGCCCGAGGAGTGTTTCTCCATATATCGTGGCGACCCAAGACGTCTAAGGCAGGTGTTGATCAACTTATGTGCTAATGCGATTAAGTTCACTGATCAAGGTGAGGTGGTAGTCAGAGTATCGTGTGCCGAGAAGACGGAGGACCTATCGACTTTTCGCTTCGAGGTTCAGGATACTGGAATTGGGATATCCAGTATCGATCAGACCCACATCTTTGATTCATTTGCTCAGGCGGACGGTTCAACAAGCCGCAGATACGCTGGAACCGGTTTGGGATTGGCGATCTCCAAGAAGTTGGCGGAGCTGATGGGTGGATCAATCGGTTTAGAGAGTTCGATCGAAGAGGGATCGACATTCTATTTCACCGTCACTCTCAAGGACGAGGAGGACGAGGACGTTGAAGGGATTGATTTAGAGAGGATAGAGAATATGCGAGTACTGCTTGTGGATGATTGTGCGACTACTCGCACGGTCCTACGAGACAGGCTCATAGGTTGGAACGTTACTGTAGATTGTGCCGAAGATGGGGCTACTGTTCGAGGAATGTTATTGAGCGCGGCGAAGCAGGGACACCCTTACGACATGGCCATTATTGACAGATTCATGCCAGCGATGAATGGTTTAGCCTTAATCAATACGATAAAGGCAGAGCCGGAGGTTGCTGATACCAGACTAGTTCTGCTGAACTCGTTTGTTGCTGACGATGACATCGAGTCGTCACCGTTAGAGAATCTCATCGAGGCCTGTATTACCAAGCCGGTCCGCCGTTTAGACCTTTATAGATGCTTGAGCGGCGAACAAAAGAACATCCGCCAAGGATTGATTGCTCCTCGGCTTGAGGGGGCTAACCCGAAAACGGATGACGGACTGCACCTGAATATTCTGGTCGCCGAAGACAACCCCGTGAACCAGGAGTTGGTGCGGGAAATGCTGGTTTCGCTCGGTTGCAGTATGACTATGGCAGCAAACGGGCACGAAGTATTGCGCGCGTTGGAGCGTCAGTCCTTCGATGTTGTATTTATGGATTGCCACATGCCTAGCATGGACGGCTATGAAACGTGTCGCGAAATTCGGCATCGCGAGCAAGTCGAAGGGGCGCAGCGTCGACTGCCGATTCTTGCAATGACTGCGAGTGCCATGAGAGGGGATCGTGAAGAGTGTTTGGCGGTGGGCATGGACGATTATTTGAGCAAACCTTTTACCACCGAGGAGTTGAGTAAAACATTGGCGCGTTGGTTTCCCAGAAATCAGCCACACCAAGATGTAACGTCGAATTCTGGAGGTGATAAGACCTACCGCTCTGAATCGACCACAGTTACCCTCGATCAGGCAGCTCTGAACAACATCCGCGCATTACAAAGGGTGGGTGCTCCAGATTTGCTTGCAAAGGTCATCGATATCTATCTGAGCGATTCTGAGGACCTTTTGGATTCCCTGCGGGAAGCTATCGAATCGGGTGATGCCGAAGACCTGACAAGGGCGGCGCATACATTGAAATCCACTAGCGCCAATCTGGGTGCGAGCTCGCTCATGGCTGTATGTAAAGAAATAGAGGCGATTGGTCGTAAAGGTGGCACTGAGGGTGCTGCCGCCTTATTCACAGAAGTAGAGCGATTGCACCCAGAGGTGTGTGCACAACTGCTTAAAGAACGTGACAGTGAGTCCGATGTATCCGGTGAAGAACCGGAAGACAAATTAGTTTCTGCGAGCGTATAAGGTCTTTGAAAAAGATACCGTTCGTTAAATATACGTCCTACGGTAACAATTTCGTTATTGTAGACGGCACGGTGACTCAGACTCTTGCAGAGTCAGAGTTGTCTCGCTTCGCGTACGAGGCCACGAATTCCTGTTTTGGAATTGGTTGTGACAATCTTTTAGTTATTCAGCGTCTCGACCATGAAACATTGAGGATGATTCAGCAGGAACGCGGCTATTGGACGGATCTCCCCGATTCCCAGGGGACTGAATTCATCTTCAGAATGTTCGAGCCGAATGGCGAAGAAGCATTTAGTTGCGGCAATGGACTAATGTGTATCGCAGCTTATCTCGATCGTCGACACGGCATTCGTTCGGCTAAGATCCTGACGGAAATCCCGTTTGAAATCCCCAAATGCATCACCATCGGTTCAACAGGAACTTCGAGCTGGGCCAACCTAGATCATCCCAGACGTGTACCACCTGAGCTCGCTGACCCCATGATATTGAGATCGCTCGATCACGATATCGACTTTGTGCGGGAGCTCAACGTACATTTTCGCAGTCATGATTTGGAGCCATATACCGCTGATATTTCACTAAATCTATCGGGCTATCTGATTTTCACGGGAGAACCACATCTTGTCATTTTTCCTGATCACAGCTTCGCTAACTCAGAGCTAGCGCAAACGATTTTCGACTACTCTGCAAGTCACGTTGATGATGTGAGACAGGGTCATAGGAGAGCGAACTTCGGTTCGTGGCTGATCAATCGGATCGGATCTTACATTAATACACATGGCCTTGATCATTTTCCCGCAGGGCTAAACGTCAATTTTGCTCGGACCCACGATACGCTTGGGGTCGTTGAGTATCGTTGTTTTGAGCGTGGCATCAACCGTGAAACATTGGCGTGTGGAACCGGGGCGCTGGCAGTGGCGTACATCGCGCGGTGTCTAGGCCTAGTCGGCTCTACGCCCGTAAATGTGTTGCCCCATCAGTGCCGTCAATATCAGCCCGAGGCACAGATTGAGGTAAGACAGCAGGAAAGTGGATGGATGTTAAATGGGTGTCCCGCAATGTTAGTTGAGGGAACTTTCATGCTTAACTCGCCCCGGGTCGTTCAAGGACCAACACCCAGAGCGCGGATCTCCGGTGAGGCGGCGACATCCATCAGGGAGGCAAAGCCCGGCTATTCGGCCATCGCTTCATCCTAAAGGCGAAACTCGATGCGGTTGCGACTGTACCTTAGCGGCGCGCTTTTGCTCGTTATCGTCCTCGGCGTTAACTTGATACTGCTGTTTTCCACGTTGGACGAGTTTTACGTTGACGCAGCACTGTCTCCGTACAAAGCGATTAGCGTCAGAACCGCAGCACAGTTTGAACAAGGGCTCTCAACTCGCAACGGACTTGGCACCATGAGCGAGCTCTCCGCACGGATGAACCGTACACTCGCTGACCTGCGTTCAATAGCCAGTCGCCGGCAATTCTCGCTTCGCCCTGAGCTCGATGCTGAGGATGTTGAACATGGCGTTGTATCTCTGATGCTTCCTGGTGGTGGGATTATCCACAGCACCGATGAAGATGGGGTAGGAAATAGCTTTTCTCTCGAGTCTTTCGGGGAATGGGTCGATAACAACGAATTGGTCCGCCATTCCCAGGTAGATTCGTTTCACTATGTTGCGGCGCCAGTTCGAGATCGGTCGGGGGGTGTGATCACGGTTCTGGTCATAGGTTTGCCGGACCACTATGTAAAGTCTGACGTCGTGACCTTTATGAAGCGACACTGGATCGTGGTGGGTATTCTGTTAGTTGCCGGAGTCGTCATTCTTCTGCTTTCGATGAAACGCCTGATTGAGCTACGCCGGCGTACACAGGGGGCGCTTAAGACGAAGGTTGTGGTGCTCATTGTCTGCGTAGCAGGTGTGAGCCAACTCATACTCTCTGGATTCGTTGTGGATTCGTTTAGGAGTGCATACATTGAGTTCAGTCGCAGTAAGATCGAGCTGGCTTTGTCTGATTTTGGTGAACGAGCTACTTATGCGCTCAATGCTACGCATATCCAGGATCTCGCAAAGGAGTCCATGGACACGTTTCCGGAGTTCCAAAGTATCTCGGTCTACGCGGGCGGCAATCGGCTTGTCAGTTCGGTCACAAGAGAGGAGACGTCTGAGCCAGCGGGAGATTGGACCGCCGGATGGATTAGCCGGATGTTTAACCTCATTTGGTTTGAATCCTCTTATGAGCTTCGGGCCCCAATCGCTCGGTCGAGCGGCGGGGATGTTGTTGTCGCGGAGATCTTTGATCGGAATGTTCAAGATCGATTTGTCAAGACCATTTTTGATGCTTTGGTGGCCGCCGCAATAGGAGTTCTCATCTTTGTCGAGTTGTTAATGTTGCTATTGAAATACTTGGAGAGATATACGGCTCGGCGAAGAAAATCGGGAGGAAACTTCCATTACAGTGTGATGCGGCCAGCGATGTTCCTTTTTCTTTTTGGGATCGACACGTCGTTATCATTCTTACCGTTGCACATGGAGAATCTCTATGAGCCTATATTTGGTCTTTCGAAGGACATGATTTTGGGGTTGCCGATATCTATTGAATTTCTTTTCGTTGGGGTTGCAATATTGCTCGCCGGAATATGGTTGGATCGCCGCGGATGGCACGAGCCTTTTATGCTCGGTTTGGTGATTGCGGGCATTGGTGGGGTTCACTCATGGTTAGCTCCGGACGCAGTGCAGTTCATCATCTCGAGAGGAGTTGTTGGATTCGGGTACGGGCTCTCGTTGATGGCCGCACAGGGGTTTGTGGTGAGATACAGTGACAGGAAAAGCAAAGCACAGGGGTTGGCGCAGATATTTGCTGGACTCTATGCGGGCAATATATGCGGCGCGGCGGCGGGAGCGATGCTAGCTGAGAGATATGGTTTTGCTCCAGTGTTTCTTATTGGGGCAATAGTGCTGTTGGGTGCGGCAATCTACACCGCCTTTTCGATGCGAGAGGCTTTTGTGTTGCCACCGCGACGGGCGTCTACGGCTAAGTCGAAAGATAATAAGGACGTTCCAGTAAGAGAATTTATGCTCAACCGAAGAGTACTAAACTTAATGCTGTTTAGTAGTCTCCCGGCTTCAATTGCGGTGGTCGGGTTTCTGAATTATTTCAGCCCGATTTATTTAGATCGCCTAGGTGCATCTCAGTCGACCATTGGGTATGTCATCGTTGTTTATGGGCTTTGTCTGATCTATCTAGGTCCCGCTATTGGCAAGCTAGTGGACAACGCCGAAGATAAGCAGGGGCTTATATTTCTTGGCTGTCTAATCGGTGCAGCAGCGTTTCTGTTTTTTCCCATCTTGAACGGAGTCACTGCAGTGATCGTGGCGCTTGTTCTGTTGGGGGTCTCCAGTAGCTTTGTTCTCTCGGCACAGAGTGCATACGTGCTCAAACTTCGAGTGACCAAGGAGCTCGGTGAGGGTAAGGCATTAGGAATCTTTCGCTCAACGAGCCGTATCGGTCAGGTACTTGGTCCAATCATATTTGCGTCTGTTGTTACTGTCGCCGCGATCGAGAGCGTCGTCACCTATATGGGTGTTGCTTACCTGGTCGCGGCCATGTGTTTCATTATTCTTATTAAGAAGGGCAAAAAACCTCGGCTGGCGAGGGCTGTTCGATGAGTAGATCAGCATTCCTGTCATCCGAAGTAGGTCGTTTCACTTCTGTTGCCGAATATCTGCTGGATGCTACCTGCGCTTATTCCCCCATAATTGAAGAAGCGATCTCCACATTCGGGGATTGTGCCTTGTCGGAGTATCTTGAGCAGATTCTTCCCGTACCGAACGACTCTTTCCAGGGACGTGATGACCTATTGAATGGTGTCTTTGAGTATGCGGCGCCGTTGTTGGGGGGGGATGTGGCTGACCGGATGTGCGGTGAACTCAACGCGTCTCCAGTGGTGCTGACAACCAATCATCACGGCGTGGACTTCTTCTCCCAGTCCGTCCAGGGCAATCTGATCTTCTCTCTTAGGTCCATTGGCGGGAATCCGGCGACGACAGTTCCTGTTTTTTCCTGTGGCGGTATTCCCTTGGATAACTTTACATACCCACAGGGACTGCTTGTCTATGACGTCGGCGGGCTCGAGCTGGATAAATTGCCGAAGAAATTTCCCATTTTCTCTAACAAGTCCAGGAGAAAGATCGTCAGTGTGGTTGGTCCGATTGACGAGGAGATGGTACGGCGAGCGCAGCAGCGGTTTGTCAAGATGGTGGCTCAGGGGGAATTTTCCGAATCATCGCTTGCGGTGATCGAGCGCATTCTGATGGAGGATTACTCTGCGCCTGAGGTGACTGATCTTCGAACTTACTCAGATCAGTCTGTGGCAA
>Ga0224508_10004722_pt1 | contig 11062 bp, 4 predicted proteins | sample SF_Jan12_sed_USG_4_FD_170157 | JGI IMG/M metagenome (GOLD analysis project Ga0224508, IMG submission 170157) | Sediment microbial communities from San Francisco Bay, California, United States - SF_Jan12_sed_USGS_21 | ecosystem: Environmental > Aquatic > Marine > Sediment | place: USA: California...
GGTTTGCCTGTCGCCGGTGCGAAATACGTTTTCTCAATGAATTGATCGACCTCGGCAATGATCTCCTGGCTCGTCTCGATCGATGTACCGAGCGGCAGCTCGAGCTTCGCCGAGAACACCGGATCCTCCGATGGTGCGATAAATTCCTGACGCACGAGACCCATGCCGACAATTGCGAGGACAAACAAACCAATGATTACCGCGAGAAAACGGTACGGGCAACGCAGCGATGCGCCAAGCAGGTTGCGATAAGACGCGTACCAGCGACCCGCGAAAGCCTCGCTGCCGCGCGTTGCTTTCGGTGTCACCTTTAGCATGACAGTCGTCACCATCGGCACGAATGTCATGGCTAACAGCCAGGATGACAACAGTGCGATGCCGACAACGTAGAAAATGTCCGACGTGTACTCGCCAACGGCGGATTTGGCCATCGCGATGGGCATAAATGCGGCAGCCGTTGTTAACGACGATATGAGCAATGGCGTTTTGAGTTCTTTGCCAGACTCAATCGCAGCTGTGATGGCATTCTCGCCGTTCTCACGCCTCACGAGAATCGACTCAACGATAACAATCGCATTATCGACGAGCAGTCCGAGCGAAATAATCAACGCTGTCAGTGATATCTGGTTAATCGTGATATCAAAAACCTGCATCGCGAAAAACGACGCGACGATGGTTGTGGGAATGAGCGAACCGACGACCAGGCCGGTGCGCAGACCCAGGAACGCGATCATAACCAGGATGACGATGACAATTGCCTGTAACAGGCTCGATGTAAACGTCCGCACGACGTTATCGACAAGGTCTGCCTGAAACCAGACCTTGTCGATATTGATGCCCCAGGGATATCGAGCAACCAGCTCGGGCATCAGCACATTGAGTCGTTCACCGAGCTTGAGTATGTCGCCACCGTCACGCATCGAAACGGCGATGGCCAACGTCGGTTCGCCGTTGACACGACTGATGCTTCTCGGCGGGTCCTTGTAGCCACGGTAAATATCGACGATGTCTTCAAGGTACACGAGGGCGCCGCCGGGGAGCTGAATGACCGTGCGCTGCAAGTCCTCGACTGATTCGAAGTTGCCCGTTGGCTCAAGTGTAATTCTCTCCCTGCCGCTGACGATATCCCCGCCGGAGGACACGATATTGACGCTGGTCAGCGATGCAGATAACTGCTGCGGCGACAATCCGAGCTCCGCCAGGCGGGCGTTATTGTATTCGACGAATATGACTTCCTGCTGTTCTCCATGGATCGACACCTTGGCGATGTCCGGCTCTTTGAGCAGCTCATCACGCAGCTCGTCGGCAACGGTTTTAAGCTCGGCGTAAGAAAAGCCATCGCCTGACAGCGTGTACACGCTGCCGAACACATCGCCAAACTCATCATTGACCTCTGGTATTCCCGTGCCTTGCGGCAGGTCCGCGACAACCGTGTCGACCTTGCGGCGCAGATCGTCGAAGATCGGTCGCATGACTTTGTAGCTCTCTTTGAAATTTGCGTAAATCAGCGAGATGCCAGTACGTGACTCACTCGTAATCGAGTCAATCTCGGGCATTTCCTGAATCTTCTTCTCGATCTTGTCGGTAACGAGCAGTTCTACCCGTGCGGGACTTGCCCCCGGGAAACGAGTCGTGATAACCGCGGTGCGAACCACAAAGCCCGGGTCCTGCGCTTTGGGCAAGCTTTGCAATGCGAAGGCACCCGCAAGCACGATCAACACGACGATCGTTAGCGTAATACGATTCTTGTCAATGGCTGCAGCGGTGAGATTCACAGAGCGTGCAGCCTCTATTCCGCAGGTGGAAGCAGCACGCGCTGACCGTCGCGGATTACCGATATGCCTGCGGTTACGACCCGGTCGCCAACCTGCAAACCATCGACGATCTCGATTCCCGACTGTGACAGTTCGCCCAACGTCACGGCACGACGGCGTACAATTGCCTCGCCGGCCGTGTCAGTCAGATCGGCAACAAAAACAAAGGTCCCGCTCGGGTCATTAATGACTGCGGTGACCGGAAGCACCGCCCCACCTTGCTGATCGGCCGCCGATTCGAACTTAAACGTTACGTCGGCGGCCAGACCGGAGCGCAATGACGGATGAATACCGGTGATCTGTATCACGACCGGGAATGCTGCGGAGCCGGCGGCTGAAGCAACTGCAATCTCGGAAATAACGCCCGAAAAAACCTGGTCCGGAATTGAACCGAAGCGCACGCTTACCGGCGTATTTTCATCGACACTGCCAATCAGGCTCTCCGGCAGGTCCAGGTTGACTTCGAATTTGTCGCCACAACTGACGGCAGCGACCTGTTGTCCCGAGGCCACATTTTCATTGACTTCGATATTGAGGGACGCGATCGAGCAGTCCGTGTCGGCCGTCAGTTTTGTGTAGGAGATATTCAGTCTCGCGATTTCGAGTGCCTTGCCGGCGGCGGCAACCAATGCCTTGGCTGATTCTGCCTGCGCCCGCGAGGATTCGAGATCATTGAGTGACGCATTGTCGTTTGCGTAGAGCCCCTTCGTTCTCTCGTAGTTGGCGGCAGCCCGGCGGTCATTCGCCTGCGCTTCGACGAGCGTGGCTTGCGCCTGTTGTGCTTGCAGCACGTAGCTCGCCGGATCGATCTCTGCAATCAGGTCGCCCGCATTCAGGCGCTGGCCGATTTGCACGGGAACGTTGATGACTGTTCCTGACACTTTGAAACTGAGTCGCGACTCCCTGCTGGACTTCGATGTGCCGGAAAAACTCCGGTCACGAAAAACGCTCGCATCACTAACCGTCATGTAGCGAACGGGTCGTAGCCGCTCTTCGAGCGTATCTTCGTTTTGGCCGCAAGCAGTTACCATCAAGGATGCAAAGAGCAACGTACAAATGCTGAGTTTCATCATTCTGTTCCCGTCAGTGACCTGCGGAATTCCGCTGCCAACGCGTCTCTTGCCTCCGGCGTCAACATGAAGTCGTACCCGCCCACCGCTCGTTGCAACGACATTATCGTGATGAGGAAGTTATACAAGGATTCCGCGGCAGCGGCCGATGCCGCAAGAGCCGTATCCTGCGCATCGAGCAACGCGATCACCGTCACTGTACCCCGCGCATAGGCATCACTCACAAGATCAAAGTTCTTTGCGGACGCCTCGGCGGCAGTGGCCGTGAGAGCGATTTGTGCGTAGGCAGCTCGCGTGGCATGCAGTTGATTGCGAACCTGCTCCTCGACCCTTTCTTCGGTGGAGGCGCGCAATGATTCCAGCTGCCGCAATTCGAAGCTGGCCCGCGAGACGTTGGCCTTTTTGAGACCGCCCGAGAAAAGTGGCAATGTCGCCTGCACACCGACACTCCAGTCATTGAGATCCTCGCCTGCCGTCGGACCGGCGCCAAGCCCCGACTGACTGAGATTACTCGTATACTGGCCACCGACCGTGAAATCCGGCAGCCAATACGCTCGCCGCTGGCTGGTGAGCTCGCGACGCTTGGCCACGATTTGCGCGTTCAGCTGTTCAAGTTCCGGAGCCTGTCGTAGCGCCCGGTCAATGTAGAACCGGGAAAATCGTGCATAGTCCGCAGGGCTCTTGACCAGTTGATCAAACTCCGCCCGCTCCATGACGAACGGTTCGTCGTAGCTCGCCTCTTTGATTGCAAACCGGGTGCCCTGTGGGCCGTGGAGAATACGGTTCAATGTATCCCACGATTGGTTCAATGCAGCCCTTGCGTTCAGGACAAGAATTTGCGCCCGCGCGACTTCGGCTTGCCAGCGATAAATGTCTGCGGGTGTCGACGTTCCCAGGCTGACCCGGTCTTCCGCCAGCTCAAGGTTAGCCCGCGTGATCTTGAGATTGTTTGCCTGCACCGCAAGCTGCGAGCGGGCATTCAATACCGTGTAATACGACGTCGTCGCTGCCTGTATGACGTCGAGTCTGAACTCCTGCAGGCTGGCCAGGCGGCCCCGCTGCAGCTCTTTCTGGATTTTCAGATTGGCGCTCGCGCTGTCGGAATAAATGAGCTGATTGAGGCTGATTGCGGCATCTGTGGATCGCTCGGCCAACAGGCCGGCGGCTACCGTAGGCGAATCCCTGCGCAGCAAATAGCCTGCCGATACGCCGACCTGCGGCAACAAATTCGACCTGGCTCGTGCGATCTCCGCAAGACTCGCTTGCACGCCGAATCCTTCAGCCTGCAGATCCTGATTTTGCTCCAACGCCAACCGCGCGATTTCGACGATGCCGTACTGTTGTCCAAGAGCATCCTCATCCTGATTTAACAGGACGGCGTCGTTCAGCACATCGAAACTCGGCGATAATCCGATGCGCCGGGCAGTCGCCATATTGATGGTCAGCTGTTCCCTGGTTTCCGATGTGGTCTGCTGATCTTCAGCACGCCCGCCCAGCATCACGGCCTGCATATTGAGCGCGTTGAGGCGGGCCTGCCGATCAACATCCCGCGGCTCGGAGTCGGTAACCAGCAGCCCTGTCTCAACGTCCGCAACACCGGCGAAACCATAGCTTGGCAAGCCGGCCTCGTTGATCGCCTCGACCAGAAGAGCGAAATCGGCCGGCGGCATGCGCGGCAGGCCGGCTATGAATATCGCATCCGTGTCAGCCGGCACCCGATTCATCAGGCGATGATCAATGCCGTCATGCAGGACCTCAAGTAGATTAATGCCTCTCGCATCGCTGGCCGCGTACGCTGCATCCCGCAGCGCCGGTATTGCCGACGACAAGGCCGCATCGACAAATATGACAAGATTCTTGTACGGAGTTATTCTCGCCAGCGTGTCCAGGTCGCCTGCAAAATTAGCGTACGCGGTCAGGTAATTAAGATTGACCTTGCCAGACTTGCCAACGGCGGCCTCGCCGGCAACCAATCCGACATCGATGATGATCGGAAGAAATGTCGGTTTCGGAAATTCAGGCTGGATTGCCGCAACCTGATTTGCCACGAAGCCGGTGACCAGCACGAGATCGACTTCAGGATCAGCATAGGCGTCGGCTATTGCGGCATCAATGGTCTCTTTGCTCCAATCGCCTGCGAAACGCCGAATCTGGACGTCGAACTCACTCGCCGTGAGCGCCAACAGTTCATCGATGTATATCTGATGCTGCAGCTCAAACCGATCCGAAGGACCGTCTGCAATGACGGCTACGACGACTTTTTCCTGTGCCATAACCGGAAATGCGAGGACAAGAAGACCGATGCTGAGAAAGATCGATCGCGGTCGGCTGGTACTGCTGGGCAACAACAAAATCAAGAGCTCCGTCTGATCGGGCACAACATGGCGTACTTTAGGGCAGTGCGGCCCTCACTGGTAGCCGCGAAATACCACTTTCCGCACAATCGGGGTCGTGATATCGCGGCCAAGCATGGATAATACGAACCCCTGCGGCAAATTCCAGTCTGACAAAAGAAAATCCGCCCAGGGAGCCTAGTGAGGGAACGTGTGAATCTGACGCGCATTGCATTGTCGAACCCGGTTGCAGTCATTGCAGCAATCCTGCTTGTGCTGCTGCTCGGCGCGCTCGCGATGACCAGCTTGCCGATACAGATGATTCCGGACGTGCAGCGGCCGTTTATCCAGATCAACACCGGCTGGCGAGCGGCAGCGCCCGAGGAAGTGGAGTCGGAGATCATTGAGCCGCAGGAAGACATGCTGCGCGGAATTCCCGGCCTCGAGAAAATGGAATCCTCCGCCAGTCGTGGTTCCGCCAGCATCAATCTGATGTTCTCGGTCGGCACAGAATTGCAGCGCGCGCTGATAGAAGTCATCAACCGGCTCAACCAGGTACCACGTTACCCGAACGATGTCACCGAACCGAGGATCTTCGCGGGGCAAGACAGTTTCGGCGCGCAAATCGCATGGTTCTCATTGACGAGGGTTCCCGGCAACGACAGACCGATGGCGAGCTATGAAGACTTTGTCAGGGAAGTCGTGCAGGCTCGCGTCGAGCGTGTGCCCGGTGTATCCAATTCAAACGCCTATGGCGGCCGCGCCAACGAAGTCCGCATCACATTCGACCCGTATGAAGCGGCCGCGCTTGGGATCGATATCCCGACGCTGGCGGGACTGACCGGTAACAATAACGACACATCGGGCGGTTTCAATGACGTAGGACGGCGGCAGTACACGCTGCGCTATGCCGGCAAGTACGACTTGTCAGAATTCGGCGACATGGTGCTCGATTGGCGCGCTGGCAACCCGGTTCGATTGCGCGACATCGCGACCATCGAAGTTCAGATGCGGGACTCGAGCGGCTTCATGATCGAGAGTGGCCTTGACTCCATCGCCTTCGATGCGCAGGTCGAACAAGGCGTCAACGTGCTGGAAGTGATGCGAGATCTCAAGGCTGCGATCGAAGAACTGCGGGAAGGACCACTCGCACGCGCGGGGCTCGAGGTTCGACAGGCTTACGATGAGTCGACCTATATTGAAGACTCGATCGCAATGCTCAGAACCAACCTGCTGCTCGGCATCAGCCTGGCCATAGGTGTGCTGTGGTGGTTTTTGCGCAGATTCCGCGCGACGTTCACGGTCGCCCTCGCGATTCCGATATCGCTGTTTACCGGCTTCGTCGTCATGCAGATGACGGGCCGGACACTGAACATGATTTCGCTCGCCGGCCTGGCGTTCGCGACAGGCATGGTGCTCGACGCCGCGATCGTCATGTTGGAGAACATCGTCAGACTCCGGGAAAAAGGGGTCGAGCCCGAGGAGGCGGCAACCGAAGGCAGTCGGCAGGTATGGGGTGCGCTGCTGGCGTCGACATCGACGACAGTCATCATCTTTGTACCGATTATATTTCTCGAGGACGTGTCCGGGCAGCTGTTTGCCGACCTGGCACTCGTGATCTCGGTTGCGGTCGTCGCCTCACTTGTCATCGCTTTGACGGTCATTCCGACAGCTGCCACGAAGTGGCTGGAGGGCATCACGCTGCGAGATCCGCACGCCCGCTGGTGGCAGTGGATTACGCAGGCCGTCATGCGCGTCACCGACGGCAGGCGGACTCGCCACGCGCTGATCGGCGGCCTCTTCGCTGGCGCGACACTAATGACCTGGTTGCTGCTGCCGCCGGCTGACTACCTGCCGGAGGGCAAACAGGGCTGGGTGTTCGCGTTTATCCTGCAACCACCCGGCCAGGCCGTCTCGGCCGCTCGGGAAGAATTTGCCGATCCTGTCATAGAGCGCCTGCAGCCCTATCTCGCCGAAGACGCCGAGATCAGGGTTCGCAATTATTTCATGGGAATGTTCGGCTCGGATGCATTCGCCGGCTTCAGCATGGCTGATGCAGACGAAGCCGATGCGTTCGTACAGAAGCTGAACTCTGAAATCCTTGCCGGCTTTCCGGATGTGATGGCGTTTGCCGACCAATGGGGCATCTTCGACCGGCTCGGAGGGGGCAGCTACATAGAGTTGAACATTCAAAGCCGCGACATGGACGCGATGCTCACCGCCGCGCGCGCTGGCATGGGTCTCGTCGGTCAGCACCTGCCGGGCGCGCAGGCGCGACCCGTCCCGGGCGTCGACTTTGCCGAGCCGGAATTACGTTTCATTCCGGACGAACGCCGCATCACCGAAGCCGGCTGGACACGTCGTCAAATGTCGACTGTTATGCGCGCGCTCGGCGACGGCGTTTTTGTCGGCGATTACTTCGACGGCGATCATCGTATGGACATCGTGCTGCGAGCGCCCGAGTGGACCAGTCCTGAACAGCTGGCTGCAACGCCGCTCGCCACGCCGGCGGGCGGTATCCAGTCGGTCGATCAACTGGTACGCATGCAACGCACGGCCGGGCCGAAGCAGGTGCGCCGTGTCGACCGCCGCCGCGCGGTCACGCTTGCGATCACACCTCCTGACGAATTCTCTTTAGAACAGTCAATCGACATCCTGAAGACCGAGGTCGAGCCGGCGCTGTTGAATATGCTGCCCGAGGACGGCGAAATCAGTTATTACGGTAGTGCAGATGATCTCAATACCGCACTCGGGAGCATGTCGCGCAGTTTTGCGCTGGCCATTGTTGTGCTGTATCTCCTGATGAGCGGGCTGTTTCGTTCGTTCATCGACAGCCTGCTCGTGGTTGCTGCATTGCCGCTCGCAACTGTCGGCGGTGTGTTCCTGTTGCGACTGATGCAGCTACCGATGGACTTGCTGACGATGATCGGCTTTATTACGCTGCTCGGACTGGTGGTGAATAACGCGATACTGCTCGTGCATCAGACCCGGTCGGCAGAACGGCACGGTTTGGATCGACGCAGCGCAGTTGAGCAGTCCATTCGCCGACGTCTCAGGCCTATATTGATGAGTACCCTGACAAGCCTGTTCGGAATGTTGCCGCTCCTGCTGATCCCGGGACCCGGCTCCGAGGTCTACCAGGGTCTTGCGGCAGTGATTGTCGGCGGCATGTCCGTCAGCGCCGTGTTTACACTGATCCTCCTGCCAAGCTTGCTGCGGCTGGGCGAGCCGGAAGCTGCATCGTCGCAAATCCTGGCACCGGCCAGCGCTCCCGCCGGTATCAATCCATGATGTCTGTACCTGGCCGGTCACTCGCTATTTCATTGTTCGGCGTCGCGTTGTGTACGACTGCGCTCGCACAGGACATGCCCCCTGCTGCAGTCGTTATCGCGGATGCCGAAGTGCGACGCCTCGCGCCTTCGGTTGACGTGCCGGGAACGGTCGTCAGCCGCTACGACGCGCGGCTCGCATCCGAGCTGTCGGCGAAGCTCGAGTGGATCGCCGAGGTCGGTACTGTGGTAAAGAAAGGCGACACCGTTGCACGGCTCGAAGCACTCACGTTTGAGCTGTACGAGATGGAGGCCGAGAGCCGTGTCAAGCGCGAGCAGGCGCGCGTTCAATTCCTGCGTTCCGAAAAAAATCGTCTTGACCAACTTGCACTGAAAAACCTGTCGGCCAAGAGCCAACTCGATCAGACGATCTCTGACCTCGCGGTAGCCGAGAGCGACGAAGCCATCGCACGTGCGCAGCTGGGTCATGCGCAGATCGCAATGCACGTGACTCAAATACGCGCGCCCTTCGACGGCATCGTTACGGAGCGACTGCGCAGCATTGGTGAGCGCCTGAACGTTGCCGATGAAGCCATACGCGTCGTCGATCCGAACTCTCTCGAGGTCGTTGCCCGCGCGCCTCTCAATACGGTCCATTTCATTGCCACAGGGGCTGTTCTGGAACTGCACAACGACTTTCGACAGGATCGGGCATCCGTGCGCACTATCGTGCCTTTCGGCAATCCACAATCGCACATGTTCGAAGTACGACTCGATGTGAATCCGGAGATCTGGACCGTTGGTGAGAGTGTGCGTTTGTCGATGCCGACTGCGGAAGTCAAAGACGTTCTGACCGTACCAAGAGACGCATTGGTGTTGCGACGCGAAGGTTCGTCGGTCTTCAAAGTGAATGCCGACATGACGGTTGAACAGGTTAATGTCATTACCGGTCTTGGCGACGGCAAGCACATCGAGGTGATTGGTGCGCTGAACCCAGGTGACCATGTCGTTACGCGCGGTGCAGAGCGGCTAAGCACGGGGATGACCGTGAGCAGCAATGATGGCCAGGGCAACGGTGCCGGCAATGCAGCCACGAACTAGTTGAGTGCCACGCCGAGCGGCGGCGTAGAGTCTATGAATAGACGCGCTTCATCAACGGGCCCATCTTGCGCATCCCGACCATCGCCATCGTCGTCAGCATGCCCGCCATCATTGCGCCGGTTACGCCGCAAGTGAGGGTGTCCTGACCGGTTAGCCAAAGCCCGGGAATGCGCGTGCGTGGACCCAACCAGTCCTGTTGCAATCGATCCGCGGTGTGATCGAGACCATAGAGTTCGCCGTGTTGGTAGCCGGAGAACCAGTTAGTGGATTGTGGTGTTGAGACCTCGTAATAATCCACCCGTCCTTCGAGTTGCGGCAGCTTATCGTAAAGGTAGCGCATCAGGCGCTCACCGAGTTCCTTTTTGAACGCCTCGTAATCGTCGCCGCGCTTACCCCAGGTGCTGTCATGCCACTTCTCGAACCACGCAAAGGGTGCGGGCGCAACAATTTCAATTGTCGCTGTGCCCGGATGACGATTGAGATAGTCGGGGTCTTTGGCCGATGGAAACGAGATGTAGACGACCGGAAATTCCGCGTCGCGCGCCTCCAGAAATCTCTCGACAGCGGCATCGTAATCGTTGCTCGGATAAATCCAGAAATTTGTTTTCGGCAAATCGAGCGCTTCGGCCGTTTCCTTAAGGCCGATGTACACACCCAGGTGAGCAGAACTCGGTGTCACACTCGACAGCCTCTGCTCGTAGCCGGCATCTTTAACGATTTGATCGGCTAATAAATTGCCAAAGGTATTGCTGATGCCGGCCGAGGAAATCACACACGCGCAGTCGATGCGATGGCCATCCGCCATCTCGACCCCTGCGACCTTGCCCTCCTCCACGATAATCGCCTTCACCCTCGCGTAAGTGAATACCTCTCCACCGGTCTTCCGGATTTTCGGGATGATGCTTTCGGCAATGCGCCAGCTACCACCGACCGGATAGAAGCCTCCGTACATATAGTGTCGGGCGATCATCGAATGCACCATAAACGCCGACCGCTTCGGCGGCAGACCCATGTCTCCCCACTGGCCACACAGGGTCGCGATCAGATCCTGATTATCCGTCAACTCGCTGAGTACATCGTAGGTCGTGCGATACAGCAGCTTCGGAGTGCGTAGCTTGACCAGCGGTTTTAACAGGAATCGCTGCCACGGCTTCAAGACACGAGCGAAACCGAATGCGCCCATGCCCTTCCCGGCTATCGCCAGCAAATCGAGGTAACGGTCAATGGCCTGTGCTTCGTCAGGAAACTGTTCGACGAGATTGTCACGAAATTGCTGCTTACCTGCGAGCGCGTTAAAAACCTTGTCACCGACGTAGAAGCGATCGTACTCGGCGGCCATCGGCGCCCACTCGAGCTTGCCGTCGGAAAGAAAGTCGAACATCTTTCTGGTACGGGTCTCGGCGCCCACGTCGCCGATGTAATGCACACCCACGTCCCATTCGTAACCGTTTCGCTCGTAGGAATGTGTGTAACCG
>Ga0224508_10004723_pt1 | contig 11062 bp, 9 predicted proteins | sample SF_Jan12_sed_USG_4_FD_170157 | JGI IMG/M metagenome (GOLD analysis project Ga0224508, IMG submission 170157) | Sediment microbial communities from San Francisco Bay, California, United States - SF_Jan12_sed_USGS_21 | ecosystem: Environmental > Aquatic > Marine > Sediment | place: USA: California...
TGGCCGACCAGGGTGAGGGTTGCGGTATTCAGGCCGACCATCGGCAGCATGGCAAGCTGCTCGATGCGAAGCGCGATGCCATAGGCGGCGACCGCGGCCTCGCCGTGTCGACCCATGAAATAGGTGATCGCGAACAGACCGATGCCGGTGGTCAGCATCTGGCCGGTGACCGGCACGGCCTGGCGCAAAAGCCAAATCATCGCCTCGATATCGGGCTTCAAGCTTGCAAGCCTAAAATGCCGGCCGAGATCGCTGCGGCGACAGCGATGCCAGAGATAGGCGAACTGCAGCGCTTGAATGATGATGGTCGAAACGGCAATGCCGAGCACGCCGAGCGCCGGCAAGGGGCCGAGGCCGAACATTAAGATCGGGTTCAGGAAAACATTGAGGATGGCGCCGGCGATCAGCGCGTTTCGAAAGGAGCGGGCGTCGCCCTGGGCGGTCAACAGGCCGTTGCAGGCGGCGTTCAGGAGGAAGACGAAGGCGAACAGCAGGATCGGCACCAGATAGGCCCGAGCGAGCGCCAGGCTCTCGCCTTGGGTGCCGGCCAGACGAAACAGCGGATCTGCGAACAACAGGCCGTACAGCGCCACCAGGCCGCCGGTGATCACCGCCAGCAGCAGGGCCTGGCCCCAAAGGCGACAGGCATGCGCCGGCGCCTCCTCGCCGATGGCGTTGGCGATCAGCGCGGCGGCGCCATGGCCGATGCCGATCATCAGCGCGATGACGATGAAAAAGACGGGAAAGGACACGGCGAGCGCTGCCAGCGCCTCGGTCGAGATCAGCCCGGCATACCAGGTGTCGACCACGTTGAAGAGTGTCTGGAACAGCATGCCGGTACCGGCGGGAATGGCGATCCTGCGGATCAGGGCGGGGATCGAATCGATGGTCGGGCGAAGGGCGGTCGTGCTCATCAGCCGCCTCGCTCGCCTATGGCGTTTGCAAGAACGGCATCGGCGGCGAGATGGCCGGAGCGCACCGCGCCTTCGATGGTCGCCGGTAGGCCGGTATCGATCCAGTCGCCCGCCAGGTGCAGATTGGGCCAGGCGGTGCGCGTCGGCGGGCGTTTTTTGATCTCATCAGGCGTCTGCGCGAAGGTCGCGCGTTTTTCCTTGATCACCCGATTGAGCGGCATGGGGTCAATCGGCTGCTCCAGGGCCTTGGCGACATCGGCCCAGAGCCTGGCGGCAATGACCTTGGCGCTCTCCTCGGCGAGGGCATCGGCGGCGCTCACGGTGACGCTCGCGATCTCGCCCCGCAAGAAAATCCACTCGGCCGCGCCGCCGACCAGGCCGAGCAGCATCGATCTCTCCGTCACGTTCGCGGGGCCTGGCAAGAGGAAGTGGGCATTGACGATGGCATGGGCTCCTGATGGCGTCGGGATGTCCGGGAGGAGATCGGCGATTTGCGATGGCGGCAATGCCAAGATGACGTGATCACCGGGCCCGAGCGCGACGTCAAGCCCGGCGAACCGTAAGGCCGCTGCCTGTCCGTCAAGATCCACCTGGCGAAGACGCTGGCCGAAACGCAGATCGGCTTGGTGCCGGTCGAGGTGGGCGAGTGCCGGATCGACCAACGATGCCGCCAGGCTTTCTCGCGCGATCAGCGGACGGCAGGCGCTGCCACCCTTGACGAAGCTTTCGCGCATGGTCGCCCAGAGCAGCCGGGCGGAAGCTCTGTCGGGCGGCGTGTTCATGACTGCCGTCGCCATCGGCCGCCAAAAATGCGTCCAAAGGGCGCCGGTTTCTTCAAGGCAGGCGGCTATGGTCGTCTCCCTGCCGGCGAAGGCCAGCCGCAATCCCTTGAGGCGGTGCCGGAGGCGAGCGCCTGGAACACCGCGCGTCGGGTCGTTCAGCCAGCGCGACCAGCGGCCGCGATCGATCCGCACCACCCAGCGCTCGCCGGTTTCGAGATCCATGAACGGAAAGCGCGCCTCCCTCGGGCCGATCAGGCTGTCGGTCGCGCCGATCTCACCTAGATAGCCGAACAGGCTGCGGCTGCCGCTCAGCATCAGGTGGTTGCCGTTGTCGATCACCCGCCCAAGCGTCTTGTCGTGATAGGAACGGCAACGCCCCCCCGCCTGCGGTGCGGCCTCGTAAAGCGCGACGCGCTGTCCGGCCGACGCCAGACGGACGCTTGCCGCGAGCCCGGCGAGGCCTGCGCCGACCACGTGGACGGTCATGGCGGCTCAGGGCCAGCCATGACGAAGAGCGATGCCAAGCCGCTCCAGCCTGCCGAGGCGCACGCGCTTTTTGGGCTCTCGCCAATCGCGCTCGATCAATCGGTCCAGCAGGCGGCGATAGATGCGCATCATGATCAGTGCCGGGCGAAGGGCGCGGCGATCACCCTTGGCAAGCAGGCGTTCGGCGAGCGCAAACGCCTTGCCGGCGCGGCTGGCGAGTGCTCGGCACACGCCCTTGAGCTCGGGGTGCCGGATCGCGTCTCGGGGGTCTGCCTCAGCAATGCCATATTGGCTGAGCAGCTCCTTCGGCAGATAGAGGCGGCCGCGTTCGGCATCCTCATGAAGATCGCGCAGGATGTTGGTGAGCTGGAGCGCTTCGGCGAGCGCCAGCGCGCCGCGGTCGAGCTCGCGGCCGCGCTGACCGAACACGCTCATCGACAACAGACCGACCGTACCGGCGACCGCGCGGCAATAGCGCTCGAGCTCGACCATGGTCGGAGGCGCTTTTCCGTCGCGCGCATCCATCGCCATGCCGTCGATCATCAAATCGAACTCGGCTTTGGGCAGATCGAAGCGCTTGACCGGTTCGAGCAGGGCGATCGCGGTCGGGCGCGACGGACACCCTCGATAGAGCGCCTCGATCTCGCCTCGCCAGCCATCGAGCGCTCCCAGCTTGTCCGCTGACGACATGACGCCGTCGGCGAGGTCGTCGACCTCGCGGCAAAAGGCGTAGATCGCGAACATTGCCTCGCGTTTCGGCCTCGGTAGGAGGCGCATGCCCCAATAAAAAGACGTGCCGGAGCGTTCGACCAGACGTTTGACGTGGGCCTTGGCCGCTTTCAGGCGTGGACCATCCAGCCCCCCTGCCCCGCCGGTCTCGGCCGGTGTTGGCAGGTCGTTCATCGCGCGATATCCCCGGCGCCGCTGGCGTCGCGCGCGCCGCCGCTGCGCTTGAGCCAATGCATGCGGCCGAGCCCGACGAGGGCTGCAAGGGCAAAACGCGGCTTTTTGAGTTCGACCCGCGTCGCCAACGGGTCTTCACATCGGAGCTTGGCTGCAAGGGTGCGCGCCATCTCGTGGATGACGGCGGTTTCTGCTGCCAGTCGCCGCCCGCTCATGCGACGCGGCAGATCGGCCGAGCGGCGGAGCAGGTCATCACAGCCGTCCAGGGTGCGATCCAAAACGCGACGCAGCGCCGGACCGGCGGTGGGCTTGCCGAGTTCCTCGACATCGATGCCGGCGGCGGCGAAAGCATCCAGCGGCAGATAGACGCGATCGAGCGTTAGAAAATCGTCTCGGCAGTCCTGCAGATGGTTCAGCACCTGGAGCGCGTCGCAAAGCGGATCGGAAAGGCCATGAAGGTCGACGTGCTCGCCGTGCAGATCGAGAAGAAAGCGGCCGACCGGCGAGGCCGAAAGCCGGCAATAGCCGAGAAGATCTTGCCAGTCGTCATAGCGCGTCTTGGTGGCGTCTCGTTTGAAGGCCTGCAAGAGATCGAGCGCGTGGCGTTCGCTCACGCCTGTCGCCAGAAGACTGGCGCGCAGGTGCGCGGCTTTCGGGACCAGGGCGAGTGCATTGCTTTTGCCGAGCAGCGCCCGCTCGAACAGATCGAGACGATCCAGCTTGTCGTCAGCGCCGAGGTCCGGATTGTCGGCGATGTCATCGGCGGCGCGAACGAAGTGGTAAAAGGCCATGACATGGGGTCTGAGATCGGCAGGCAGCAAAAAGGAGCCCACCGGAAAATTCTCGTCGCCGGCCCCTTTGCCCGATGGCGTTTCCACGTCCGTCGTCACGCCCTTCGTCCCACGATTTTTCGTTGCGCCCCAGTCGACGCCGCTCGGATCATGCCGATGATGGCGCCGATGCGCAAACCCGGCGATGGAAGCGCGGCGAATTCGAGCAACTATGTGTCGCGCTTCGATATTGCCGCCGCCGCGATGAAGGCGTAGCGAGGACCAAGCAGGCCCCCCCCCATTCGCCCACCTTGAGGTCATGCCATGATAGCCGCCATCTCGTCGAGCTGGGCTCTCCTTCTCGGCATGGCCCTGTTGATGATCGGCAACGGTCTGCAGGGCACGCTGCTCGGCGTACGCGCCTCGCTCGAGGCCTTTCCGACGACCGTGACCGGTCTCTTGATGTCGGCCTTCTATTTCGGCTTCCTCGCCGGGTCGATTCTGACGCCGAAGATGGTGATCCGGGTCGGCCATGTGCGCGTGTTTGCGGCCCTCGCCTCGCTCGCCTCGACCGCCATCTTGATTCACGCAGTGTTCGTCGGACCGACGAGTTGGGGTCTGATGCGCTTGGTAAGCGGCCTTTGCTACGCCGGGCTCTATGTGGTCGCGGAAAGCTGGCTGAACGAGCAGGCCACCAACGAGACCCGGGGTCAGCTGCTTTCCATCTACATGGTCATCTCGATGGGTGGCATGGCGCTCGGCCAGGTGCTGTTGAACGTTGCCGATCCCAGACATGCCGATCTGTTCATCCTGGTGTCGATCCTGGTGTCGTTCTCCTTGATTCCGATGTTGCTCTCCAATACGCGCGGCCCGTTGATGGAGGCGCCGAGCCCGATGAGCGTCAAGGAAGTCTATCGCGCCTCGCCCGCCGGTTTCGTCAGCGCCTTCATGAACGGCATCCTGATGGGCGGATCGGTCGCCATGGGTGCTGTCTATGCCGGGCTCTTGGGCTTTTCGGTCTCGCAGATTTCGCTGTTCATGACGATGCTCTTGATCGGCGGCGGCTGCTTTCAGTGGCCGATCGGGCGTCTGTCGGACCGCTATGATCGCAGAAAGGTGCTGGCGTTGGTCACCTTCTCCGCGGCGGGCGCTGCGATCATCGCCAATATGGTCGACACGTCATTCGTGGCCCTCCTGGCGGCGACCTTTCTGTTCGGCGGCATGATGTTTCCCATGTATTCGCTCGCGCTGGCCTACGCCAACGATCACTTCGAAGCCGATCAGATGGTCGCCGCCAGCGGCACGCTGGTCCTGATGGGCGGCGTCGGCGCGCTTTTCGGCCCGACGCTGGTCGCCGCCTCGATGGACCTGTTTGGCCCCGGAGGGTTTTTCTGGGCGCTCGGAGCAATCCATGCGCTGCTCGGTCTGTTCATCCTCTACCGCATGACCCAGCGCCCTGCCCTGCCGCTCGACCAGCAAGGCAGCTACGTGGCGATGCCGTCGCGCGCCACGATGGTCGCCGGCGAGATGTACGGCGAGGCAGCGACCGAGGACGGGAGCGATCAGGAGGACCAAGAGCCGGCAGAAGGCACGCCCTTGGAAGGCAACGGTGCTGCCATCAATGCGCCCGCGGCGCCGCCGGTGGACTGATCGGCGACTTCTGGCGAGAAGCGCCCTTGAGCCAGCGACCATAGTACGCAATCAGGTTTCCACCGGCTTTCGGTCGCCCGGCGTTATGGTGTAGGGTGCAAGGAGGCGGCTGAAATGACGGCAAGCCGCCGATCACATGGGAGGATGAACGTGACGGTCCCCTTGGACCTCTTGCAGCTGTGGCTCGCTCGGCAGCTGGCGACGCCGGCCAGAGCTTGGTTCGAACAACAAATGTCAACGCTGTCGCCCGAGGCGACCGATCGCGCGCTCTACATGGCGCTCGGCCTGGCGCCGAGGAAGCTCGGCAAGGACGACCTCGCGCTCTTGCCTGCCGATCTCGAGCAAGCGGGCGCCGCCCGCCCGGGCTGGGATCCGAGCGGGCTCTCGGTGGATCAGGCGGCGCGCATCGCGATCCTCTTGAAGGCGGGCGGCGAAGGCGAGCGGTTCCGCGATCGTTTCGTTCAGCTCTGCCGGACCGCCGACATGGCCGAGCAGGTGGCGTTCTATCGCGGCCTGCCGCTTTATCCGAACCCGGAGCTTCTCGCCCATCAGGCGGGCGAAGCGGCGCGCACCAACATGCGCTCGGTGTTCGAGGCCCTCGCCCATAGGAACCCCTATCCGTTCGAGCAGTTCGACGACAATCGCTGGAACCACATGGTGTTGAAGGCGCTGTTCATCGGCAGTGTGCTGCATCCGATCCAGGGCCTCGGCCAGCGCGCCAATGCCGAATTGGCGAGAATCCTTCGGGATTACGCCCATGAGCGCTGGGCGGCGGGCCGCGAGGTGACGCCCGAGCTCTGGCGCTGCGTCGTCGCCAGCGACGACACGCGGGGCGACGCGCCGAACGTTGACGAGGGGCTGGAGGATCTGCGGCGAGCGCTCGAAGGGGATGATCCGTTGGAGCGTCAGGGCGCCGCCTTGGCCCTTGCGGCTAGCTCGGAACCGAAAGCCAGAGCGCTTCTGGAGACGGCGCCCGACCTTGCCAAGGCGATCGATCAGGGCCAGCTATCCTGGGACAGCCTGGCGAAAAACTTGTAGCGTGCAGCGGCTCGCTGCTCTGGGACAGCCTGGCCAAACTGCTCTGAAGAAGGCGACGACAGTGTATATCGACCCGCATACCCACATGATCTCTCGAACCACCGACGACTACGAGGCGATGGCCGCGGCCGGGATCGTCGCGCTGATCGAGCCCGCCTTTTGGCTGGGGCAGCCCAGGACCTATGTCGGCGCTTATATCGACTATCTCTCGATGATCGTCGGCTGGGAGCGTTTTCGCGCCAGCCAGTTCGGCATCCGCCACTACTGCACCATCGGCCTGAACTCGAAGGAGGCGAACAACCCGAAGCTCGCCGAGGGTGTCATGGAGATCCTCCCTCGCTTCGCGCTCAAGGAGGGCGTGGTCGCGATCGGCGAGATCGGCTATGACGAGCAGACCGAGGCGGAAGACAAATATTTCCGCCTGCAGCTCGAACTTGCGAAGGAACTGGACCTTCCAGTCATGATCCACACGCCGCATCGCGACAAGAAGCGCGGCACCACGCGCTCGATGGACGTGATCGAGGAGCACGGCGTCGACGTCACCAAGGTGGTGATCGACCACAATAACGAGGAGACCGTCGAGGAGGTGCTGGACCGCGGCTACTGGGCGGCGTTTTCGATTTACCCATCCACCAAGATGGGCAATGAGCGCATGGTCGAGATCGTGATGAAATACGGCGCCGAGCGCATCATCGTCGACAGCGCCTGCGACTGGGGCATTTCCGAGCCTTTGGGGGTTCCCAAGACTGCGAAGCTCGCGCTCGAGCGCGGCGTGCCGGAGGCGCATGTCCGGAAAATCTGCTACCAGAACGCGCTCGACGCCTATGGGCAAAGCGGCCAGATGAAAGAGGACGACTGGCTGAACCCCGCCTCGATCGACCAGCGCCTGCTGTATGAGGGCAATTCGATCCTCAGAGGCGGCCGCGAAGCGGTGGTCGAGGAGCCCAAGGTCAAGCGCACCCAGGACGAGTTGATCATCAAATAGAGAGTGGCAGAAAAATGAACCGCTGGACCGTTTATCTCTCGGGTGAGATCCATTCCGATTGGCGTGAACGCATCATCGAAGGGGCGGCATCAGCCGATCTGCCGATCACCTTCACAGCACCCGTGACCGACCATGAAGCCTCCGACGACTGCGGCGTCGCCATCCTCGGCGATGAGCCAAATTCCTTTTGGAAGGATCACAAGGGGGCGAGCGTCAATGCGATCAGGACCCGCACCCTGATCGAGAAGGCCGATATCGTGGTCGTGCGCTTCGGCGACAAATACAAGCAATGGAACGCCGCCTTCGACGCCGGGTACGCCTCGGCGCTGAGAAAGCCGCTGATCGTCAACCACACCCCGGACCTCACCCACCCGCTGAAAGAGGTCGACGCCGCAGCGCTCGCCGTCTGCGAGACGCCGGAGCAGGTCGTCCAAATCCTGACCTACGTCATCACCTCAACCCTACCGGGTTGACGGTTCACTGGACCTCGAGAGATTGACGACACGCCCGTGAGCTATGGAGGGGTGGGATGACGGTTCGGCGGATCGTTCCGAATTTTCGCGTGGATCGACCTCGGGAAGCGGCGGCGTTTTATCGGGAGTTGTTCGGGCTGAAAGTGGTCATGGATCAGGGATGGATCGTTACCTTGGCCGGTGATGGCGAGGTGCGGCCGCAGATGAGCCTGGCAAGCGAGGGCGGTTCGGACACGCCGGTTCCGGACGTCTCGATCGAGGTCGACGACGTCGACGCCGTTCATGAGCGCGCGCGGGACCTGGGCGCTGATATCCTCTATCCGCTGACCGACGAGCCCTGGGGTGTCAGGCGCTTTTACCTACGCGATCCCGCGGGCAAGGTTCTGAACGTCCTGTCGCACCGATCGTGACCAAGGGACGCTTGCCCGATTGCCAAGATATCCGCGCTGCGCCATAGAAGCAGCCATGAAACCCATGACACGGAAGCACCGCCACGCTCGGATGGACAATCCGAGACGGGCCGAGATGAATGCGTTGACGCTGACGACCGCGAGATCCGCGGCCACTGCCGTGGTCGGTCTCTTTTGTCTGGCCGTGGCGCCGCCTTGTTTTGGCGAAACGGTGCCGGCGAAGGCGTTTCCGACCGCCGAAGGGTTCGGCGCCCAATCGTTGGGCGGTCGCGGCGGCGACGTTCACCTGGTCACCAATGTCAACGACGGGGGGCCGGGAAGCCTGCGCGCCTGTGTCGACGCCAGCGGTCCACGGACCTGCGTGTTTCGGATCGGCGGCACGATCGCCCTCGATTCCAGCCTTGCGGTCGTCAATCCCTATCTCACCATCGCCGGCCAGACGGCGCCGGGCAGCGGCATCCTCTTGCGCAACGCATCGGGCAATGATGGCGCCACGCTCTCGATCCGAACCCACGACGTCATCGTCCGCCATCTTCGCGCCCGGCCCGGCCCGTCCGCCGCGTCCTCGAGCATCGATGCGCTGCAGATCATTCGTGGCGCCCATGATGTGATCATCGATCACACCTCGCTCTCCTGGGCCGTCGACGAGAATCTCGATATCAGCAGCTATGACGGCCAGGACCCCAAGAGGGTCACGATCCAGTGGTCCATCATCGCCGAAGGCCTGGACAAGAGCGTTCACACCAAGTCGAAAAAACACAGCAAGGGAATCCTGCTGTCCAGCGGGCAAACGGGCGGGTCCGGCAACAACTTCACCCTTCACCACAATCTGCTCGCCCATAGCCGCGATCGCATGCCGGAAATCGACAATGCGGGCATCACGGATGTCGTCAACAACACCCTCTATAACTCGAAATCCGAATTCGGTGAGTTCTGGAGCACCTTCGGCGACAACAGCATCAACTTCATCGGCAACTATGCGAGGCCGGGACCGGATACGGTGAAGAGGATCAAGGAAGTCGATATGAAGCCGGTCAATTACGACCTGCGCATCTATGTCGCCAATAATTTCGGGCCGAAACGTCACAACGGGACGATGCCGGAAGAGGCCACGCTCGATCCCGAAGACCGGCAATTCTTGATCGCACACCCCCTGCCGACGCCGCCCGTGACCACGACCACATCAGAGGAGGCCTATGAGGATGTCCTGACCCTGGCCGGCGCAACCGTCCCGATGCGCGATGATGTCGACACGCGGATCGTCGCGGAGGTGCGCAGCCGCTCCGGCAGGATACCGAACCACCCGGACGACGTCGGCGGCTATCCGATCATGCACTCCGCCGAAGCGCCTCGGGATTCCGACAGCGACGGCATGCCCGACAGTTGGGAGGCTGAAAGGGGCCTCGACCCGAATAACCCCGAGGATCGAAACAGCGACGCGGACGCCGATGGCTATACGGCGCTCGAAGAGTATTTGAACGCGCTGGCCGGCGACGATTGAAGCCCCACCCATAACGACCTCACGAGGACTGCATGACCAGAAGAAAAGCCATCGCCGCCAATCTATGCCTCGTGGTCGGCAGCGTGGCTGTCTTTTTCCTCCTCTTGGAGCTCGTTGTTTTCCGCTTCGTCCTGCCGGCGACCGACGTGCCGCAAAACGCCTTCATCGACGGCACCATCCGTCTCGAGCCGCATCAACAGGGCTACACGCGATCAGCCAATGGCCGCGCCGCTCGCTATGTGGTCAATGCTCAAGGCTGGAACAGCGCGCACCCCACCTACCGACCTGAACGCGTGGACGGCGAAAAACGCATCGCGCTAATCGGCGACTCCTTCGTCGAGGCTCTTCAGGTGCCTTATGACGAGAGCCTGGCCGAACGGCTCGAGTCACGTATGATCGAAGCCGGCCAGCCGACGGAGGTCTACCGCTTCGCGGTCAGCGGTGCTCCGCTCAGCCAATATCTTCACATGCTCGAACAAGAAGTCGCGCGCTACGCGCCGGATCTGGTGATCGTGGTCATCGTCCACAACGATTTCGACGAGTCCTTCCTGTTCAAGCCCGGGCGCTACACGTCGAGCTTTTTGAAGCTGAAGATGGAGGGCGACCGCGTGGTCGACGAGTTGGCGCCGGCGCCGTTCGAGCCAGGCTGGATCGAGATGGTGCGCCATCTCGCAACCTTCCGCTATCTCTACTATCAGCGCAAGCTGCGACCATCGGTAATCCGCGATCTCCTGCTCGGCTCCCGCCAGGTCTATGAGGCCAACATCGAGGTCGACAGGATCACCAGGCATTGGGACCAGATCGCGGCGGCGACCGACTATTTATTCGCGCGGCTGGCGGCGAGCGCCGCTCGTCAGGGAACCAAGCTGATGCTGGTGATGGACGCCAACCGGCAGGAGATTTACCACACCGGACGGCCGGCGAAGGCCCATGGCGCCGACCGCCTGAACGGCCTGGCTGCGGACCTCGCCGCCAAGCACGGTATCCCGTTTTTGGATCTGAAGTCCGCGTTCCGTGCCGACTGGGCGACGCACAAGACCAGGTTCGAATTTCCGGACGACAATCACTGGAACAGCTATGGCCACGACAAGGCTGCCGAGGCGATCACCGCCTTCCTCGAAGGCCAACAGCATCACACCCTGATGTCCGG